>Ga0310811_10000957_pt1 | contig 37025 bp, 39 predicted proteins | sample YCmetagenome_FD_207642 | JGI IMG/M metagenome (GOLD analysis project Ga0310811, IMG submission 207642) | Soil microbial communities from experimental microcosm in Duke University, North Carolina, United States - YC | ecosystem: Engineered > Artificial ecosystem > Soil microcosm > Unclassified ... | reverse complement strand
TTTGTCGCGATTTTGAAAGCGGCGCAATACGATCCAGTCTTGCGGGTAGTTATGCGCCCACCCATAATAAACCTCGTATTTAGTAATATCGAGGAAGTTTTGCTGGGCCTGAGCTAGCGTAGAAACAAATAAGACGAATAATAAGAGTGATAATCTGAGCAGGGGTTTCATATTAAAGTCACAAATAAACGAATCTTAAAATTGTTTCAGATGTTATTTAAGTTATAAGGATATTTGTGCTGTAAAAATATTGGATTACATGACCCGTCTATCTGTCAATATCAATAAAATTGCCACCCTGCGTAACTCACGTGGCGGCAATAACCCCGACCTGGTTCAGGTTGCAAAAGATTGCGAGCGTTTTGGTGCGCAGGGCATTACTGTTCACCCACGTCCGGATGAACGCCACATTCGCTACAATGATGTTTTCGAGCTAAAGAAGATAGTCACTACTGAATTCAATATTGAAGGCAACTGCGAGGAGCAAAAGTTTATCGACCTGGTATTAGCTAATAAACCAGAACAGGTAACCTTAGTTCCGGATGCTTTGGGACAGATCACCTCCAACCATGGTTGGGATACTATTGCTAACCAGGAGTATTTAAAGGAAATAATTAAGGTATTTAAAGATGCCGGAATCCGCGTTTCCATATTTGTTGATCCTGTAGTTGAAATGGTGGAAGCTGCCGCAACGACTGGTACAGATCGCATCGAATTATACACCGAAGCTTACGCTCATCAATATCATCAAAATAAAGAACAGGCTATTGCACCTTATGTAAAAGCTGCTGAGGTTGCGCATAAATCAGGCTTGGGTATTAATGGTGGTCATGACCTGGATCTGCATAACCTAAAATATTTTGCGCAAAATATACCTCATCTGGATGAGGTAAGCATTGGTCACGCATTGATCTCCGATGCACTTTATTATGGGTTGGAAAATACTATACAGATGTATTTGAAGCAATTAAATATTGTCTGAACCGGAATTCACAGAATTTAAGAATTTTCAGAATTCTTAGCGTGAATATTCTATTCTGGTAATTCAATCAATTCAGCAAATTCAGGTTCAGTTTATCTGTAAAAACACTGTCACTATAAGGTTACCCGATTGTTACTCAATTTCTAAAATTGTACCTTTGCAGCAAAATTTAAGGGGACATCGAATTTCATGAAGTTGAACACAGATTATCAGGAGAAATTTCAGTACAGACATATTGCTCCGAACGCCGCTGATACGGCTCAAATGTTAAAAACGATTGGTGCAGGTTCACTTGATGAATTAATCGCACAGACTATTCCATCCAACATCAGGCTAAAAAATCCGCTTAATTTGCCACCTGCAAAAAGCGAGTTTGATTACCTGAACACCCTGCGCCAAACCGCATCAAAAAACAAGGTGTTCAAGTCGTATATCGGCCAGGGATATTATGATGTGATCGTGCCGGGTGTAATACAGCGCAATATTCTGGAAAACCCGGGATGGTATACCCAGTATACCCCGTACCAGGCCGAAATTGCCCAGGGCCGTTTACAAGCTTTGCTGAATTTCCAGACTATGGTGATTGACCTGACCGGAATGGAAATTGCCAATGCATCGTTGCTTGACGAAGGTACTGCTGCTGCTGAGGCAATGTTTATGCAATACAGCCTGCGAAAAAACCAGGATGCAAAGATCTTCTTCGTGTCTGACGAGGTGTACCCGCAGACTATCGACATTTTAAAAACACGTTCTGAACCTTATGGTATCCAGATCCAGATCGGTGATCACCGCGAGGTTGAACTGAACGAAAATATATTCGGAGCCATTGTACAATACCCTGCCGGTCACGGTGCGGTATATGATTACTCCGGTTTTGCTGCAAAGGCACATGAAAAAGGCATCAAATTAACTGTAGCTGCCGATATCATGAGTTTAGCTTTATTAACCCCTCCGGGCGAATGGGGCGCTGATGTAGTAGTTGGTTCGAGCCAGCGTTTTGGCGTACCAATGGGCTTCGGCGGTCCGCATGCAGCTTTCTTTGCAACTAAAGAAGAATACAAGCGCTCGATCCCAGGCCGTATCATTGGTGTAACTATCGACAGCGCAGGCAATTACGCTTTGCGTATGGCATTGCAAACCCGCGAGCAGCATATCCGTCGTGATAAGGCTACTTCCAATATCTGTACAGCGCAGGCTTTACTGGCTATCATGGCCGGATGCTATGCCGTATATCATGGACCGCAAGGTATCAAACTGATTGCTGAACGTATTCATGGCTTGTCTATACTGTTAGCGCAATATTTAGAGCAGCTAGGCTACAAACAGCTTAACGAATCTTATTTCGATACATTGAAATTTGATCTGGGCGAGTTGGTTGGCCCACTCCACGCTGAAGCGTTGAACAACGAAATGAACTTTAACTATGAAGGTTCTGTCATTACTATTTCGATTGATGAAACTACATCGCCGGAAGATATCAAAACCATTGTTCGCTTTTTTGCCAAAGTAAAAGGCAAAACTTTAAGCGACGTGAATTTTGATGAACTGAAGGCGAATATTGAAACGGTTATCCCTGCTGCTTTGCAACGTAAGTCTGATTTTCTTACACATGCAATCTTCAATTCGCATCATTCGGAACATGAGATGCTGCGTTATATCAAATCATTGGAGACCAAGGATCTTTCTTTGTGCCACTCCATGATCGCGTTAGGCTCATGTACCATGAAACTAAACGCGACTACCGAAATGGTTCCGGTTACCTGGCCTGAATTCAGCAAGATGCACCCGTTTGCACCTGCCGACCAGGTTGGTGGTTACATGCAGCTGTTTGATGAACTGAATAACTGGTTATCCGAGATCACTGGCTTTGCCGCCATGAGCCTGCAGCCAAATGCTGGCGCACAGGGTGAATATGCCGGTTTAATGGTGATCCGCGCTTATCATATCGATAGAGGAGAAGGGCACCGTAATATCGCTTTGATCCCTTCTTCAGCACACGGTACCAATCCTGCATCAGCAGCAATGGCCGGGATGAAGATTGTGGTTGTGAAATGTGATGAGAACGGCAACATCGATGTAAATGACCTGAGGGAAAAAGCAGAACAACATAAAGATGATCTGTCATGCCTGATGGTAACTTATCCTTCAACACACGGTGTGTTTGAGGAAGCCATTATCGAAGTATGCGAGATCATTCACCAAAATGGCGGCCAGGTTTATATGGACGGTGCTAATATGAACGCACAGGTAGGTTTAACCAGTCCCGCTAATATCGGCGCTGACGTTTGCCACTTAAACCTGCACAAAACATTCTGTATCCCACATGGTGGCGGCGGTCCGGGTATGGGGCCGATTGGTGTGGCAAAACACCTGGTGCCTTATCTGCCGGGTCATGCTGTGGTTGATATTGATCGCGGTAAATCTATTCATGCTGTTTCTGCAGCTCCCTGGGGTTCGGCATCTATCCTGATTATCTCTCATGCTTATATCGCTATGATGGGGGCTGATGGTTTAACCAATGCTACCCGTTATGCTATCCTGAATGCAAACTATATCAAGACTCGTTTAAAACATCATTACCCTGTATTGTATACCGGTGCTAATGGTCGTTGTGCTCATGAGATGATCCTGGATTGCCGTTCATTTAAAGGTGCTGGTATCGAGGTGATCGATATTGCCAAACGCTTAATGGACTATGGTTTCCACGCGCCGACTGTATCGTTCCCTGTTGCGGGCACGGTAATGGTTGAGCCAACAGAATCAGAACCAAAACACGAGTTGGATCGTTTCTGCGACGCGATGATAGCTATCCGTCACGAGATTGATGATGTTGAAAAAGGCTTGCTTGATAAAGTAAATAACCCATTGAAGAATGCACCTCATACCGCTGCTGTAGTAACAGGTAACGAATGGGAGCATCCGTATACGCGCCAAAAAGCTGCATTCCCGCTGCCATACGTGGCTGCTTATAAGTTTTGGCCGTCAGTTGGTCGTGTGAACGATACTTATGGCGACAGAACGCTGATCTGTTCATGCCCTCCGCTTGAGGATTATGAGTTTGAAGAAAGCGTGATTGAATAGCAAATGTGCAGATGAGTAAATATGCAAATGTGCAGATGATCAAACATCTGCACATTTTTTGTATAGTTTGATTGGTCGCCCCCGGTTAATCTTTTAGTAATAATCAATTAATATCACCAGAAAACTTTTTAAACTATACTTGCTCGATAGTTATATTTTTACTTAACTTGTAGAATAAATTGATAGGTGCGGATTTTTTTGGAGGATTTTAATACTTACATAACCTTTTAGATTTTGCCCCCGTATAAAGTTACATATGATTAATACTAACGGTTCTGTAAGCATTTTGCTGGTTGATGATGATGAGATCAACAATTTCATCTCGATCAAATTGATAAAGAAAGCTTTGTTGAATACTGATATCATGGCTTGTCTGCATGGTAAATATGCAATTGATCTTTTACTGGATATCCAGAGAAATGATCCTTCTAAATTACCAGATTATATTTTGTTGGATATCAATATGCCTATCATGAATGGATGGGAATTTTTGGATGAGTACACGCGCTTAAATATCGACCCGTTAGGTAAATGCAAAGTGTATATTATCTCGTCATCTGTATTTAGCAACGATATTAATAAAGCACGCTCATACCCGGTTGTGAAAGATTTTATCTCGAAACCATTAAACGTAGAGAAGATAAAAGAGCTTTTCGAAGTAGCCAACCACGTCTAAGCCGTTGAAAGGTTGTAAAGTTTAAAAGTTGTAAGGTTAACTTTTTATTTTACAACTATCAGTTTAAACATATATCTAAAAATAGTTCCTTTAGTCTTCCCGATATTAAAATACTTTGGTGACAACAAAATGGTCATCATCAATGCTTACATTACCTACTGTGTTCGATTTGGCGTGGTAGAATAAGCAAGTATAATTTTCATCAGCCGCCTTTTTTCCATATTCTTCACGCAGTTGCATCGCCTTACGGCCGTCGTAATCATATTTGGCTATAAACTTTCTTAATAGCTGCTCTGGTTCAGGTAACTCATCGCCACCATAAAAACATTTTTGACCTTTATCATTTATCCAGAACACCTGGTGAAAGGGACAATGCCCACCGGATAGTTCATATTGTATGCCAGGCTTCAGCTCACCAGATCCTTCCAGGAATTGAATCTTTATTGAATCCTTTAATGCCTCGAATATCTCTTTGTGGTAAGATGATGATTTGCCCAATATAGCGGTATCCCATTCCCCTTGTTGTATAACATGCGTGGCGTGCGGGAAACTTGGTTCTAATTTGCCGTTACGTTCAACAACCAGCCCACCTGAATGATCATAATGCAGGTGTGACATCAGCACAAGCGTTACATCATCCGGATCGAATCCATTATTGCGGATATGCTGGTGGATCAATAGCTCATCGCGGGTGCCCTTAAAACCAAGCCCTGCGTCAAACAGGATCAAATCATCAGAAGTCTCCACCAGGAACGGGTTAACATGAATAAATAATGAACCCGGGCGATCTTTTGTGCTATCAGTTTGCGGATCGAAGGGTATAAATTTTTTGGTGGAATCCACGGAGTAAGACCCTTCACCTAATGGGAAAATTTGCATGTTTTTTATGTGCGAACGTAGATTAATGTGCAGATGTGCAAATATGCGGATGTGCAAATAAAAAAACTATCGTGCTAAAATAATCTGCACATTTTCTCATTTGCATATCTGCACATTCACAATATCTGCACATTTCCTATCTTTACTTTTTAAAGCGCAAAGATATGGATAAACGGTGGGCGGTAAGAGAAAAGCCTGATAATGCAGATGTCAAAAAATTAGCTGATGAGCTGGGCATCGACACCGTTTTAAGTACTTTGCTGATACACAGGGGGCTGAAAACCTTTGAAGATGCCCGTTATTTCTTCCGTCCTGACCTGAGACATTTGCACGATCCTTTCCTGATGGCTGATATGGAAAAGGCCATTGAGCGGATCGAAACAGCCATATCCAATGAAGAAAAGATACTGATTTATGGTGATTACGATGTAGACGGGACCACAGCTGTATCCTTGGTTTACAGTTTTTTCTCAAAGTTGTACGACAAGATCGAATATTACATTCCTGACCGGTATTTGGAAGGATATGGCATATCTACCCAGGGAATTGACTATGCTGCCGGCAAAGGTATCAGCCTGATCATCGCGCTGGATTGCGGTATCAAATCGGTTGATAAAATTGCCTACGCGAATGGGAAAGGTGTAGATTTTGTGATATGCGATCACCATTTGCCAGGAAAGGAATTGCCTGAGGCTGTTGCCGTGCTTGACCCAAAGCGAGCTGACTGCGAATATCCTTATAAAGAATTATCGGGCTGCGGGATTGGTTTTAAGCTAATCCAGGCTTATGCCGAAAAGAATAACATCGATTTTGAAGAAGTAACCCGCTATCTCGATTTGGTAGCCATTAGCATAGCTTGCGATATTGTGCACATTACCGGAGAAAACCGTGTGCTGGCTCATTTCGGCTTGCAGAAATTAAATGCGGATCCCTGCATTGGTGTAAAAACCTTGATGCAGGTTGCCGGGCGCACAAGCAGCTATTCGATATCGGATGTGGTGTTTGCGCTTGGTCCGCGCATTAATGCCGCCGGACGTATTGATGATGCCAAACATGCTGTTGAGTTATTAATCGCCTGTGACGAAAACGCAGCATTAGAAAAAGGTATGCTGATCAATGGTAAGAATGCCGAACGTAAAGAACACGACCTCTCTATTACCGACGAAGCCCTTAGTATGATCGCGAACGATGAAGTGCTGATCGGTAGGAAATCAACCGTTGTATTCAATGAAAAATGGCACAAAGGGGTGATCGGTATCGTGGCGTCGCGGTTGACTGAAAAATATTATCGCCCAACTATCGTTCTAACACGGTCGAACGGGCATGTGGCGGGGTCGGCAAGATCAGTATTCGGATATGATCTTTATGAAGCTTTGTGCGAATGTAAAGATCTGTTGATACAGTTTGGCGGGCATAAATATGCAGCTGGCTTAACAATGCATCCTGAAAATGTAGAGGCTTTTGCTGCCCGTTTTGAAGAGGTGGTTTGCGCTACGATAAAGGACGAGCAATTGGTGCAGGAAATAAAAATAGATGGGGAGCTGGAATTGAAACAGATCGACCCGAAGTTTTTCAGGATATTGAACCAGTTTGCGCCATTTGGCCCGGAGAACATGTCGCCGGTATTTTTGAGCAGGAATGTGTATGTTAGCGGCTATGCCGGATTGGTGGGCGAAAATCACCTGAAAATGTCGGTCATGCAGGAAGGTTCCCCGGCGTTTGATTGTATAGCATTCGGGCAGGGCAGTTTTCTGGACGAAATAAAAAGCGGCAGGCCTTTTGATATTTGTTACCATATTGAAGAAAATGTTTGGCGCGACAAGCGTTCGATACAGTTGAATGTGAAAGGAATACGATTTTAGATTTTAGATTTACGAATTACGAATGCAAAAAATCGTAAATCGTAAATCGCAATTCGTAAATAAAAGATGATTTTAAGAGCAGAAGATCTCGTAAAAAAATATAAGCAGCGTTCGGTTGTAAATCACGTTTCATTTAATGTTTCGCAGGGCGAAATTGTAGGTCTGTTAGGTCCGAATGGTGCCGGCAAAACAACATCATTTTATATGATCGTGGGTTTGATCAAACCAAATGAGGGTAGGATATTCCTGGAAGACGAAGATATTACCGGCGACCCAATGTACCGTCGTGCACAAAAGGGGATAGGTTATTTGGCTCAGGAGGCTTCCGTTTTTCGTAAGTTGTCAGTTGAGGATAATATTAAGGCTGTGCTCGAGATGGGCAAAATGAGCAAGGAAGATCAGCATCACAAACTGGAAGAACTGATAGACGAATTCAGTCTGCATAAGGTCCGTAAAAACCGTGGTGACCTGCTGTCGGGCGGTGAGCGTAGGAGAACTGAAATTGCCCGTGCATTAGCTGCTGAACCTAACTTTATACTTTTAGATGAGCCGTTTGCAGGTGTGGACCCGATCGCTGTAGAAGAAATTCAGGCAATGGTTGCCAAACTGAAACACCGTAACATCGGCATATTGATAACCGACCACAATGTGCAAGAAACTCTTTCGATAACCGACCGCGCCTACCTGCTTTTTGAAGGAAAGATACTGGAATCGGGTGTGCCTGAGGTGCTTGCCGAGAATGAAATGGTGAGGAAAGTGTACCTGGGGGCGAACTTCGTGCTGAAGAGAAAAACATTCGTGTAGTTGGTCATTAGTCATTTCGCTGCGCTGTCATTAGTCATTAGTAGTAAAATTTAGTATCTTTCGGTCAATTCAGGCTCCGTGTTGACTCACCCCGACACCGCTACGCTGGTCGACCCTCTCTAAGCTGCGCTTAAAGAGGGTGAAAAATAAAAACCCCTCTTTGCGGCTGCCGGAGAGGGTGGTCGAGCGTAGCAATGACCGGGTGAGTAGTATATGCAATGTGCTTAGTACATTAGACCAGTGACCAATTAGCCAACCACTCTATGACACTTATTAACTCAGTGTTTACATGGTTTATCAAGAAGCGTATCCACCAGATAGAGCTTTTTATGAAGTATCCCAATGAGGTGCAGGAGGAGTGGTTTGAGCAGTTGGTTGCCGGGGCCGAGAATACCGAATGGGGCCGGAAATATCACTACAAAAGCATTGAGAACCTGAACGAATTTAAAGAGCGCGTTCCTCTTCAGAATTACGATACACTGAAACCTTACATTGAGCGGATGCTGAAAGGTGAGCAAAATGTGCTGTGGCCGTCCAGCATCAGGTGGTTCGCCAAGTCGTCAGGCACTACAAGTGATCGCAGCAAGTTTATCCCGGTAAGCGAAGAATCGTTAGAAGAATGCCACTTTAAGGGTGGTAAGGATATGCTTACGCTCTATCTGAATAATCGCCCTAATGCCCGCGTATTTAATGGTAAAACGCTGACATTAGGCGGCAGTCACCAAGTAAGCCAATTGAATGCCGATACTTTCTTTGGCGACCTCTCCGCTGTTTTGATGAAAAACCTGCCAATGTGGGCCGAGTTCTTACGTACCCCGCATATTGACATAGCCCTGCTGGAAAATTTCGAGGAAAAGATCGAAAAAATGGCTCATGCCACGAAGGATGTAAATGTAACCAGCATCAGCGGCGTGCCAACCTGGAATTTATTGTTATTCAAACGCATACTGGAGATCACCGGTAAAAATAACCTGCTTGAAGTATGGCCCAACCTGGAGCTGTACTATCATGGCGCGGTTAGTTTTACCCCATACCGCGAGCAATTCAGAAAGCTTATCCCCAAGGATGATATGCATTACCTGGAAACCTACAACGCATCCGAAGGCTTCTTCGGTATACAAGATCAGGAAGAACACGGTGATCTGCTGCTCATGCTCGACTACGGTATTTTCTATGAGTTTTTACCGCTGGAGCATCTGAACGAGTATAACCCGAAAACTTTAACACTGGATGAGGTCGAGCTGAATAAAAACTACGCGCTAATCATCAGTACCAATGCCGGTTTGTGGCGGTATATGATAGGCGATACCATTCGTTTTACGTCCCTGGCGCCATTCCGCATACAGATCACCGGACGTACCAAACACTTCATTAATGCTTTTGGTGAAGAATTAATAATCGATAATGCCGAACGTGCTTTGGAAGAAGCCTGTACCCAAACCGGCGCGATCATCAGAGAGTATACGGCGGCACCTATCTATTTTAACGGCGATAAAAATGGCGCTCACGAATGGATCATCGAGTTTGAAAAGAGCCCTGCTGAATTTGACCGCTTTGTAGATCTGCTGGACGAAACCCTCCGCAAGATCAACTCAGATTATGACGCCAAGCGGTTCAAGGATATGGCTCTTCGCCGCCCGATAGTACACCGCGCAAGGCAGGGTACTTTCTTTAACTGGATGAAGGAGAAAGGCAAACTAGGAGGTCAGCACAAAGTGCCGCGGTTGGCTAATGATAGGGAGTATATAGACTCGATATTGTTGATGATGGAGTTGGTGTAAACATTAGACTGGACAAACGGGTGGAACTCCACAGAAAGATAAAGAAAAACCAAGTCCAGAAGTAACGGAGAATAATAATGAACGTTTTAAGCATAAATAGAAAGATCTGCGTATTCATATCGGTTTTGGTTGTCTTATGTTGTATTTCATCATGCAAACAGGATATTTATAAGACGATTTATTTCATTCCTAGGGGTTACAAAGGCTGGGTAAATATAATTTATACAGATACGGCAAAAAGTGTGCAGCCATTTCGTTTTAATGATGGTTATGTTTATATGATCGTAGGCGATCCTTCAGACTTTAAGATACCTTACGATCACAGCCTGGATAAGTGGCATGAAACAGATTATTATTATTATTACGATAAGGATAGTGTAACAAAGATCAACAATAAAATTTATTTTAATACCACATTAGGATCTCCTGGGAATAGCACCGACGTAAAACAAAAAATCAACGCTTATTCTTTTTTTATTAGTGATCAGACTAAATTTAATAAAGATCCAAAGAATCCGATACTTGAAAGATATAAATGAGGTAGTGCTACCTTAAAACTGGTTTCAGTCTTTGACTGAAATCACGGATAAATGACAGTTTGTAACTGTCGGAATTAAGCCGGAGATTACAAACCTCCTCTCATCCGTTAAGCCTCAGTTACAAACTGAAGCCAGTAATCATTACAAACTAAATCCCGTTTCCAGATTCTTATCATCAACAGAAACCTCCGCCTCGAAGGTTCGATGTAACCAGGTTTTGATACGGGTGAGTAGATTTGGATGCGGAGTAATGGAAGTTGAAACCAGGGTTTGATTATTTGGTCCGCTGGTTGGATTGTCTGTCTCATTCTCTTCCTCTCCAAAATTCTCACGGATCACCAGATCGCGGATATCGGGTACGCGGTTTACGATCTCATCCAGTTCGGTGAGTTCAGCAAAAGTCGCAGTGCCCTCTTTCTGGCGTTTAATGAGGGTATAGTACCGGTCTTGCGAGAAGGTACGACGTTCCAATTTTTTGCGGAAGTAAGACATATTCGAGTGCTTGTTATTTCTCACATCAAACAGAATGCCGATATTGTAAATAATTAATTTACAGGTGTTTAAACTTGTAATTAAGTGTCCGTTTGAATCATTTTGATACATTTACTGTACGCTTCCGTACGGTAGGTAAAATAAAAGCAATCAGATTGTTACATTCTGCAATCGCGCATCGTAATTGATAAAAACGCAATTTTATGAGAACTATTCTTTTACTGCTCCTTCTTACTATTTGTGCTTTAGCCTGCAAAAAGAGCGAACCTGTGCAACCCGGCCTGTTTGGTAAATGGGAACTGCGTCATAGTTATGGCGGTCTGGCGGGATTTGATTCAGTTTACAAAGCAGGGAATGGCAACATTCTCCAATTTAACAGCGACAGCACCTATAAACGTTTCGACCCAAAGGGATTAGCCAAAACCGGGGTTTTTCATATAAAGCGTTATACCAGTTCCACAGACGATCCAATCACCACCTATATGATATTTTTTGACAACATAACGTATGGCGATGCTTTTTATATGAAAGGGACTACCATTACGATTGGTACTACAGTAGCCGATGGCATTGCTTCAGACTTTCAAAAAACAAGTAATTGATATGAAAAGATTATTACCCATACTATTGCTATGCGGAACATTTTATATATCAGCCTGCACAAAAGGCGAACAGGTATCAACAGGCTTGTTTGGGAAATGGGAACTTAGGCGCGAATATGGTGGCTTTTCTTACAGGGATTCAATTTATAAACCGGGTAACGGCACTTATTACCAGTTCAACAACGATAGCACTTATACGCATTACACTAAAAATAAACTCGATGCTCAAGGTGTGTTCCACATCAGGAAGTTTGACAACAGTAATATGACCTATCTGCCCGATCATCAAATATTTTTTGATAATGTGCTTTATGGCCAGCCATTTCAATTAAAAGGATCAACAATCACTATCGGTACAACAGTTACCGACCAGATTGCTTTGGATTACCAAAAAATATCAGATTAACTTTTCGAACGCAGGTATATCCGGATAGCTTCAACCGCTTCCTTCACATCATGAACACGCAGAATATTAGCCCCTTTTGTAAGCGCTATAGTATTCAATGCCGTTGTGCCGTTCAGGGCATCATCTGCTGCTCCCCCGGTTACGCCATACACCATTCGTTTGCGAGACACACCGACCAATATTGGCAGGCCCAATACATCAAACTCATTCAGGCGGTTCATTAAAGTATAATTGTGATCGGCATTTTTTGCAAAGCCGAAGCCGGGATCGATAATCACGTCATGGATACCTAACTGTTTTAATTGATGATATCGCCATGCAAAATAATCCAGTACTTCGGTAAACACATCTTTGTAGGATGCCCGCTGGGTCATGTTCTGCGGATTACCCTTCATGTGCATCAGAATATAAGGCACTTTCAGTTTGGCAACGGTGGCAAACATGTTCTCATCCAATTGTCCGCCTGATATATCATTGATAATATGAGCGCCTGCCGCCACAGCAACCTCGGCAACATAAGAGCGAAAAGTATCTATCGAAATAAAAGCATCCGGATGATTGGCTGTGATCAGTTCAACGACTGGCAAAAGGCGGTCAATTTCCTCCTGTTCCGAAATGTCTTCGGCCCCCGGGCGTGATGAGTAAGAACCAATATCCAGGAAATCAGCACCATCAGCCAGCATCTTATTTGCCTGGAGCAGAGCATCATTGAGCAAGGGTTTACGACTGCCGGCGTAGAACGAATCGGGTGTAATATTGATAATACCCATCACCTTCGGCACGCTCAGGTCGATCAGTTTACCACCTGTATTTATGGTTACCTTTTTCTTAAAAAGTGTATCTTTAGCCATTATTCAGGTTAAAACGAGTAAATCAACGAAAAGGTTAGGATTTAAGTAGCCTTTACTTATAGATAATTATCAGACAATTATAATCATAAAATCTACCTTGGCCAATACAGCAGCAGAATACGACGCGGTAATTAAGATTTGTAAAGGGCTTTTCATGAAGAAAACCCGTGATTACGGTACAGCATGGCGCATCCTGCGCATCGAATCCATCACCGATCAGATTTTTATCAAGGCTCAGCGCATACGTACACTCGAAGAAAAGAAAGTATCAAAGGTGGACGAAGACATCAACAGTGAGTACATTGGTATTGTCAATTATTGCCTGATTGCCATGATGCAACTGGATTGTGGTCCGGGAACACCTACTGAACTTTCGGTAGAGCATGTGAGCGCTATGTTTGACGAAAAAGCCAACGCTACTAAGGAATTGATGTTTGCCAAAAATCATGATTACGGCGAAGCCTGGCGCGATATGCGTATTAGCTCATTAACCGACCTGATCCTGATGAAATTGCTGCGTGTAAAGCAGATAGAAGATAATAAAGGGCAAACGCTGGCATCAGAAGGTGTGGTTGCCAACTACCAGGATATGCTGAATTATTCGGTTTTTGCGTTGATCAAATTGGGTGTGAAATGAGGAGGCTGGTTTGGTTTTGCCGGATATTTGTCGGACTGCTGTTCATCTTCTCCGGTCTTATCAAGATCAACGACCCGCTTGGCTTTTCCTACAAGCTCGAAGAATATTTTGAAGTTTTCCATATCGGTTTCCTGAACAGTTTTGCGTTGAGCATGTCCATCATTCTGTGCTCGTTGGAAATCATCTTGGGTTTTGCATTGTTGATAGGAGTGAGAGCAAAATCAGTTGCCTGGGGATTGCTGTTGCTCATCATCTTTTTTGCCTTTCTTACCTTTTACTCAGCTTACTTTAAAGTAGTGCAAACCTGCGGCTGCTTTGGGGATGCTATTCCACTTACGCCATGGCAATCGTTTAGTAAAGATTTGGTTTTGCTGGTGCTGATCATCGTTATATTTATCAACCGTAGAAAGATAGAACCCGCATTTAGTAAGAAAACAGGTGATAACCTGCTGATCGGCTCAGCTGTTCTTGCTGTTGGGATAGGATTGTACACTTACAACTTTATGCCGGTGATCGATTTTTTGCCGTATAAAATCGGCGCGAATATACCGGATGGAATGAAAATCCCGCCCGGTGCAAAACCGGATGAATTTGAGATCACTTATAACCTGAAAAATAAAAAAACAGGCGCCACTAAAGTGATGACTGATAAGGAGTATTTGAGCAGCAATATTTGGAAGGATAATAACTGGACCGTTGTCGGTACTCCTGAAAGTAAGCTGGTGAAAAAGGGCTATGAAGCTCCGATAAAAGATCTTTCGATACAGGATGCACAAGGGAATAACTATACCAACGAACTCTTATCCAATCCATATAACGGTTTAATCGTAGTAGCATACGACCTGAATCATACCAATGTTGAGGCGATTGGCAGGTTAAATGCCATAGCTGCAAACCTGATCCACGACTTTAATACGCGCGTTATAATGTTGACCTCAAACTCATCCAGAGATGCGGAAGCATTTGCCAAAAAGAATCACCTGGTAATGGAGATATTTTATGCAGATGAAGTCCCGCTAAAATCAATGGTACGCGCCAATCCGGGAGTAATCCTGATGAAGAATGGCGTAATCTTAAATAAATGGCATTACCATTCGGTGCCTAAATATGACGATTTGGTAAAACAGTATTTTCAGAAGTAAATGCTATGATCGGCTACATTCTCCGCAAGTTGGGTTATGGGGTGGCAGTGATGCTGGGGATTGTGGTTGTGGTGTTTTTCCTGTTCAATATTTTGCCGGTTGATCCCGCCAGGATGACGCAGGGGCAACGCGCAGATGTACAATCGTTACAAGCAGTTCGTAAAGAATTTGGTCTTGACAAGCCTGTTCCGGTACAGTTTATTTATTACCTTAATGATCTTTCGCCGATAGCCGTTCATGCCCGGAACGATGAAGAGCGCCAGCGTTATCATTATGTATCGCTGATTCCTATCTCAAAAGAAAAAACGATTGCGCTCAAATGGCCATACCTTCGCCGCTCGTATCAAACCCGAAAGGATGTGGCTTCGTTATTATTAGGTGTGATCCCCAATACTTTAATATTGGCAACAACAGCTATGATTTTTGCTATCATAATTGGCGTGCTTTTAGGTGTGTTGAGTGCAGTGCATCAAAATACCTGGATTGACAGGCTTGCGTTAACTTTTTCTACTTTGGGTATATCCGCCCCATCATTTTTTGCAGGGATCATAATCGCCTGGATATTCGGCTTTGTGCTGAATAAATACACAGGACTCAATATGTCGGGCAGCTTGTACAGTTATGACCCGTTTAGGGGAGAAATTATTACGTGGAAAAACCTGGTGCTACCGATGATCACACTTGGATTACGCCCGTTAGCTATTATTGTGCAACTGACCCGAAGCGCTATGCTGGATGTATTGGGGCAGGACTATATCCGGACTGCAAGGGCAAAAGGCCTGGGCGAGCGTACTATTATTTATCGTCACGCTTTAAAGAATGCGCTTAACCCGGTAATAACAGCAATTGCTAACTGGTTTGCTTCTCTGCTGGCAGGGTCATTCTTTGTAGAGTATGTATTTGGTTATAACGGCTTGGGCAAAGCAACTGTGGATGCATTGGAAATGTCGGACTTCCCGGTGGTGATGGGTTCGATTTTATTTATTGCTTTTATATTTGTCGTGATCAATATCCTGGTGGACGTTTTGTATGTGTGGATTGATCCGCGGGTTAAGTTGAGTTAATTTTTATGAAGATATTTTTGATCGGTTTTATGGGCAGCGGCAAAACCACTTTGGGCCGCAAACTGGCAAGCAGGATGGGTTATGAGTTTATCGATCTTGACCATAAACTGGAGCAACAGGTAGAATTAAGCATAGCAGAATACTTCCAATTATTTGGAGAAGATGCTTTTAGAAATCTGGAATCCCTAGTATTAAAGAAGACCTTGTATCCCGACAACGCAATTATTTCAACCGGCGGGGGATTACCATGTTTTTTTGATAATATGGAATGGATGAAGGCTAATGGAAAATCAGTTTATATTAAACTCAGTCCTAAAACATTAGCCGACCGACTGGAAACAGGGAAAGAAGAGCGCCCATTACTACAGGATAAACATGGTGATGCATTAGTTGAGTTTATCGAACAAAAACTGGAAGAGCGGGAAAAGTTTTATTCGCAGGCGAGCATTATTGTCGATGGCTTGAGTTTGACTGCGGAGAAATTGGAGCAAGTGATAGGTGAATATTAAATAATAATTGTCATGCTGAACGATAGTGAAGCATCTGTCGCGAACCCTATGTCCTTTACCTGTATTTGTAGATGAACCTCGTCGTTTCAGTTAAGAGTTCAGGTTAATAACTAAATCCCGTTTTAGATTCTTCGCTATCGCTCAGAATGACAACGAGAGAGTAAAATCTTACCTCAAATAAACCGCATCTTCCTTACCATCTTCATTCAACACCACATCCACGTGCTCTTTCAATACAGTAGAAAGTGCTATGCCGGAATAATCGGTAGTTACAGGGAAACTTTTATGATTGCGGTCGACCAGCACTACAGTTCTCAGTTTCTTTAACGGAACATCGAGGAAAACACCGAATCCGTATGCCAGGGTTTTGCCGCTGTTTAATACATCATCAACAATAATAACCACTTTATTATGGCATATCTGGATATCGGTATCAGTTTTGGCTCTCAGGCTACTGCTTTGTTTCTCCAGTTCGATGTTCATCAGTGTGCTTTTGAAAGGCGCTATTTTATCGAGGATCTGCTTTAATCGCTCAGCTAAATAGTTGCCGCGCGGCATTATACCGGCGATAACGATCTCTGCTTCGTCAAAATTATCTTCCAGCAATTGGTAAGCAATACGATCGATCTTTTGCTCTATCTGGTGCTGGTTTAATATGAGGATCTTTTTTTCTGATGATTCCATTTTTATGTTGCAATGTTGGAAGGTTGGAAAGTTGAAATGTTAGCCAGCCTTGAAACTTTACGGTAAAGATAAACCCAACTTTGCAACATTCAAACTTTACAACCTTTCAACTTCCTTTTTTATAAGGGAAGTATACAAAATTTGCTCCTTCGGGCACTATCACAAACAAGCACATAAAATCGTGCGGGTTTTTGTATGATTTGGTAAAGCGTTCCTGCAGTTCTTTCTTGATAACACCTTTCTCTACAAACTCTTCCAATGTGGAGGCATTGATGCTCCATTCCATATTCAGATCGTCGCGGTCGAGGATAAGCTCGCCCAGTTTTACGATATGCTGATAGGCGATAAAAATAGGGTAGCTGGATAAGCCCTCTACCATGATCTCGATCGCTACTTCATGTATTGATTCGTTATAAATTTTAAGGTCTCTCTCCAAACTTAACAACGGACTTTCTTTTTTCTTTTCGCCGTTGCTATTCTCGTTAAGCAGTTCTTCCGGATCCATGATTTGTATTTTTGAGTGGCGCATGGCGCACGGTGTTAATTGTTTTGATTGTTATCGCCAACCGCCATACCCCCTGCGCGAAGCCTCAATGCCACCACATTCTCCACATGCTGCGTATGCGGAAACATATCAACCGGCTGTATTTTCTCTATATCGTATTTCTCTTTTAATACCAGCAAATCGCGGGCTTGTGTGGCGGGATTGCAGCTGACATATACTATCTTCTTCGCCTCAATTTCCATTAACCGGGCTACAACATCAGGGTGCATACCGGCACGTGGCGGGTCAGTTATAATTACATCCGGTTTACCGTGCTCCGCTACGAAATCTGCGTTAAGCACATCCTTCATGTCACCTGCATAAAATTTGGTATTCGTGATGTTGTTAATAGCCGAATTGATTTTGGCATCCTCAATAGCCGTCGGCACATATTCTACCCCAACCACTTCTTTTACCTTGCCTGCAACAAAATTGGCAATGGTGCCCGCGCCGGTATACAAATCATAAACCAATTCATCTCCTTTAAATCCGGCAAACTCGCGGGTTATCTGGTACAATTTATAAGCCTGGACAGAATTGGTTTGATAGAAAGATTTTGGGCCGATGCGGAAGCGGATGCCTTCCATTTCTTCATAAATATACTCCGGTCCGCGTTTTACCAGTATCTCCTGGTCGAAAATCGTATCGTTCTTTTTCTGGTTGATGATGTATAGTAACGACGTGATCTGCGGAAATTCACTATCAATGTAGTTCATCAATAAATCGACTTCTTCTTCGCTCACATAAGCAAAAACCACAATCACCATTAATTCTCCGGTAGATGAAGTACGGATGATCAAATTGCGCAAAGCACCTTCATGTTGTTTCAGATTATAGAAGCTGATATTGTGCTTCTTGGCAAAGTCACGGACTTTGTTTCGGATATCATTGGATGGGTCAGCCTGCAGATAACAGTGATGTACATCCAGTATCTTATCAAACCTTCCCGGTATGTGAAAACCCAGCGCATCCATATCTACCGCTTCATCTGTGCGGTTTTCGCCATCATTCAGCCAGCGCTTATTAGAAAAGGTAAATTCCAGTTTATTACGATAGTATTTATCTTCAGGTGATCCTACAATTGGGAGCATTCTGCTTACATCAACCTTTGCCAGGTGACCTAGTGCACTAGCTACCGTTTTCTGTTTGAACTTTAACTGCGCATCATAAGTCATATGCTGCCATTTACAGCCGCCGCAGGTACCGAAATGCTCACAGAATGCTTCAGTACGATATCCTGATGCTTGTTTAAGCTGAATGATCTTTCCCTCGGCAAAATTTTTCTTTTTGCGGTATACCTGCACATCTGCCACATCGCCGGGCACAGCCTTGTCGACAAAAAGTACAAAATCGTTGGCTTTCCCTACCCCCTTGCCCTCTTCGGCAATATCGATGATGGAAACATCCTCAAAAACAAGATTATTCGCAGTTTTATTCATCAGGCTGCAAAGGTACAGTTTTATCGTGGAAAGGTTGGAGTGGTTGTATTAGTTGTAGCGGTTGTAGTGGTAGGAAAGGTTGTATTAGTTGGAGATGTTGCTATATTAGTTCTCAAACCGAATGTCATTTCGATTGAGCGTTATGGGAGCGTGTATTGGGGCGAAAGAGAAATCTTGTGCGATGTGCATAGTCCGCAAGCGTAGGCGCATAAGTTCTCTCACTATCGTTCGAGATGACAGTTATTAATATTCGGGATGCAACAGATCAAATAAACAAGTTCACAATAGCTTCCAAAAGATCATCACTTGTGGCGATCTCCACATCAGCTATATCGAACTGTTCATCTAGCTGCTCAGAAAAATTCATTAATTCCTCGCTCATGGTATTTAGTTTGATTATCCAAATATAATAATTATACCAATTGGTATAATTATAGTACAGAATCTGACACTTCTATTAGATAAACTGTAAATGGATGTTAAATCGTGCAAATATAGGAATATTTATACCAAAAACCAATTTGGTCTTTAGGATTAATTGGATCTTAACCTTTTTTGAACCTGGTCAGACTATCCGATTTTTTTCCAACATTGTCGGATTGCTCCATTGCGAGCCTATGTAATTTAGTTTTAATTTTTTATGCAAACGGAAACTACACACAGCTACAATCGTGATTAAACAGATAAGAAAAGGAATATAGGCTTGTCTGAACTTATGATACTTATTTATCCAGAAAAATATGGAGAAAATCGAAACGGCAAGAAAGAAGTAAACTGCAGAAAGTTCAGCTGGAATAGCCATAAACCATAGTGCCTCCCAGATTTGATCTGAGAATAGTAAATAAACAATCAGCCATGCTGCCGCAAACACTGAAAAGACAATCGTGTCACTTTTAGTCATGCTTTTATATAAATTGAACTTGTTCCGAACCTGTTATCTTTTTCAATGTTTTCAAGTATTTATGCTCCATTTTCCGGGAATACGAGTCAAAACTATTCCCGCCGGCTTTAAATAATTTCCGGTGCCCGATCCATACCAATGTCGCTGTTGCATAAAAGAAATATTTGTAAACGATGCGCCGCCATGCTTTTGAGAAGCTATTCTTACCATCGTAAATGATCGCCAGCCGTTCGGTTTGGAAAGTGATGTGATAAGCTTCGTCGATCAGGATATCATTACAGATTTGTTTCAGCAATTCGCAATTGGTAGCATCTTTCAGCGACTGGTAAAATATCTGCGCCGTGCTTTCCACTACGACAACCGCCAAAGTCCATATCTCCATGTTGGTGTTGAAATATCTTACCCGGCGGAATAAACTGTCTCCCCAATTCTTAGTCACCCGCGGGTGACCGATCCGATCCAAATACATGCCCAGGTTATTGCCGTGTTTTTGCTCCTCTTTTATAAATAGCTTCACTGCTTCTATATAAGGTAAATCGCCAATGGCATGCGCATATTTAGTTGACGCTGCTATCAGGTGTTTGCCTTCGGATGTTTCGCCTAATTGCCATGCCTGTAGTGATGGTAAAATGCTGCACATTTCTGCGGGGGTAATGTTAGGTTTCAAATCCCAATTGATTCTTTTTTCAAGGGCATTTACCTTGAAATGCCCTATCCAATAATTGCTGTTTTTCATGATTGATTGTGTTTAGAAAAGATTTGACAACTTTTAAAAGTTGTCAAATCTTAATTCGTTCTTTATTGCCAGTTGATCTTTCTCGAGAAGTACATCAATATTGCTACCACCAGGAACAGCGCTACGCTGCCAACCAGCAGGGCCAGGTCTTCCAGTTGGATGATGACATATATAAATGCATAAAACAAGCTGAGGATCAAGGCAAACAGGCGGGTCGTTTTCACGCTTTTGATGAGCGATTTTAAAAAGGCAGCAACCAAAATTACGGTTGCTGCCGAGGCGATAAGGTAGGCGGATGTGAAGCCCACTTGCTCTGAAAAGGAGAGCAGGAGGGTATAATAAACGATCATGGCTGCGCCAATAAGCACATAGTTAAATACATGGATACGATGTTTGCTTATCATCTCGGTAAGGAACAATGAGATGAATGTAAGCATGATGATCAGGATGGCATATTTGCTGCTTCGGGTTGTTTTCTGGTACTGGTCGACCGGCAGGCGCAGCTTTACACCGAATGTGGCATCATCAGCCTTTTTGGTCTTCAGTACATTCAGGTCATCCACCCATTGTTGAGGGAACGGGCGGTTGTAATAAAGCATGCGCCATTTGGCATCGAAAGTGTTGGCTTTGGTATCGATATTCCGTGTATCTGGCAGGTATCGCCCATCAAAACTCGGACTGCCCCAATTGCCTTTTACCGCCACATCAGTGGTTTTTCCCAGGTGCAGGAAGCTTAGTTCGTCACTTCCTTTCAGATCCAAATTGAATTCAAATGGAATGGTTTTATCCATCATCCCCGTTAAATTGACTGCCACCTGCAAACCATTGGAAAATACAGTATCGCCAAAAGCAGGCTCGGCAGTGGTAGTTTGACCAGCTATTTTTAGCTGCGGATTAGTCTTCAGTCCTTTAAGATCGCTTATACTGAAGATCAATTTGGCTTTCTCCGGCATTAGCTGGTCGGCAGTAATCGATAGCGAACCCAGATCAGCTTTGATAAAATTACCTGATACCTTCACCGTGCCATTATAAACTACCACCTCGAATATGCCACGGTGTAAGATGTCAGGATCGACATTAGCGTTATAGTCGAGCTCGTTTGGTAAAACGAATAAGTTATTTATAACCTCTTTCGTTACATCCTTCCCGGTATTGTCAGTTTCTTTCAATTGCTTTTTATAAGGTATAACGAGAACAGGTCCTTGTATCAATTGCTCTCCTGAGTACTGATCCGACACCTGTTTCTCGGTCTCATCCTGCCGTTGTGATCGCTCCTGTATCAGGTTTTGCACCAATGCCGATGGTATCAGCAATAAAATTATCAGCAGGCCAATAAAGGCCAGCTTTACAGTTACCGACTCCTTGAGCCAGTATAAAAATCCCTGCGGTTGTGGTTGTTCGGTTATCATTGTGTTTAAATAAAAGTACTTTGTATTTCAAAGTATATGGGTAAAAAAAATTAAGTGAGTTTTTGCTGTTTTATCAGTTGTTCTAATGTGTTCAAATGGTCTTTAAATGCATGTTTGCCTTTGGCGGTTGCTTCATAATTGGTATTGGGTTTCCGTCCCAGGAAACTTTTATGTACCACTATATATTCCTCCTTCTCCAATGCTTTTAGATGCGAAGCCAGGTTGCCGTCAGTAATGTTCAGCAGATCTTTGAGCGAGTTAAAATCGTAGCGCTCATTGGCCGCCAGCACGCTCATGATCTGTAACCTTACCCGGTTCTCAAATGCTTTATCAAGTTTATCGAAGGATATCTTCACTTATCGTATTTTAAGTACATCATGCTACCGTAGATGATATGCAGCACTCCAAAACCAATGGCCCAAAATAGTAATCCGTAACCGGGTAAACAAGCCGCAATTAAGCCGAGTAAGATTTCTAGTATGCCCAGGTATTTTACATCGCTGAAAGTAAAGTTACTTGCGCTGATCAGCGATAAACCATAGAAGATCAAAGTTGATGGCGTAACAATGCCATAATGACCACGGAATAATAGGATCAGGATCAATAGGCCGCCAGTTACCAATGGAGTTGCCATGTGAAACAGCAACGTTTGACTGACCTTTCCCCAAATGGCTTGTCCTTTCCGTTTTGCTTGCCGGCTGCTTAAAATAAAGCCTGTGATTAATGAGGCCGCCAGCACCACCGCAGCTATAATAACCAGGTAAGTGATGGTGTCAGGATAAACGCCAATTGATAATGAATCATAAATCCTGGTCGACCCTTTATAGATCAGCCTATAAGCAAAGTAGGCACCGATCAGTGCATAAATACCGGCCAATATACCCGACAATCCACTCAGAGAGATGAATTTGGAGGAGCGTTCCATAATGCTGCGTATGGACGCCAGCTCGTTCTGAAGATCTTTTTCTTCCATTGAAAAGCACTTTGTATTTCAAAGTAAATAATAATAATTTAATTATGCAAGTGCCGGCAAAAATTTGCTGCGTTCGTTTCTGCCCATGGTACCTATCAAATACCTTATGATTCTAATTCTAGTGTGTCAATTCAGGTAAAAACACGCAGCGCATCACGTAGAAACCATGATAATATTTAATGGGCGTTTTTAAAATTTTGTGTATCAGAAATTAGTTATCTGCCAATTTATTATTTAAAAAATCATACCCCTTAAAAATTAAATTCATGAAAAAGCTTAACTATTTATTTGTTCTATTAGTATCAGTCGCAATTTTAGTTGTCGCATGTGGCAAAGATGGCGCTGTAGGCCCCCAGGGAGCTACAGGAGCAACAGGTTCTCAAGGCGCAGTAGGTGCAGCAGGGCCTGCAGGAGTTAACGGGCAAAACGGAAGCGTGATTTACAGTGGTACCACAACACCGGCCAGTACCGTTGGTAAGACAGGCGATTTTTATATTGATTTGGCCACCGGCTTTTTATATGGCCCAAAGACGGCGTCTGGATGGGGTGCCGGGTTCTCATTAAAGGGTGCAACCGGAGCCACAGGTGCAGCTGGTTCAAAAATTTATAATGGAAGTGGCGCTCCAGTAATCACAGCTGGCGCGATTGGTGATTACTACCTGGATAAAACCAATTATCTGCTTTATGGCCCGAAAACGGCCTCTGGTTGGGGTGTCCCCGTTAATTTGCAAGGACCGCAAGGCCCTATGGGGAATGCCAACGTAAAAGTTGATACTTTTAGTGTCGGCGGCTCACAATGGCTATGGAACTCGCAATATATGTTCGAAACATCTCCAGGAAGCTATACAGAATATTTCACCAGGTATTATACACGAAACAACAATACAATAACACAGGATGTGCTGGATAATGGATTGGTATTGGTTTATTTTACACCGAGCCCTTTCAACAATCCAAATCAATGGGCGCCGTTGCCATACCAATTCGATTCCTCATTTGGATTTACATACAATTATGTTTATGTAACCGCGCTGGGCCAGGTGACGTTACATTATTTCTTTATTCAAACAAGCACAACCGCTACGTTACCTACTTTGTCAACTTATAATGACGAAGTCCGTAAATTTAAAATAGTGACCATCACAGGACAGACAGGCACATTTATGCAACAACATCATATTAACCTGAATAATTACCAGGAAGTAAGTAAGATTACCGGCCTATGGCAACAGGATAAGCCTTTTTAATAAAATTTCAAAATGAATTTAGGGCTGGTCGTTATAGTTTGCTGTAACGACCAGTTTCTATACCGTCAACGCCGCTTTCACAAGGTAAGGCAATATCTCTTTCTGAAAGGAAACAAAATTTTTGCGAACGTCTGAGTCACTCACAGAGGTGAATGCAAAGCTGAACACGATATTCTTGCTGCATTTGATGAGGAAGCGGATGCGCTGCATGGAATTTTCCAGTTTGCGGATACCGCTTAATTGCATGAAGGAACTTACCAGCATTTCTTCCAGTTCGTTTGAAAGATTTTTTAGAAAGTCCTGTGAGTTGGCTGATTCGCGGATAAAATCCCAGCCGATAAACTCGTTGCAAACGGTGTACGAGAGGCGGCAGGTTTTCATGATAAGGTTACTCAGGTGCGTTTCCTCATCAATATCGGTCGTATTGCTGGTGATCAGTTCATCTACGCTGGATTTGATATAATCCATCAGCAAAACATGCAAAACCGCCTCTTTACTATCAAAATACTTGTAAATAGTGGCTTTAGCTATTTTGGCCTTTTTAGCTATTTCGTTGACACTGGTTTTATGATAACCGAATTTCCGGAATAATTCCTGTGCCGCCCTTTTTATGCTTTCTTTTATTTTATCAGCTTCCATGTATCAATTAGATACAAATATCTCAAAATTACTCACATTTACATTATAGGCACGCAAGGCTCTTGTTGCAGGAGCTTTTGCAGGCGTACCGTCGGCTAACGAAAATTTCGACCCGCTGCATGGATCGGTGCAGGTAAGTGAGTTGCCATCAAGGGTAACGGCACATCTTTTTTCAGGCTGATAGCTGCTGCACGCATCATAAGCTGCATAGGTCAGATCAGGTTCACGATAAATGATCAGACCTGCTACACCGTAACCTTTTATAATTACAGCGCCACCCGGACTTTTCAATGGGGCTAAACTCGGATTATCAATATCTGCCTGGAAATTTACAGCAACACTGGGAACCAGGTCACCACTTTTTCCGCATGATAAGAAACTCAAAGTAATGACAGCCAGCAGGCAAAATTTACGGATCATATGATCTCTGTTTGGAATTGTTTAAGGAAGCGAACGTCGTTTTCAGAGAATAAACGTAAATCGCGTATCACATATTTTAAGTTGGTGATTCTTTCTATCCCCATTCCAAAAGCAAAGCCGGTATATTTTTTACTGTCGATGTTGCAGTTCTCCAAAACATTTGGGTCAACCATACCGCAACCCAATATCTCTACCCAACCGGTGTATTTGCACATATTGCACCCTGATCCGCCGCAAATAGTACAGCTGATATCCATTTCAGCCGACGGCTCGGTGAACGGGAAGTAGGATGGTCTGAAACGTACTTTGGTGCCTTCGCCATATAATTCCTGCACGAAGTGATATAACGTCTGCTTCAGATCAGCAAAAGATACATTCTCATCGATATATAAACCCTCAACCTGGTGGAAGAAGCAATGCGCGCGCGCTGATATAGCTTCGTTGCGATAAACGCGTCCCGGCATAATAGCACGGAAAGGTGGTTTGCCATTCTCCATCATACGCACCTGTACAGATGAAGTATGCGTACGCAGCGCAATATCATCCTTGCCATTGTTCTTTTTAATGAAGAAGGTATCCTGCATATCGCGTGCCGGGTGTTCTTCAGGGAAGTTTAATGCCGAGAAGTTATGCCAGTCGTCTTCTATTTCCGGCCCTTCAGCAACCACGAAACCAAGGCGTTTGAAAATATCAATGATCTCGATCCTGGTTAATGATAACGGATGACGTGAGCCTACTTCAAAACCTTCGCCCGGTAAAGTAAGATCTAGTTCTGAGCCATGAGTCTTATCTACTGAGTCGAAAGATTCTTTTAATTCAGTATATTTTACCTCAGCCAGTTGTTTAAACTGATTCAGCACCTTGCCATAAGTACGCTTTTCTTCCGGTCCGACAGTTTTAAATTGATCGAACAGATCTTTAATAATGCCTTTAGTTCCTAAAAATTTAATACGGAATGTTTCCAGTTCCGTAGCATTTGCTGGTGAAAAAGTTTTGATCTCGGCGGTATATTGATCTATTTGTTCTTGCATTATAAAGTTCTTAAAAATTGTTCGGCTGTTAAAACCGGTATGGTGGATTGTTTATAGTCTTTTATATTTCGTGTGATGATCGCCTCACATTTGTATCTTTTAGCTATTAGATATTGTATGCAGTCTTCTAAGTCATTGAACCCGCTTGCCAATGCCAAATCAATAATGTCGCTTTCAAAGGGCAAAACTTTCATGCGTTGCACTAATGTCCTGATAGTATTCTTTGCTGCCAATGCGCCTATCTTTTTTTCAAGGATATAATTGACATTTGCTATGACCAATACCGAAGTATTTAGTGCGATTCCCTGACTTTGACTTTCGAGTAACAGCAATTGGGTATAGCCCCAAAATGGTTCGCGGGTTAAAAGCATATCTAACAGCACATCGCTATCAATAAACACATGCTTATAAGTCATATTTTCCCTTCAGGTATTCATACTTCATATCTTTATAATCCATGTTATCTGGATACTTCCCTTTTAAAATTCCCGTCAACGATTTAATATCATCAGGAACTTCATATGAACTGAGTTTTTCTAGAAGCGGGTCTTTTTTCTTCCTTTTCTTTGCTAAATCAGCTATCAAGGTCTTAAACAACTTAGACACGCTGATATGATCATCAGATGCAAGTTCTTTTGCCATTTGAATAGTATCCTTATCAATGCTCAATGTTAGTTTCGTCGTTGCCATCGCTATTTTTATACGTACAAATATAAATAAATTATACGTATAATTTATTTGATCACACCCAGCTCTTTGCCCACTTTGGTAAATGCAGCAATCGCTTTATCTAAATGCTCCTGCTCATGTGCTGCTGATATCTGTACCCTGATACGTGCTTTACCCTGCGGAACAACCGGGTAATAGAAGCCTATCACATATATACCTTCTTCCAGCATTTTTGCGGCAAATTCCTGTGATAGTTTGGCATCATACAGCATTACTGGCACGATGGGATGCACGCCTGGTCTGATATCAAAACCTGCTTCGGTCATTTTGCTGCGGAAGTATTGGGTATTTCTTTCCAGTTTATCGCGTAGCTCGGTTGTTTCGCTTAACAAGTTCAATACAGCGATAGACGCCCCGGTAATAGATGGCGCTAATGTATTCGAGAATAAATATGGTCTTGAACGCTGTCTCAGCATATCGATGATCTCCTTACGCCCTGAAGTAAACCCACCCGACGCACCGCCCAGCGCTTTGCCCAGAGTACCAGTGATGATATCTATCTTGCCCATCACATTGTGATGCTCGTGCGTACCGCGACCGGTTTTGCCCATAAAGCCCGAGCAATGGCTCTCGTCGATCATCACCAGTGAGTTATATTTTTCGCCCAGTTCGCATATTTTATCCAGTTGAGCAATGGTACCATCCATGCTGAATGCACCATCAGTCACAATAATGCGATGACGGCAGCTTTGTGTGGCTTTCAGTTTTTCTTCCAGGTCGGCCATGTCGTCGTGTTTGTAGCGCTGACGTTGGGCCTTGCATAAACGCACCCCATCGATGATCGAAGCATGGTTCAGCTCATCAGATATGATCGCATCCTGCTCATTAAACAATGGCTCGAATACACCACCGTTAGCATCAAAAGCTGCTGCGTACAGAATGGTGTCTTCAGTCCCCAAAAACTCAGCTATTTTAGCCTCCAACTGCTTATGTATGTCCTGCGTGCCGCAAATAAAACGTACCGACGACATGCCATAGCCATGTGTATCCAATGTTTCTTTGGCGGCCTGTATCACTTTAGGGTGACTGGATAATCCCAGGTAATTGTTAGCACAAAAGTTGATCACTTCACCCGTAGGGTTCCATTCGGACTTGCCGCCCTGCACCGAAATATCGGCACCTTGTGGTGAGGTAATAATGCGTTCTTTTTTATACAATCCGGCTTCTTCAATTGCGGCGAGTTCCTGTTCTAACACAGGTTTCAGGGTAGTGTACATAGTGTGTAATTATTGAGGTCGTAAAATTAAGCATTAACATGCAAATTATTCAGAACAATGCAAACGCTTGCGTACCCGGTATTTATACCAGCACAACGTAACTCATGAACAAATCTGAAAAATACAGTGTCAATTTCTCGAAACAAAGTATCCCTCCTGATGGTTATCGGGGGTATGCAAAGACATTTTTGCCGCTAATTAGGGTTCAAAAATTAATCCAATTTTTTGTATTATCGCAACGCCAAACTTTATGAAAACCCTAAGGCTTATTGTTGTTTGCCTAATAGCCATCTTTGTAAAATCTTCTGCCTCAGCACAGTCGTTGCCTGTAGGTGCTACCGCTATAGAGGATTATTACAGAAGGGCACAGCTATCCGGCGCAGCTGATACCAATATCTCTTTTACTATTCGCCCGCTTTTCCCCAATCAAATTAATAATGGGTATCTGAAAAATGCCCCCGACAGTCTTGCTGCCAGGTATAAACTTCTCGACGTAAAAAGCCTATATCAAAGCAGCAATAAAAAGTTCCAGCTAAGCCTTTTACCATTTAACGTTCAAACCCAGTTTACTTCGCATCACCCCTACGGCTGGAACGATGGCGCAATGATCCCAGCAAAAGGAGCGGAAGTATTTGCAAGTGCGGGTTTGTTTATGCGTTACGGACTGTTAACCATTCAATTAAAACCTGAGTTTGTAACTGCTCAAAATTCTGATTTCGAAACCTTCAATAAAAATTCATCTGACAACGCCTTTGTGCGTTACTACAGCGTTTACAACAATATCGATCTGCCGGCAAGGTTTGGTACCGGGCCTTACACTAAGGTGTACTGGGGGCAATCCAGCATACGGTTAAACTACAAGGTGGTATCATTTGGCCTGTCTACAGAGAACCTTTGGTGGGGCCCCGGTATCCGGAATTCCTTATTGATGAGCAATACTGCCCCGGGCTTTCCGCACCTTACGCTGAATACCCTGCATCCTGTTCAAACACCTATTGGTTCTTTTGAATTCCAGGTTATTGGCGGCAACCTGGATGCTTCAGGGTATTCGCCGTTAGAGCAGGATAATATTTATCACGGCGCCAATTTATATGTTAAAAAGCCTAATAATTGGCGATATATCAACGGAATAATTGCAACATGGCAACCCAAATGGATACAGGGCTTATTTCTTGGGGCCGATCATAGTTCTGTTTACTATGTAAAAAGCCTGGATGTTTTTAATGATTTCGTCCCCCTGTTTCCTTCAGACGTTTCAGATGGCAGATCCATACGGCTAACCTCCGTTTTTATGCGCTGGCTCTGGACACAGGAACACGCCGAAATATATTTTGAATGGGGACAGTACAACAATACATCAGGTGCTTTGCAGGAAGCCCTGGCACCAAATAATCAGCGTGCCTATGTTTTTGGCATCAGGAAGCTGTTGCCGTTCGGTTCGTCAAAAGATGAAAATATCCTGCTGGGCATAGAAGCTACCCAACTACAGACAAACTCCTACGCCAATATTCTCACCGGCGATGAATGGTATACCAATCGTTATGTCAGGCAGGGGTATACCTACCAGGGGCAGGAGCTTGGGGCAGGCATCGGTCCCGGAGGTAATTTGCAAACGGTAGATGTTAGTTGGGTGAAGGGCCTGAAGAAACTCGGACTGCAATTGGAACGCTACGCGCACAACAACGACCTGTATTATCTGACCTATACCAATACGCGCGATTTCAGAAGGCATTGGGTTGATCTCAGCATGGCCGCTATCGGCGAATGGAATTATAAAAACCTGATTTTAAACGCTAAGATACAGGCTATTAAATCATTTAATTATCAGTGGTACGTGCCGGCTGATCCGACAAAACCGGTTAATTCAGTCACAGTAAACGGGGTAGATGCGTTTAATTTGCAACTGCAGGCCGGGATCACGTATTTATTTTAACCGCTTTATTTTGATGAAGAGGATACTATTTTTATTAACCATTGCACTAATTTACGCCCTCGCCGGGAGCGTAAATGCACAGTCGTTGCCTGTAACGTCGCACGTCCTGGATGATTATTACCGTACGATGCATCTGGCAGGGAAGGTTGATTCAAATATATCTTTTACTGTCCGCCCGCTTTCTGCTTATGCTTTAAAGACCACTAATGTTTTTGATCCTGATAGCGCGTCGAAGTCTGAACGTTGGGTAAAAACGAAGCCGGTTGTATTTGGCAACGGTCGCGGGCAGCTTGGCATATTGCCGTTAACCTGGCAGCAACAGTTTAACTCGAATCATCCTTATGGCTGGAACGACGGTGCCATGATACCCGCTAAAGGTTATCAAACGCTCATAAGCGGCGGATTTTATTTGAAATATGGCGTATTGACCATTCAGTTTCAGCCTGAGTATGTGTATGCTGCCAACCCTTCATTTAACGGTTACGCGTCCGGCCATGGAGGCGTGGACTTGACGGACTATTACGTTTATCATAATTGGATCGACAATCCCGAGCGCTTTGGAAACGGCCCATACAGCAAACTATTCTGGGGGCAAAGCAGTATCAGTTTAACCTTCGGATCAATCGCTATCGGGCTATCCAATGAAAATTTATGGTGGGGGCCAGGCATCAGGAATGCTTTAATATTAAGTGATAACGCTCCCGGTTTTAAGCATTTTACCATTAATACAGTGCGCCCTATAAAATCTCCTATCGGGTATTTTGAAGGCCAGATCATAGCCAGCAGGCTGGATGGCACCACCTATTCACCTCTCCGTGTCACGCAATTGCCCGATGGTACAAACCTGTTTACACCCAAAGACCCCAGCTGGCGATATTTTACCGGGTTCAATATAAATTATCATCCAAAGTGGATTCCGGGCTTAACACTTGGCCTTACCCGTACATTTGACGCCTATCATAACGACATTTCAGGATTTAGCGGCTATGTCCCCTTCTTTGTGCCATACTCCAAAGCGGCAACTGCTGGCGGAACCGGCGACCCGTTCCCGCGCGACCAGTACACTTCATTTTATGCCCGGTGGCTATTTAACAAAGTACATGCCGAACTCTATTTTGAATATGGCTTCAATGACAATTTATATAACCTGCGCGATTTTGTGGGCTCTCCCGATCATTCAAGGGCCTATATATTTGGTTTGCGAAAACTGTTCCCGGTAAATGGCTCGCCCGACCAGCATATTTTATTCAGCGCCGAGATCACACAACTTTCCCAGTCGCCCGACAGACTGGTGCGGACCGCCGACGGATGGTATATCCACGGCCAGTTGACACAGGGGCAAACTAATGAAGGTCAGGTACTTGGCGCCGGGACAGGTTCCGGGGGCAACCTGCAATCGGTAGAAATAAGCTGGCTATCCGGTTTAAAAAAACTTGGCATATCCCTCGAGCGCTACGAGCACGATGTCGACTTTTACCAGAACTATTTCCCCGACATGAACGGCAACAGCCGCAAATGGGTCGATTTTGCCCTCGGCGCACAAGGCAGCTGGACCTACAAAAACATCATCTTCAACGCCAAACTACAAACCATCAAATCCTTCAATTACGAGTGGATATTAAACAATTATGTCCCCAGCCAGTATTATGTACCCAACAATACGGTGTACAATCTTCACGCGGAGTTGGGGGCGACGTTCAGGTTTTGATATATAACCACAAAGTTCCCCTCTCGGGAAGGGCAGGGGTGTGTTTCTTCGCCATGAAGTTTTTGTCTGAACCGTGATTTATAAGATTTAAAGATTGCCCGATTACTACAAATTGCCGACCCAAAACTGCAAACTCAAAAACGGGTGTCACACTGAGGCTCTCGAAGTGCGGTGCGCGGGGAATGTCCTGCATATCGTCTGAACCTCATTTCCGCTCGTCGTTGCGAGGAACGAAGCAATCTCCGAACTATGCAAATCAATGGAACGATCAGTTAATTTAGGGCGTTCCCCGCTGATAGAAGCGGGTCGGGTCATCCGCTTATACTACACAGGCCTTAGCCACAAGGCCGGTATCCGCTACTACCCCTAACGCGGTACTTGATTTATGAATTTACTAAAGGCGCTTGCAAGTCGAAATTGATAGGAGAATTATAAAAGTTAACGCCTAGATTGGATTCTAAATGTAATATATTTCTCATCGGTCTTGTAAAATAAACACTTCTTTTAAGGGCTACATTTGATTTATTACCATATTTAGCTAGAACTTCATCTATTAATTCGGTTACCTCTTTTGGTAGCTCATTTATCGAATCATAATTAGCAAAAAGCGTTGGAGCATTTATACTTAACGATAGACTATTTTTACCAGAATTGAATATATTCAATTCTGGTATAGTGTTTTTTAATTTATTGATTTGTAAGTCGGTACAGTATGGCCCGTCCTTTTGCCTAATTATATAGGAACTCGTGAGTCTAAAGCCATATTTAATAACACATAAATATTCTACTAAATAAAACAATTTATGAATGGCAAAATATGACAATATCCTATCTTTTAGCATATAATGAACGATAGAAGAAATATTTTCATTTTTAATTTTAGAGGTAGACCCGATAACTTTTCTTTTAACATTAAGTCGATTAAAAACTTCTTTTAGAAACTGATAGTCTGATCTTTGATTTGCAAGACTTCTATGAAGCATAGCTCGTTGACCAGGGTGATATAATGGAATAAGTATCCTGTTATACCAGTTATTGGAAGTCCTTATATCCCTTTTTAAAGAGAACTGATGACTTTCAATCAATGACAAGCTACTCAAAGCAACGGCCCCTAAAGTCACGATTACTTTGGGATTTATTATATCAATTTGTTCTTTCAAAAATTTGGAACAATTATCCACTTCCAATTTGTTTGGGGTAGAGTTGTTACCATCACTATCTTTTGGATTACATAAAACAGCATTGGTGACAAATATATCTGAGCGATCAATACCTGCAAATTGCAGTAGCGCCTCAAAGTTATTGCCTGTTTTATCACCATGTAAGGGAATGGCTGAAACATCTGCTCCCAGTCTACCGGGAGCTTCGGCGATAAACATAATTTTTGACGAAATTAATCCAGATGAATGTGAAAGTATCCTGTTACTATTATTCATCCTCGGACACATCAGGCAAGATCCTACAGAATGACATAGTTTATTAAATTCTATTAGTTTTTCACTATTTTCTTCTCTCACAGCCCTTCAATTAAACTCGTAAAACTTTTCTTTGAGACATCAAAATATGCGCTGACAGAATGAATAATTAATTTGCCAGCGTTTCTATTAGTTTGCAAACAAATATATTCAAGTAATTTGGATAGCCCAATAAAATTGCCAAGCGCCTTTCTAAAATAGTCGTGATTTCGATAAAGCGCTACAAAATCAATGCTGTTATCATCATTAATTAATAATTGACCAAAGTGCCAGCAAGGGCCACCGACAGGAATAGCATTTGATTCAATATTTATGGATGATAAGTGGAAATTTATATAATTCTTACATTTAGAATTGCCATTTAAAGCACTTATGGCATTTTCAAGTTGATTTAAATTTTCTTGTTTTTTGGCAGATTTTGGGAAATTTATCAGCCTTTCAAAGTAAGTGCCCCATCTTTGCTTACGGATTCTTTTCGCTTTTGAGTGCACTGATATATAGTGATCATAAAATAATTGTCTGTTATTAAAACGCAAAGCAACTTTATAAGGGAATATAGTATTGATCACATTTTTTATATTATCATTATTAAAGTTGCCTGTAACGTCACTAGGATTATGATCCATTAAAATAGAAGGCAAGGATTGAAAATCACATGGATTTGATATTTCAATAATAATATTTTTTTGATAGTTGTCAGATAGTAATTCATTTGATACAGTTTTCCATGCATCTAGTAATGAATTTGCTTCAAATAATCTCGCCATTACTTGCTTCCTAAATACAAAAGTTTTTTATTTTTTATCGAAACTAATACGCGCCCACCCTTATTCTTAACTAACTCATGGTAAACTGAGTAGGAAGAAAGGATTGCTTTTTCCCATTGCTTTGAGGTTACACTTTGCACTTCAATTGACGAGACAAGTTTTTGAACCAAAGCTAAAAGCTCACTATCTACGCGTTGCGTATATTTAAATAAATCGTGATTCTGTGCATGCTGAAAAATCAATAATGTGATTAACTCTTCAGTGATAGCTGCCCTTGCACCGTCTTCCACTTCATCAACTACTGCCCTACTTTTTCTTTTTATTTTTAATAATTTCCTAATGACCGGGGACCAGCCAATAAATGCGACGTAACCAAAATGAAATATATCATGATATCGGTACTTATCATCATTGTACGAGTTGTCGGTGATCGGGTCACCAACTTGATCACTCCCTTTATAAATTGTCATTTTTATTTTTGTGCCATCTGTATGCTCAACAAACCTGATCTCAAATTCTCTATCAAATTGTTCTTCAGGAGGGAAAGATTCATCTAATATTATGAATTGGCTTTCATCAGTTTCATCCCACCTATCCTTAATTTTTTTGGTGTTGTTTTTTGCAACTTCAGACAGCTTTATATTATAGTTATGGGCTATATTGGCTATATACCAAAGTACATCGCCTAATTCTTCGGTTAGATTATTATTAAAAGCAGTATAAGAATCACCGTCTCGAATTTTCTTCTTTAGTTCTGAAATAACTGAACCAGTTTCTCCTATAATGCCTAAGAAGGGCACTATTAATTGATACTCTTGAGGATATTTTTGTTTGGTCGAGACTGCAATCTCTTGGTATTTGTCAAAATGCATAATTGGTTGAGGTTGGTAAACCAATAAATATCAATTAATTACTTTTGATCTACAACCCGTGAAAACACCCATTTTTAACAATAGTACGCTTACCCGCGTTAAGGATTGCAACGTATACCGGCCCTGTGCCTAAGGCCTCGAAGGCGTGTGAACGGACAGCCTGACCCCGATTTTTCATCGGGGGAACGCCCAAAATGAATTAAGCTCTCAATTACACATACTCCAAAAACCCCGTCCTGAAATGAAAATTATCCTTCACAGTTTCTTCGCCCAAAGCCCCGGTGAGTTCTTTTTTCATGTGTTCGGTGAAACTGCTGCAACAGCATAAGATGGTTATATGTTTTCCGGCACTTGTGATGAAGACTGGCAGGTTAGTTTTGGGGCAAACTTGATGGATAACATCTATTTGCAGGTCAGTGATTTCCATGGGGTCTGTGAATGTTTTTCAATTAATAATACATACTGATTATTAATTTGTTTTTCACGAAAATGCGCCCGTTCAACCGTGCCGCTTAAATGCTGAGAATTTAAGCGTCCGCACTTATGAATTAAAGCGTAATTAAGCCTCTATGTTGTCATTCTGAGCGAGAGCGAAGAATCTAAAAACAGGCTATCGTTGTTGTCTGAAAATCCAAAATGAATCGAAGGAGCCAACATGCAAATTGAGGATAAGAAGATACCACTCGCAACAGATGCTTCACTATGTTCAGCATGACAACTCATGCATGGCATAGTAAATCAAGGATTCAGACAATATACCGCCTTGCGCCACGCGCTCACCTCCCAGCATAGATTATACATCCCAGTCCTGCCACAAAAAACAGGAACATGGCGAGCAGCGCGAGATTGATACTCTTAGGCGCTTTGGCAAATTCGCGCCAGATGAATACGCCCCAGAGGGCGGCGATGAGGGTAGCGCCCTGACCTAAGCCATAAGATATTGCCGGACCTGCTTTGCCTGCGGCGATGAGGTTGAGCGAGTTACCCAGTCCCCAGATCAATCCGCCAAGGACGCCTACCAGGTGCGTGGGCATCCGGGTGGCAAAATACTGCCTGTAATTTACCGGCGGACCGTCGATCGGCTTCCTCATCAGCAAGGTGTTGAACAGGAAGTTGGATATAAAAATGCCGACGGAAAAAATAAACACGGCAGTGTAAGGCGTCATCTTTCCGGCAGCGGGGTGAACAAAGTCCTGCAAATCCATAGCGGCGGCAATAAAACGGTAAAAGAATGACATGAGTAACCCGGCCACCAGCGACAACAATACCCCGCGTGCAGAAACCTTTTTCCCCTCGCGACTGGTGCGCAGATAAGCCAGCGCATTCAGCAAAATGGCCACCATCACAAAAGCCACACCAATGAACAGGAACACCGGATCGCCCTTTTGCTCAGCAAAATAATTGACGAGTACACCCAATATCAGTGCCAGCCCGATACCTACCGGGAAAGCCACCGACATACCCGCAATGGCGATAGCCGCCGAGAACAGGATATTGGCCGCATTGAATACCACCCCGCCTATAAAAGCGCTCAGGATGTTTGAACTGCTGGCCTGTTGCAGGTCGGTGGTGAAGCTGCGCCCTTCGGTGCCCATGCTGCCTAAAGTAAAGGCCGAGAGCAGTGAGAATAGCAGGATGCCGATCACATAGTCCCAATAAAACAACTCGAAACGCAGGGTTTTGCCGGCCAGTTTCTGCGTATTGGCCCATGAGCCCCAGCAAAGCATAGTGACGATGCAAAACAGAACGGCCAGCGGGTAAGTGTGTACTATAAACATATTTCAGGAATTAGGTTGGTTCAAAATTTTACCCACTCTGTCGACGCTACGCTGGACATCTCTCCCTAAGTTTAGGGAGAGAGATGGGTTTTTATTTTTTTGTTTACTTAGTTTCATGACGGTATGGTGCGGCTGCCTGTGCACCCAGCCGGGTTACGCTAATGGCTGCTGCCTGGCATCCAAAATTTACCGCATCAGGTAAAGTATATCCTTCGG
>Ga0310811_10000956_pt1 | contig 37032 bp, 37 predicted proteins | sample YCmetagenome_FD_207642 | JGI IMG/M metagenome (GOLD analysis project Ga0310811, IMG submission 207642) | Soil microbial communities from experimental microcosm in Duke University, North Carolina, United States - YC | ecosystem: Engineered > Artificial ecosystem > Soil microcosm > Unclassified ... | reverse complement strand
GCCGACGTTGTTGCGGACATACCATTTCGCGAGGTCGCTCGGTTGCATGCGCGCATCCGGCTCGCCTTGGATATAGACATCCTTCACGCGGCCATCGCGAATGAACTGGTCGATATATTCTGAAGCCAGCGCGCCTTCGATCGTCGTGTCGATATCACTGATCGACAGCCCCAATGCGGAAGCCCTTTCGCGGTCGACATGCAGCTTGTATTGCGGTGCTTCGCCCAGCCCGTTCGGGCGCACGGCGAAGAGCAAAGGATCGTGCGACGCCAGCGCCAGGAACTTGTTGCGCGCGGCGTAAAAATCCGCGTCGCTCAGATGGCCGGTATTCTCGAGTTCAAAGTCGAAGCCACTGGCATTGCCCAGCTCCAGCACCGGGGGCGGTTGCAGCAGGAACACCTGGCCTTCCCGGCTGTTCGCAAAATGCTGCATCACGCGCGCCGCAACGGCCGAAACCGATTGCGAGGGATCCGGGCGATCAGCCCAGGGCTTCATCAGCAGCACGAGAAAGCCCTGGCTTTGCGCGCGGCCGGCGAAGCTGAAGCCCGCCACCGTGAACACGGATTGGACGTTCTTTGATTCGGTCTTGGCGATATATTGCTGAACCTCACGGTTCAGCTTTTCGGTCTGTTCGGCAGTCGAACCGTCCGGCAGCGTCACCTGGCCGAGCAGCAGGCCCTGATCCTCATTTGGCAGGAAGCCCGCGGGCACGCGGCTGAACAGAAACACCATCGCCAGGGTAATCGCGAGGAAGCCCAGCATGGAGACGCGGCGGCGCTTGGTCATCTGGCGAACGCCGCTCAGATAGCCGTCGCGCGTCGAATCCAAGCCGCGGTTGAACCATTTCGCGACACGCAAACTATGTAGCCCGCCTGGCCCAGGCGGGCGGAGCAACGTGCCGCACAAGGCCGGCGTAAAAATCAGCGCGGTCAGGATCGAGAGACCCATCGCCGAAATGATGGTGACCGAAAACTGCCGGTAGATAACGCCGGCCGAACCGCCGAAGAACGCCATCGGCAGGAACACCGCCGCCAACACCAGGGCGATGCCGATCAGCGCGCTGGAAATTTCATCCATCGATTGCCGCGCGGCTTCCTTCGCCGGCAGACCGCGCTCATGCATTAGCCGATCGACATTCTCCACCACGACGATCGCGTCATCCACCAGCAGGCCGACGGCGAGCACCATGGCCAACATCGTCAGGGTGTTGATGGAATAGCCGAGCGCCGAGAGAATCCCGAACGTGCCGAGCAGCACGACCGGCACCGCGATGGTGGGGATCAGCGTGGCCCGGAAATTCTGCAGGAAGATCAGCATCACCACGAAGACGAGGGCAATCGCCTCAAGCAGAGTCTTCACGACCTCGGTCAGCGAGAGGGTGATGTAAGGCTCGGTGTCGTAAGGATAGACCATCTCCACACCGGGCGGCAGCCGCTTCTGCAGCGTCGCCAGCTCCGTCTTGACAGCCTTTTCGACATCAAGCTGATTTGCCCCGGGGGTTAGTTGGAGGCCCATGCCGGCGGCCGGATGGCCGTTGTAGAGCGCGTCGATCGCATAGCTTTGCGGCCCGAGCTCAACTTTTGCCACGTCGCTCAGACGGACTTGCGCGCCGCTGGGCTCGACCTTGAGCAGGATGTTGGCGAACTGCGCCGGGGTGCTGAACTGGCTCGGTCCGATCATCGTCGCATCCAGGCGCTGACCGGGATTGGCGGGCAGGTCGCCGAGCTCGCCCGCCGGGATCGTCACGTTCTGCGCCGCGATCGCGCTGGCCACGTCGCCGACGGTGAGCCCGTATTTGTACAGCTGGCCCGGTTTCAGCCAGATGCGCATGGCATATTCGGAGCCGAACAACGTATAGTCGCCGACGCCGGGAATGCTGGCGACCGGGTCCTCCATGTTCGAGGCAATGTAATCGGCGAGGTCCGCGTGGCTCATCCGCCCATCGGTGGAGACCAGCGCAAAGAACATCATATAGTCCTTTGTCGCTTTCTGGACGTCGAGTCCTGCACTGACGACTTCACTCGGCAACGTCGCCTCGGCCAGGGACAGCTTGTTTTGCACCTGCACTTGGGCGATGTCGGGAGCCGTCCCTTGCTTGAAGGTCAGGTCGATGGTCATCGAACCGTCGGATTCCGAGGTCGCGTCGACATATTCGAGCCCGTCCAGGCCCGTCATCTGCTGCAGGATCGGCCGCACCACAGTATCGGCGACGGTTTGCGCCGAAGCGCCGGGGTAGGTGGTGGTGATGGAAATCTGCGTTGGCGCGATCATGGGATATTGCGCGATCGGCAGCTGCAAGATCGAGATCGCACCGGCCAGCATGACGACAAGCGCCAGCGCCCAGGCAAAAATCGGCCTGTCGATAAAAAAACGTGACATAGCTTAGTTAGGCCTTTTGCTTAATTGGCGCTGGCAACAGCGAAGGATTGGGTCTCATCGATCGGCGAGACCGTCTGGCCGGGGGCGGCGTTCAGCAGCCCGTCCACGATCACCTTGTCACCCGGCTGCAGGCCGCCGGTGACGATCCAGTCACTGCCGACATTGCCGCTGACCTGGATCACGCGCTGCGCGACCATGTTCTTGGGCCCCACCAGCAGCACCGTCACATCGCCCTGAGAATCATGCGAGACCGCCTGCTGCGGGACTAGGATGCCGTTCTTGTCGACACCTTCGTTGATCTGGGCATGCACATACATGCCGGGCAGCAGCAGATGATTTGGGTTGGGGAAGAGGGCGCGCACCAGCACCGTGCCGGTCATCTCATCCACATTCACCTGGGAGAATTGCAGCTTGCCCGTTAGCGGATAGGTCCTGCCATCTTCGAGCACAAGCGAGACTTTCGCCGCGCCATCGCCCTGCGTTTCGAGCTGGCCGGACTCTTTTTCCTGTTTCAGGCGCAGCCAGGTGGCCGAGGATTCATTCACGTCGACATAGATCGGGTCGAGCTGCGTGATGGTGGCGAGCGGCGTGGCCTGATCGGCGGTTACCAGCGCCCCCGGCGTGACCGAGGAGGCGCCGATCGTGCCGGAAATCGGCGCGTACATTCTGGTGTATTGCAGATTGATCTGCGCCTGATCGAGCGCCGCTTTGGCGGAAGAGATGTTCGCCTCATCCTCGAGCGTGGCGGCCACGGCGTCGTCGTAATCCTGCTCGCTCACAGCCTGCGCCGCGGCGAGCGGCTTGTAGCGCGCCGCCTTGGCCTGGTCGGTGGCCAGCGCCGCCTGGGCATGTTTCAACGAGGCTTCGGCGCTCTCATAACTCGCCTGATAGGTCGCGGGATCGATCTGGTAGAGCGGTTGCCCGGCTTTGACGTCGCTGCCTTCCACAAACAGCCGCTTCAGAATGACGCCGCTGACTTGCGGGCGGATGTCGGAGGTCAACACCGCCGAGGTGCGGCCCGGTAGATCCGTGATACGTGCCACCGGCTGGGTGTGCACGGTGATCACGCCCACCTGCGGCAATGAAGCGGCCTGCGGCGCCTGCTTTTTGCTGCAGCCCGCGAGGAGTGCCAGTGCGGTCACGCTGGCCATCGCGAGCGCGGAACGCCGCTGATAGGAAGAGCGCGGCATTACGGTTTCAGCGGGGTGAAAGACAGAAAGGATCGGGCCGCTTGACGGCGCGGTAGAGGTAGCCATAGAAATTCACCCTCGCAAAACATTAACAGTACCTGACAGTACTTGCGGTAGTACGTAACAGTACTTAACGGTACGTCAAGTAGCGCGGTGAGAGAGATCATTCCAAGATGCCAGTTTTGGAAGCAGGAGGGGGAAATAAATGATGCTGGAGGCAAAGGCGCGGACGCGCGGGCGGCCGAAATGCATGCCTGATGACGCGCAGTGCCGGATGATCGTCAACGGCGCGCGGCGGCTTTTTGTCCAGAAAGGTTATGGCGCGACGACAACGGACGACATCGCCGCAGAATGCAGAATTTCAAAACAAACCCTGTACCGGCTGTTCCCTGGTAAGTCCGCTTTATTCGCCGCCGTGGTCGCGGCGCTCAGCCAAAAATGCCTCGATCTGCCGCGCGATGACGACGATTTGCCGCTGGCCGACTCGCTGGCCGGCATTTTCATGGTTGATAGCGAGGAGGAGGAGCAAAAACGCGTTGAGATCTTGCGGCTTGTGATCGTGGAAGGCCGGAATTTTCCTGAACTTTCGGATATCTTGAAACGCCATGGTTTGGAGGTTAAGCGGGCGGAGCTGGCGGACTGGCTGAAACGGCAATGCACGCGCGGGCGGCTCAAACCCGGGGATATGACAGCGCGGGCGCAGCTGCTGATCGATATGGTGTTCGGGGCCGTCACCATGAGGAATATCGGCGACTTGGAGTGGCCCGGCGCGGAACAGCGACGCGCTCATATTCACAATTGTATCGAGGTATTTTTGCATGGCGTCTGTCCGGAGAACAAACGGGCAAGAATGCGGAGGCCAAGCTCATAGGGCTGGCTGTCTTCGTACAGGTCGGGCATGCCAAAGGCCTTTGCGGGTAATCAGATCGATGGAGGTGCTCGCTCGACTCTTCCGTCACGCCGAATGGCTTTCTGGCGTCTGGACCTTGACCCTGCCCCAGGTCGCGGCCACGCTCGTAGCCTACGACACGCGCAATGCAGCTGGTGAGCGTCTGCTGGATGACAATATGCTGAATGCGGTGCTCGTGCTACTGCTTGCTACCTCGATCCTGGGGCCAATTCTGACAGAGCGCTTCGCGCCGAGCATGCTCGTCGAAAAAGAGCATGTCCGCGCTTCCGCACAATAAAGCTTCGCCGCCTTCTCTTCCAGACGCTTTGCACCATCTCGGCCATTCCTTAGTCATGACACACGCAGCCCGAAACCGGACATACGCATTCTCGGGCCGCCGATCCGGGAAAATGAAATCGAGTAGGTTCGAAATTCAAGAATTTCTGCATCAAACGACAAGCTTGGTTTTGGTTAGAATGTATAGCGAACAGAATACATGGTAAGCCAAAATTCTAATATTGCATAAGCATTATGCCTTGACTGCGACTTGCCCTTAAAATGTTTCTATCCAGATAATTCCAAGATCTATATTTTCAGAAACTGGATACTGTCTTGAAGCCGATGTTCAAAGTTATTGCCGCCGCAGCGTTTGCCGCTCCGATCGCCGCGACCAGCACCCCGGCCATTGCCGCAACCCCGGCACACAACATCATCATCAATGGGCAGGTTCAGGATTACGGCCCGCTCGCCGCGCTGATTGGAACCTGGAAAACGATTCCGTCCAAAGGGCTGGACGTGGCTCCGGGCCAGACTGGTTCCCAGGTTGGCAAGGGTGGCAAAGCGGTTTCACCCTTCTATGAGACCATTACCTTCACACCCAGCATTCCCGTGACCAATGATAGCGTCCAGAATTTGGTTTCCGTGTTTTATCACCAGGCGGTCTACAGGACGACCAACAACCATCATTTCCATGACCAGATCGGCTATCTGACCTGGGATAAGACAAACAACCTCGTCTATGACACCTTCTGCATTCCGCGTGCGGTTTGTGTCGTGGCTGAGGGACGGCCTGGCAGCACGATGACCTTGACGACCAAGAGCCAGGGGATCGCCCAGACGCAATATATGGTCCACAACGATTCCACCAAGGCCGTCAAGATTACTCTGGCGGTGTCCGGCAATACGCTGAAACTCGAGTATGAGACACACCTATTCGTTTATGGTAAGTCGTTTGATCACACCGACGAGGATACACTGACGAAAGTGAGCGGCTAGCAGCCCGGCGGCGTAAATTTGCGGGCGATTTCGCGCCGGTGCGTTAATTTATGCACCAGACCGGGAGCTAGAAACTAAGCGCCAATTTTTGGTGCATAACTCCGGTGCGAATGGCCGCTTTGGCCTTCGAATGGCTCAAGCGGACGATCTCCTTTCGCCCCCTCCGGCCAACGGCTGACATTCCGCCTTCGCGCCCATGTCGGTCATCAACAGCCGGCCGTCGGTTTCCGGAAAGCGGACAAGCGTCCTCGCCGCTTGCTGGCCGCAAGTTGCCGCTTCGCGGCAGCTCGACGGATGGCGGCTATCCGGCCGAGACCAGCATTCAGTTACTTTGGCTCGGCTGAATCTGAATCGGGATCAGGAATGCATGCGGCTGATCAGGCATGTCGCTGTTGAACGGCGGCAGGCGCGCGTCACGGGCATGTTCCAGAGCGGTCCCGTCGATGATCGGCACGCCGCTCGATTTGACCACGCGGGCGGACAACACCTTGCCGTTCGGCGCCACCACGATCTCGATCACGGCCGTGCCGGAGGCCCCCATCTCCGACAAGACCTCTGGCACGTTTTGGTTGGCCTGGATGATCGAATAGACCGTGTCGCCATAGATCGGGATGCCGCTGGTCGGCACCATGGGGGCGGCCGGCCGCACGGCGGGCGCAGCAGTCTGCGGTTGGGGGGCGGCCGATCGCGCCGGGCGGGCCGGCGCCCGGGGCGGTGCGTGCCGGATGATGGGATGCGGCGCCGGCTTGTGGACATGGCGAACCGGCGGCCGTGGCGGCGGCTTGGTCTCCACCGCGATCGGGCTCGGCGCTGGCGGCGGCTGCGGAATGAGGGCCGGCGCGGGTTTGCGGGGCGGCGTCACTTGCGGCGGCGCAGGAGGTGGCGGCACGGGTAGCGGGGCCGGCGACGCCGATTTGGGCAACGGCGCCAGCGTCACTTGCATCTCCTGGCGCGCCTGTGGCGCCGACGTTGGTCCGACAGTCGGGGAAATCCAGACACAAAAAGCGATGATCCCGGCGACCAGGAGAATTGCGGCGAGCGTGGCCTGCGGCAACCCTAATTCGCGCGGCTCCCAGGAAGGAAAGTCGTTTCCAGCAGTCACTGACTTCAATTTCACATTCCTTCGCCGAGCAGGGCCGTCATCCGTGCTGCGGACGAAGATCACATGAACGACGCAAAATCTGCTGGCAGTTGTGCCGGCCCTGCCCGGACCCATAGCGTTCGGCCAGGCGCCGACGCATCGCCGGCGGTACGGCCACAGGCAGGCGGGGATCAGTTTTGGGCATCAGAAAACGCCGGGCTGGTCGATGCAGAGAAGCAGCCGCGAGCGCCGCCGTTCCGGGAGGTGCTCGACCGGCGGCGAGCGGTGCAGGATCCGCGGCGCGGTGTCCGGAAATTTCGATCCCTTGAACAGCCCGACATGGAAGACGGGCATGCGGCGGTGCTGCCCATTGGGGTCGATCCACTCCGTGCCGAGCCCGGCATAGGTGCAGAGCAGGCGCAGCCCGACGGCATCCACGTGATGCTGACGGCAGGCATTGTCGGCGACATGTTCGAGCCTGAACCGCACCGTGTGGTCCTGGGTGACGCTCGCGAACAGGCGGCCCAGCTTCGCCATGTCCTCGCCGAGCGGCCGCATTTCGAGCGGCATGTCACGCACCAACGCCCGGGCCGCCTGGTCGGCCGGGCCTTCCGCGACCTTGCTGAAGGGTGGCAGGGCAAGGGCGGTTTGGAGGGCCCGGTTCAGTCCCGGGCGCGCCGAACGGCGCCAGAGCGCAAGCCCCGTGGCCGGCTGCAGCACAGTCCGCAGAACGCCTGACGATAAGCAGGCTGACACGGGTCCGGCACCGATGCTGGCGCCCGGCTGTTCGACCGCGGACGCGGTGTCAGGCCGGATTGCCGGGCTTTCCGGCTCTGGCGCGGAAGAATGAGCGGACGTGGCATGCATCAAAAAGGGCCTCGCGCATATAAGGATGATATGTTATATCATCCAATATGCCCGCTGCACGCAAGCCCGCAAGACTTGCTCTGACGTATCAATTCGTACCAACGCTGGCTCTTATCCGGAGGTTTCCATGTCGCTGACCACCGCTCCCGCTCAGGCGCAAATTCCCGTTACGGTGCTGACCGGCTATCTTGGCGCCGGCAAGACCACCTTGCTCAACCGCATCCTCTCGGAAAATCACGGCAAGAAATATGCCGTGGTGATCAATGAATTCGGCGAGCTGGGCGTCGATAACGACCTCGTCGTCGATGCCGACGAGGAAGTCTTCGAGATGAATAACGGGTGCATCTGCTGCACCGTGCGTGGCGATCTCATCCGGATCGTGGGCCATCTCGTCAAGCGCAAGGGCCAGCTCGACGGCATCATCATCGAGACCACGGGGCTCGCCGATCCATCTCCCGTGGCCCAAACATTTTTCGTCGACGATCAGGTCAAAGCCCGCTCACGGTTGGACGCGATCGTGACCGTGGTGGATGCCAAGCACCTGCTCGCGCGGCTGGCCGACAGCCATGAGGCCGAGGAGCAGGTCGCCTTCGCGGATGTCATCGTGCTGAACAAGACGGATTTGGTTACGCCGGATGAGCTGGAAGCGGTCGAAGCACGCATCCGCACGCTCAACCGCTCCGCCCGTGTCTTGCGGGCGGAGAAGGCGAATGTGCCGATCGCCGAATTGCTGGACCGCGGTGCCTTCGACCTGGACCGGATCCTGGAAATGGAGCCGAATTTCCTCACCGGCGAGGACGACCATGAGCACGACGATGCGGTGACCTCAGTCAGCCTGACGTCGGACGCGCCGGTGGACATGGAGCGCTTCAACGAGTGGATCGCCACCGTTCTGCGGGAGCGGGGCCAGGACCTGTTGCGCACCAAAGGCATTCTCCACTTCAACGGCCACGACCAGCGCTTTGCCTTCCAGGCTGTTCACATGCTCGCCGAAGGCGATTTCATTGGCCCATGGAAAGACCGCGATTCAAGGCAAAGTCGGATTGTGTTCATTGGCCGCAATATCAGCCGTCCAGAATTGCAGAGGGGTTTCGCGGCGTGTGCCATCGGGTGAACAGGCCATGATGATTCTTGACCGGGGAACACGCGGATGACGGTCGAATGCGACACCGATCAGACGCTCGACAGGCTTGAGGCGCTCTGTCAGCGACGGGGCGGGCGCATAACGCAGAAGCGGCGTGCCGTGCTCGGCAAGCTGCTTGCCGGAAAGCGGCCGCTAACCGCCTACGAGTTGCTCGATATGCTGCGTCCGAGCGACCCGTCTGCGACCCCGATGAGCGTCTATCGGTGCCTGGATTTCCTGGTTGAGCATGGTTTGGTACATCGCCTGGAGACCACTAAATCGTTCTTTGTCTGCGAACATCCCGATCACCCGCATGCCGCGCAATTTCTGATCTGTCGACAATGTGGAACGGTCGTAGAAGCCGAGGACCAATGCGTTACAGCGGCCACCGAAAGTCTGAGTGATCGAGTGGGCTTCGCGCTTGACCACCGGACCATCGAATTGACCGGGATCTGTCTATCCTGCCAGACGAACGCTGACGGCGCGACAACGCGGCTCCGCTGAGCCACGGCCGAAAAACGAGGTTGACGAGGGCTTCTGGTCGTTGGCCGGGCTGCCAAAGCGGCCCGGCCAATGGGATGGTCAGCCGTGGCAGGTGCAGCCGGCATGTTGGCAACCGGCGCCTGTTTTGTGGTGATCCGCGCACGGCTCGCCGCAGTAAATGCGGCCGTCCCGCTTCACGCCCTTGTCGACCCTGACGACGCAAACGCAATCGCTACATGCGCACTTCACCTGTTCGATCGTTTCGCTCATGGTGTCACTCCTGTTTCAACATCAATGTCATCGTCCTGCTCATGCGGCTCGATCAGATGCTCGATCATGTTGGTCAGCATCTCCCGCACATGGCAGTCAGGGATGCTGTAGAAGACTTGCTTGCCGCGCCGCCCAGCTTTCAGCAGGCGGGCCGCGCGCAGGAGGCGCAGATGGTGGGACACCAACGACTGGCTGAGCGTCAGCCGGGCGGTGATCTCCCCGACACTGAGCGGCCCCTCAAGGCAGCTGGTGACGATCCGCAGCCGATTGGGCTCACCCAGCAGCCGAAATAGTTCCGCCAACTCCGTGGTCTGATCGGCGTTGAGCATCACATATTTCATATGAATACGTCTTTATATGTACATCTGACGGGTCCGTCAAGACTTACGGTGGTCAAGCTCGTAATGATATGTTATATCATCTTATGGTTGCTTCCTTGCAGATAACGTTAGCCCGCCGATGCCATGGCGCGTCTATGATGATCGCCCTTCTCAACGCTGAACTCGGGCTGTACGCCCAGACGCCGCGTCGGGATTGGTGACCGCCATGGGTGGCCTGATCCCGATCACCGTGCTCACCGGCTTTCTGGGCGCCGGCAAGACCACGCTGCTAAACCGCCTGCTCAAGCAGCCGGAACTGACCGATACGGCCGTTCTGATCAACGAATTCGGCGAAGTCGGCCTCGATCACTTGTTGGTCGAGACTGTGCGTGATGACATCGTGTTGCTCAACGCGGGCTGCCTGTGCTGCACCGTCCGTGGCGATCTCGTGAAGGCGCTGCACATGTTGTTCCTGCGCCGGGTGCACGGCGAGGTGCCGCTGTTCGCGCGCGTGATCATCGAGACCACCGGCCTGGCCGATCCGGCGCCAATCCTGCAGACATTGATGACCGACCCGGTGATCGCCGCGCGTTACCGGCTTGATGGCATCGTGACCCTGGTCGATGCCGTGAACGGCCTAACGACCTTGGACGCCCAGCCGGAAGCGGTAAAGCAGGTCGCTGTCGCCGACCGGATCGTGCTGACGAAGTCGGACCTGACCTCACCTTCGCGGGTTGCCGAGCTTTGGGAACGCTTGCGCCGCCTCAATCCTGGCGCGCTGATCGAGCCGGCGCGTGATGGCGTGATCGATCCCAAGCTGCTGTTGGACCTCGGCCCCTTCCGGCCGGATGCCAAGATCGGTGCCGTGGTCGGTTGGCTCAACGCAGAGAATTTCCAGGAGGATCATCATCACGGCCACCATCGCCAACACGCGGATCACGACCCGAACCGGCATAGCGAGCGCATTCAGACCTTCTGCTTAACCTTCGATCAGCCGTTACGATGGAACGGGATCGGCACCTTCCTGGAAATGTTGGTCGCGACCCACGGCGAAAACCTTTTGCGTATTAAGGGCCTTCTGAACCTCGCCGGGCAGGAGCGGCCCATGGTCATCCATGGCGTACAGCACGTGTTTCATGAACCAATGCTGCTCCGTGAATGGCCTGCCGGTGACGATCGACGTTCGCGCCTGGTGTTTATCACCCGCGATCTCGACCGAGCGGTGATCGAGCACGGCGTGAGAGCGTTCGAGACAGCCGCCAGAGCTGGGCGCACCGGCCGGGCAGTCCCCGCAGCATAGCCACACGGCAGCGCTGATCGCAGCCCCCAACAATTGCGTCCACATTTGCGCTAGGAGTTGAGAGTTTTTATGCAAGAATTCGGCAAGCTTATCATTCTCACCGGGGGGCTGCTGGCGATTATGCCGCTGCTGCTCATCATCACCCTCGCGGTGGCCTTCGAGCGGCTGTATCTGCTGAAAAAGATCCTGCGTCAGGGCCAAGATATTCACAACCGTCTGCGCCACGTGGCGTACCAGAACATTCCCGGCCTGCAGGCGATGGCTGATGATGCGGCGAACACGCTGCAAGGCCATTTGATCACGACGGCGATTGCTTCGCGCGGCGATGATGCGGAGTCGATGGAGATGCATCTCGAAGAGGAGATCATGGCGGCGATGCCGAAGATCAACCGCCTGCTCTGGGTCCTTGACACCTCGGTCACCATCGCCCCGCTGCTGGGCCTGTTCGGCACCATTATCGGCATGATCCAGGCGTTCAACGTGCTGTCCGCAAATGGCGGGCCGGCGAAGGTCACCGGCGGCATCGCCGACGCGCTGGTCTCCACCGGCGCCGGCCTGCTGATCGCCATTATTGCCGTATATTTCGTCAACTACTTCAACAACCTGACCCGGAGCATCGTGCACCAGTTGGAGCTGATCAAGCTGATCCTGATCAACCGCGTGCATGGCCAGGGCATCGGCGGCGGCGCCGCGCAGCGCCCGGTCGTGTCGCGCATCGGCGCCGGAGGCTAAGCGATGCGCAAACGCCGTGGCCTTCTGGAGCGGGAGAAGCCCCGCCTGGAAATCGTGCCGATGATCGACATCATGATGTTTCTGCTGGTGTTCTTCGTGATGATCGTGCTGCGGATGATCCCGGACTCGGGCGTGACCCTGTCGCTCCCCGGCGCCTCCACCGCGCAGCAGTTGCCGCATACGCAGGTCGTGATCGTCATCGACAGCCAAGGCGATATGCATGTGAATGATCGGGTGATGAGCGCCGAGGCGCTGGAAACCTATCTCCAGGGCGTGAAGGCGAGCCACGACACCGACGTGATCGTTGCCGGAGACAAGGGAACCAAGCTCCAGCAGCTGATGAATGTGATGGACCTGGTCCGTAAGGCCGGCATCACCAATATCGGCATCGCCACGAACAACCATGGGTCGTGAATTTGGTTAGAGCCTGATCGTCTGCGGTTCGAAAGCCGACGTAGCACGCCCAGACAATCTGACCTAGCGCGGATTTACCTGATTTATGCACCAAACGGTACCCCTGCTCCAATGCGTCATCTCACTTCAACAGGGGCAGTTCGGAAGACTTTGACGTCCAGATACGGCCTCAAGTGCTGGACAGTGTCAGCCCCTTGGGGGCGCGGCGCACCAGATTCTTGAGAAAGCTCGATCAAAAGGTCTCGGCTTCGGACGGGCCGATGTGCGATCTCACGCCTGCCTTCGGCGTTCTGCGCCACGGCGATTATCAGAACAGCAACCCGACCTCGAGCGCGCTCTGCACCACGTTAGGGCTGGTGCCGTCACTGCCGAAGGCCGAATCGCCGGTATTGAATAGATGCATATAGCCCACGGACAGGCGGGCGAAGAGGTGTTTGTCCTGCCAGGTCGGTGTGAATTCGAGCCCGACGCCCTCGGCGCGCGGCGCGATATACCAGTTGGCCTGCCCGCCGATATTGTCGAAATACGACACCATGCCGCCGAGCGCGTAGTCCGAGTTCCCGAACTGGTACTCGCCGAACAGCGCGGCGCTGAAATTGCTGGTATATTTGTCGATCATTAGCTGATGGTCGGGCGGCGCGTAAATATGCTGAACTTCCGGCACCAGATTGAGCTTGCCGTCCGTAAAGCTGTCATAGGCCCCGAACATATGGGAGTTGATTAGGAACGGCGCGTCGCTGACGGGCTGGCCCATATAAGTAGTCGCATTCAGGCCGGTGCGCCCCACAGAGCCGCCGTAAAACAGCGTGAGCGCGTTGGCGCCGCTGGTATTATAGGTCGCGGTGGCCTGGAGGAAATTGAACACTCTTGTATCCGCGCCGTCGCCATAAGCGATGCTGACCGACCATGGGCCATGTGTGTAAGAGACCGAGATACCCAGGCTGTTCTGGTTGGAAATATACCACATTGAGGACGCGAAAATATTCGCGTTCTGCCAGTCGAGGCCGCCTTCATAGCCTTCCAGCGAACTGATCTGCCCGATGGAAATGGTGAACGGCGAGTTTTGCGGGGCGATGGTCACATAGCCCAAATAGAGCGGGCTCAAGCGATAGACATTCAGGCTGGCTTTCGGCGGCACAGTGCCCAGCACCGGCAACCCGTCTACGGGGCCGAGCTGTACGGTGAACTGCAACAAGCCTGAAGGTTTTTCCAAGCTGATGAGCGCGTTGGCGAGGTTGGCCCCGTACGGGCTGTCGCCTACGGCGCTGGCAGCAGGCTCGCCCCTGGGTGCAGTGCCGCTCTGGCCATAGACGTAACCGTCAATCCCGCCGGAAATTTGCAAGCCGTTGCCGGCGATCGGGATTTCAGCCGGGGCATTGAGGGCTTGCGCGGTCGGCACGGCGAAAAGTTGCGATCCGACGACACCAAGGAACAAAGGTAAGCGCATCGTTCAGGCAAATTCCTCAGGCATCGGCGTTTGTATAAAATGTAGCTTAAGCTACGTTTTATGCCATAGGGAACATATTGGCGCGCGTCTAGAGCCACTTCGGGATGCAATCGAGCTGTCCGGCGTTTGATCTCAAGCAGGGGAAGTGATCCCCGCCACGCAATCCTGTCGCCGTAAGAAATGCGGACCCAGTCCGCTTTCAAGTTGAAAGTAGGGACAGCGGACGTAGCCCAGGCTCAAATGAGTTTACGCCGGCAACCGTTCTCGTCCAGGCAGCATCCCCCCTCTAACCCACTCTAACATTACCACCTAAGAAGGTTAGGTGTAGTAGTAACCTTTCCTCGTCGCCCTATAATTTTTCAGGCAGGTCCATGGCCGCGGCCCGTTCGCTGTAGCGATCGGTCAAATAGTGCGCGCGATCACGCAGCAGGAGGGTGAAGCGGACGAGCTCCTCCATGACGTCGACCATCCGGTCATAAAAAGGCCCGGGCAGCATGCGGCCAGCCGGATCGAACTGCTCATATGCCTTGGCGACGCTCGATTGGTTCGGAATGGTAAACATGCGCATCCAACGGCCGAGCAGGCGCAGGGTGTTCACCGCGTTGAAGCTCTGTGAGCCGCCGCTGACCTGCATAACCGCGAGGGTACGACCTTGGGTTGGGCGCATGGCTCCGGTTTCCAACGGCAACCAGTCGATCTGATTTTTGAACACGCCGGTCACGGCGCCGTGCACCTCAGGGCTGCACCAGACCTGGCCCTCCGACCAGAGGGATAAAGCCCGAAGCTCCTGTACTTTTGGGTGATCCGGGGAAACGCTGTTCGCCACGGGCAAGTCTCGCGGATCGAAGATCCGCGTCTCGGCACCGAGGGCGACAAGCAGCCGGGCCGCTTCCTCGACCAGCAGCCGCGAATAAGACCGCTCACGCAAGGAGCCGTAGAGCAACAAAATGCGCGGCGCATGCGTACTGCGCTGGTCAGGTTCAAGCCGGCTCAGGTCTGGCGCCATCAACAGATCGCGCCGGAGTGCGGGTAGCTCCTCGTTATGCATGGGAACGTCGCGCATCAGCCGGCCCGCCCGGCGACACGCTCGCCGTCCTCCTTGATGAAATCCGCGGGTAGCGACGCATCGAGCAGATCCAGCACTTGTTCCGAGGGGCGGCACAGGCGCACGCCCGTCGGCGTGACGACAACCGGCCGATTGATCAGGATCGGATGCGTCATCATAAAGTCGAGCAGTTCATCATCGCTCCATCTGGGATCGTCGAGCTCAAGTTCGGCATAAGGCGTGCCCTTCTGGCGAAGGAGCGCGCGAACCGGAATGCCCATAGCGGCAATCAACTCGACCAGCCGCGCCCGGGTGGGTGGCGTTTTGAGATATTCGATTACCTCCGGCTCGGTGCCGGTCGCCCGGATCATCGCAAGCGTGTTCCGCGACGTGCCGCAGTCGGGGTTATGATAGATCGTGACGGTCATGGAACTGCCTTTCTTGTTGCCGAAGCGGTCCGCACCGCCGCCCCGCGCTCGTACCAACCCTTGCTGCGATTGACGATCGAGACCACGGACAACATCACCGGCACTTCGATCAGAACACCGACGACGGTCGCCAACGCAGCGCCCGAATGAAAGCCAAAGAGGCTGATCGCCGCGGCAACGGCCAGTTCGAAGAAGTTACTGGCGCCGATGAGCGCGGACGGACCTGCCACGCAGTGCTGCTCACCTGACATGCGGTTCAGAAAATAAGCGAGGCTGGCGTTGAAGTAGACCTGGATGACGATGGGAATCGCGAGCAGAAAGATCACTGCCGGCTGAGCGATAATCTGCTGCCCTTGAAAGCCGAACAGCAACACGAGCGTTGCCAGCAGGGCGACCAGCGAGATGGGCTGCAGGACATGGAGCAGACCATCGAGGGCACCCTGCCCTCCCCGTGCCAGAAAACGCTGGCGCAGCACCTGCGCCAGTATGACGGGAATGACGATGTAAAGGCCGACGGAAAGGGTCAGTGTTGCCCAGGGTACAATAATGGCCGAAAGCCCCAGCAGCAGACCAACGATCGGGGCGAAGGCGACAACCATGATCGCATCGTTCAGCGCCACCTGTGAGAGTGTGAAATGCGGTTCACCCTTGGTCAGGTTCGACCAGACAAAGACCATGGCCGTGCAAGGCGCGGCCGCCAAAATGATCAGACCTGCGATGTATGACTGGATCTGCGCCGCCGGCAGATAGGGGCGGAACAAATACCCAATGAACAGCCAACCGAGCAGGGCCATCGAGAACGGCTTTACCCCCCAGTTGACGACGAGCGTGACACCGATGCCGCGCCAGTGGGCGCCCACCGTTCTCAACGCCGAAAAATCGATGCGCGCGAGCATGGGGATGATCATCAGCCAGATCAGCACTGCGACCGGGATATTGACGTGAGCCACTTCAGCCCCGCCGATGGCGTGGAATACGCCAGGCAAGAGCTGACCTAAGGCAATGCCCACCAAAATGCATAGGGCGACCCACAGGGTCAGGTAACGTTCGAAGCGCGACATTTATCCGGGGACTTTCACGCTGGGGGCGGTTGCACCGGCCATCCGGCCGATACGGCGCAGCTCGGCGTCGAGCGCCATCTTGTCGATGGTGCGCAGCGGCAGACTGACGAACACGCTGATGCGGGTGCGCAGATGCCGGAACGCTTCGATAAACGCCGTCAGCTTGTCCACGTCACTGCCCGTAGCCTGCGCCGGATCCACGATGCCCCAGTGCGCGGTCATCGGATGACCCGGCCAAACCGGACAAGTTTCGCCCGCGGCGTCGTCGCAAACGGTGAACACGAAATCCATCACCGGGGCCCCGGCAACGGCGAACTCGTCCCAACTCTTTGAGCGCAACCCCTCTGTCGGATAACCATTACCTTCCAGCACCTTGATGGCGAAAGGATTGACCGTGGGCTTCGGAAAGCTGCCTGCCGAGAAGGCACGGAAACGGCCCTCGCCATCCTTGTTCAAGATCGATTCCGCCAGGATCGAGCGCGAGCTGTTGCCCGTGCAGAGGAACAGGACGTTGTAAATGCGTTCAGGCATTGGCGACCTCCTTCGCTGGACAACAAGGAATAAGCTCGGCGACCAAAGGGGCGCATTGCTCGGGGTTTCCGCCGCAGCAATTCGAGACAAGGAACAGCGTCATCTCACGGAACCGCTCCAGGTTCGCCCGGTAGATGATCGAACGGCTATGCCGCTGGCTCCGCACGAGGCCGGACCGGCTCAGAACGCCCAAATGGGTCGACAGCGTATTGTGCGGGACATCCAGAAGACGAGCGATTTCCCCGGCCGCGATGCCGTCCGGCTCGTGGCTAACCAAAAGCCGAAATACATCGAGGCGTGTCGTCTGAGCCAGGGCGCCTAGCGCAGAAATGACGTTTTCTTTGTCCATGCGTCGATCATAGTGGACATATCGATAAATGGTCAACGGCGATGCAATCCCCTGCGCGCTCACACATTGAAGTCGCGCGCCATGAACCGGATTGATAGAGGATAAAATGTTAATCAGCGAAGGAAATGGAGATCGAACCCACGGACGCCATGTGCCCGACAGCAGACAAGATATCCCTTGCATCAAAGGGGGCGTCCACATACGTCCCAGAGGATCGATAGCGTGACGTGCTTGCGCTTGAGCTCCCGGTGCACCCAGGACCAATCCGGCTCAGCAAGCCGGCGATGCCCCCGTTTGGTGCCATTGTTCGCGTAAAGCTGGGCCTCCAGAACCGCGTCCGTGACCTCAGCTCCTAACGGCCAGGTCAGACCGGCGGCAGCAAACCGGCGCAACGTCTCGCGCACCGTCGAGGGGACCACCCCCAGCCGCCGGGCAATCTCACGCTGCGAAACCCCGGCATCTGTCAGGCGCAAAATCTCGCGCACGTCGCGCATGCAAACTCTCCCCGCTGGCATCAATCCCCCCTCAGCAACGGCCAAGAGGTGACCATAACGCAGCCAGCAGAGATGCTCTCAGCCCCGCCCAACCGGGCGACATCATCCCGGAATCATGAGCGAGACTGAATCGGAACCCCGGGCGCCATCATTTCGGAATGGTGGGCGACATCATCTCGGAATGATGGGCGACTTGCCCCGGAATTACCACTCGGGCCTCAAGAGCCGGCTGATGGACCCGGCGATCTACCAGGAATTCCTCGCCGCCTCTATCGCCGAGCGCAACACCATCCTCGCGCAGCGCAACGCGCAATACACGGCCGCCGCGGCCCAACTGGTCCGCGTGAAGGCCCGACAAAAGGTTTTGGTGTGCGCCCTAACGGATGGTATGCCGGCACGGACGCTCAAGGATGAGATGATCGCGCTGGAGACCCATGAAGACGAGCTCAATGCCGTGCTGGCCAACCGCGCCGAGGCTGAACCGGCTCTGCATCCCAATTTGGCGAATATCTATCGGGAGAAGGTCGCGGCGCCGCATGCGGCGTTGGCCGATCCGCAAACCAAGGAGGCATTTTCCATCATCCGCACGCTGATCGACGAGGTGCGCTTGGTCCCGGAGAATCGCGAGCTGCGGGTCGAGATTTGCGGTGCCCTGGCCGGAATCCTGGCTTTGTCGGCCCCAAACAACAAAACCGCCCAGGTTGGCCCGGACGGTTCGGTGTCTGTGTTAGCGCAGCAAATCAAGTTGGTTGCGGGGGCGCGCAACCGACGACGACATATCAGAACGGTCAGTTTATCGTGTCTTTGATGCGGCTCCCCGTCCAAAGGGAGATGCCACCTGTCCTGGGACCTGCGCTCATGCCGGATGACTGGCTGGATGAAAGCCTGCCGACTGCCGGCGATAAGAGTCACACCACCATTACATCACAAAAACGTATTTGTCGGTCGGAAGCTGGTCGTTTCCAGAACGCTCGGGAGTCCTCCAGCAAGCTTGCGGATGCCGACGCGCGTTCCTTTGTACCATGGATTGGTGCTCATCGGATCGGTATACGGCGATGTGAGGCTGTTTGACGTCCCAAGCCAATGATACATCAGCGCGAACACAGTCCCGGGCGGCACGGCGTCGGTCTCGTACACGGCGAAGGTCTCATTGCCCTGGTCATTGTAGATCATCACGATGTCACCGCTGCTTGCCCCCAGCTTTCGCGCGTCGGCCGGGTTGATCTCCACATACAGCAATGGGACCGTGAGGTTTTTCTGCGGAATGTCGCGCACACCGTAACAAGTCTGCCATAAGGGCTGGCTGCGCCCCATCGTAAACCAAAACGGATACTCCTGCTGGTTCGACTTGAGGTAGCCGGCAACGACGTGGGCCGAGGCGAAGTCATCCCATGGGCGGGTGGCGTACCAGCTGAACTTGCCGTCCTTGGTCGCAAAATTCCAGGTCGGATAGAGCCGCTTGGTGCCGACCAGCTGACCAGTGTCGGGGTCCATGCGCACGGGCACCTGAATCCCTTTTTGCCCGACCTTCCGGAGGTAGGCATAATCCACGCCCTTGAAGCTTTGGGTGTCAAGCTTGCCGGCCTCGGATGCCGGCACGCGCGTATTCACACCGGCGTAAAGATCGTCCTGGATCGACTTGATGACGTCCGCGCCGTGCGTCCACTCCATGCCTGCAAACCGCTTCGCGATGTCGGCCTTGCCGCCCGCCGAATAGAGGGCCGCAAGCTTCTGCCCGACGAGACCGTGGATTTCCCAATCAGGTTTGGCATCGCCTGGAGGATCCATGAACCGGTCATAGAGGCGGAACAGGCGATCACCGCAATTGAGCGACGTCAGTTCGGCTTCGCCCCATTGCGCCGCGGGCAGGACCAAATGGGCGTCCCGCGTGCTCTCGGTCATGTAGATATCCTGCACGGTGACGAAGAGCCCGCCGGTCTTGTCCAGGCCGTCGAGGATGCGCGCGGCAAGCGCCTGCATCGTCGCAGGCTCGCCCGCTTCGCCTTTCTGCAGGGACAGGTAGTTGGTCAGGGTCTGCGCGCGCTGGCCGATCCGCTTGCGGAAATACGCATTGTTCTGCGCCGTCAGATACGGGTTGCAACCGATGATCCACAGGGTCTTGCCATTTCCATCCTGAACGAACTTGTCGACATCCGGAGGCGGTTTCGGCCCCGGATAGTCGGGCCGGGCATAGCCTTCCTGATGGCCACCTACCCGCCCGACGCCGGTTCCCGGCCGCCCGATGTTGAAGGTCAGGGCACCGAGCTGCGCGATCGCGGCCACCGTATCGTATTGCCGGTAGTTCCAGATCACGCCTTTCTCGTAGAGAATCAAGGTACGCCGCCAGTGGCCGCCGTTCTTCGGTTGCGCGATCCAAACGGCTGCCTCCTCGATGTCGGCCACGGGAACTCCGGTGATGCGCGTCGCGCGCGTCATGAAGTCACTATAGGGCATGTCTAGGTCGAGGGACTTCTGCTTGTAGTCCGCGAATGTCGTCAGATCCGTGTGCTGCTCTAGGAAGGTATTGTTGTAGTATTTCTTTTCCCACACCGCGCGCGCCACTGCATTCGCCAGCATGTAGTCGGTGCCAAGATTCGGCCGCAGATGCAGAACCTGGGCGCCGGTTTCGCGCGCGGCGTTGACCGAAGCGGAGATGCGCGGGTCGACGACGACCATCCGGGCCGCGGCGACCGGTTCCCCGCTGGCGTAGGCGCTGTGCTTTTCGTCAGCCGTGGCGCCCTGGAGATTCGGCATCATGTGGGCAGCAAAAAATACGGTCGCCGTTTCGTACGCATTCGAACCCCAGAGCACGATCGTATCGGCGAGCCGCGCATCATCGTAGCAATAATTGAGCTCGTGCACGCCGCGATCGCGCGTGCCCCAGGTCTCGGAGCTGTATGCGGGACGATTATGGATGCCGACATGCTTCATCTGAAGCCCGGTGAAAAAGAGTCGCCCGGTACCGTAGGTGTTCTCCATACCGCCACCGCCGCCGCCGTGATCGTAGCATTTGGCGCAGAGCTGGTCGGAGCCGTATTTGTCCATGATGCCCTTGAGCACCCGTCCCTGCAGCTCGATCGCAGCATCCCAAGGAATCGGATTGAATGCGTCCGCCACGCGAAGCAGCGGATAATGCAGGCGCGCCTGGGTCGGTCGGCTGTCAGACCAGGTGGTCAGGGCATTGATCGCGCCGCGGCTCGAATGATTGCCCTGCAAGTTGATCGGGGAATCATGCGCCGGAACGATGGCGACGTGATAAGTTTTGCCATCCCGGCGCTGGATCGTCGAATGCATAGATTCAGTATACGAGAAGCCGACCAGGGGCGACTGCGGGCTGGTGAAGTTGATCCCGAATGCGTTGTCGGTGGCCTTTACGCCGCCAGCTGCACCTTCCGGCCAGACATAGACTTTGTAGCCACAACCGACCGTGCAGTATTGGCAAACCGTGTTGTAGGCTTCCGCGCTGCTAGGTGGCAGCGGAAGCGACTCCTGACGCTGATACATGGCCATGGCTATGCTCCTCCCGGAGTGCTCTGCGGATTTGGTATGACATCCTGCGTGCGGCCCCAGATCAGGCCGGACATTCCTTCGGCGTAGATGTCACTGGTGGCCGTATCGATCCGCAGCGTGATTTGCGGCAGGTAGTTGGCCGCCAACCCTTGGTAGGGCACGCCGTTCCTCGCGGGATCGTACATCGAGTAGTGGCACGGGCAGACGAAGCGTCCATCCTTGAACGTGACGGGACATCCCATGTGGGAGCAGATGGACGAGAAGGCGACGACATCACGGTTCGGGCCGGCACCTTCGTAAGCCGGCTCGCCAAGTTTGATCAGCATGGCGGGCGATGAAGTGTCAGGATACTGGAATAAGACCGGCTTGTTCGCTTCTAATTGTTGAAGGTTTCCGACTTTGACGGATGGCCATGGTCGCCCATCAGCCATGACCAACCCAGCCCTTGCGGTTATCGGATTCGCGATTGCAGCTGCGGCAGCGGAAGCCTGGACAAATGTCCGACGCGACAGTTTCATTGGCGCGCTTCCTTTTATGGTTTTGATATTACGACTTTTATAGAATCATGGGTATAAAACGGTCAAGATAATTTCACATTAGAAATGGATTTAGGACTTGCCGAACTAATGAGAACTGCCGAATGCTCATGACATTTTAAGGAACATGGAAACATCTATGCCCAAAGCGAAGGAACCCGACTCCACTTGGACCGTTACGGCATTGGCCGCGCTGGCTCATGAACACCGGCTTGCGGCCTATCGCCTTCTCGTCGAAGCCGGGCCGGCCGGAATTTCCGCCGGTGAGATCGCGGAAAAACTCGGCCTCGTTGCGTCTTCTCTTACATTCCATGTTCAGGCCCTGCTGCGTGCCGGCCTGGTAAGCCAACGGCGTGCAAGCCGCCATGTGATTTATGCGGCAGATTTTGCAGCCATGAACGGGCTCGTCCTGTTCTTGGTCTCAAATTGCTGCGACCAGGAGAGCAAGGTCTGTCCGCCCCTCTGCAATCCAGCATTAACGAGCCGGTCCCAGGCCGCACAGAAACAGAAAAAGCGCTCGGCCTGACCGGCTAGGTGGCGGATACCCACCCCCAAGGCACCGGATATCACGGCGCCTGGCGCCTCACGTCCCTGACGATGGCAGGGCCAAGCCCCCTGCCCCCAGGACTTGACACATTGCCCTCCGATGCATAGGATACCGAAATGAGTAAGATGGCCGTAACTCGAGAAGCGCCCCGCTCCCATGCCGACCTGACAGATCGCGCCTATTGGGCTGGCAGCATCAAGATGGCGCTCAGCAAGTTCTTCATTCTTCGGACGCTGCATGACGGCCCGGCTCATGGCTACGACATCGCAAGAGCGGTCGAGCGTATTACGAGCGGGTGCTGCTCGCCGAGCGAAGGGGCGTTGTATCCAGCCCTCAGAGAATTCGAGGAAGGCGGCTACGTGACGTCGCGACAGGACACCGTCTCGGGACGCCAGCGGCGGGTCTACACGCTCACCGATAAGGGGCGGCGCGCGTTTCAAGTTGGCGTCAGCGCCTGGATGGAAGTCACGGACGTGCTCGTGGCCACCCAGCAGATGGCAACCAAGAAGAGCAGCACACCGTGCGATTGCTGACCCATGCCTTTTATTTTTGCCCCAATACATCGGGGTTCAATGCCTAGCCTATCGATATAGGAGACAACTGTGGCTTCCCGCTGTGCGCCAACAAGCCGCTCGACATCGGATCGCACAATCTCGCGCGGCGACATGCAAATCCTTCCCGTCGCCGTCATCGGCGGCGGTCCGGTCGGATTGGCCGCCGCAGTCCATCTTTTGGCCCGTGGCATTGAACCGGTTGTCCTGGAAGCTGGACCATCGGTCGGCACGGCAATGCGCGCTTGGGGGCATGTCAGGATGTTCTCGCCATGGCGCTACAACGTCGACAAGGCCACGCGCGCGCTTTTGGAACAGCATGGTTGGTCTCCCCCCGATGATGTTGAAGCATATCCAACGGGGCGGCAGCTCGCGGAGCAATATCTCGAACCTTTGGCCGCGTTGCCGGAAATCGCGCCGCGCATCCGCCTGAACGCGCGGGTCACGGCGATCGCGCGAGCGGGCGTCGGCAAGGTACGAACGGCCGCGCGTGAGGCTGCTCCATTTGAAATCCGCTTCGTTGATCCCGCGGGCACAGAAGACCGGCTCTTGGCCCGAGCGGTCATCGATGCCTCAGGGACTTGGGGACATCATGGTGTCGCTGGTGCCGGTGGGCTCCCCGCCCTCGGCGAGCGGGCAGCATCCGATCGCATCCGCTACGGCATGCCGGACGTCCTCGGTGAGGAGCGACCGCGGTACGCCAACCGACGCGTGATGGTTCTCGGCTCGGGGGCTTCGGCCCTCGGCACGCTCATAGAGCTAGCTCGGCTCGTCGAGCACGCCCCCAGCACAGGGATCGTCTGGGCTGCACGCAATCCCGACCTGAAACGCGTATTCGGGGGCGGAGCAGCCGACCAGCTTCCCGAGCGGGGGGCGTTGGGCACACGGGTCCAAAGCCTGGTTGAACGTGGTGCACTGACCGTCGTGAACCCCTTTGCGGTCGAGACGATCCAGCAGGTTCCGGGCGGCGCGCTATTGGTCGGCGGCTGCGACGGTCTCGGCAGCCGCACGATAGAGGCGGATGAGATGATCGTCGTGACGGGCTTCCGACCGGATCTCACGCCCCTCCGGGAAGTCAGGCTCGATCTCGACCCAGCTTTGGAATGTCCAAGAGCGCTGGGGCCGCTGATCGACCCGAACGTGCACTCCTGCGGAACGGTGCGCCCCCATGGCGCTGCTGAACTCGAACAACCCGAACCCGGCTTGTTCATCGCCGGCATGAAAAGCTATGGCCGTGCCCCCACCTTCCTGTTGGCCACGGGGTACGAACAGGTTCGGTCCATCGCGGCTTATTTGGCGGGTGGTATCGAAGCATCGCGACGCGTCGAACTGGACCTGCCGCAAACGGGCGTGTGCAATTCCAGCCGCGTGCTGACTGAGGAGACATCCTGTTGCGGCGAGCCGGCGCCATGCTGCGGCCAGGCCGCGGTCGGCATCCCCGTGTCCGAGGACGCCAAATGAGCCAGATCACAATGACCAGCGACAAACAAGCACCAGACCCGGCGACGCCCCGTCCGCGTCTGGTCGTGATATCTGCCGTCGGGACTGCGCAGATTCTTGCCTGGGGCTCATCCTATTACCTAACCGCCGTGCTGGCGGGACCGATCGCCAAGGATACGGGCTGGGCACACTCGTGGATCATCGGCGCCCTCTCGATCGGCCTGCTGGTTTCGGGGCTTGTTTCCCCACGGGTCGGACATTTCATCGACCGTTACGGCGGGCGTCCAGTGCTCGCGGCCAGCGCTGTCTTGCTGGCCTGCGGCCTGCTGACATTGGGGCTCGCGCCGACATTGCCGATATTCGTCGTCGGGTGGATCATTCTCGGGTTCGGCGTGGGCACCGGCCTCTATAACCCCGCCTTCTCCACGCTGGGACGGCTCTATGGCGATCAAGCCCGAAGCGCCATCACCCAAGTGACTTTGTTCGGCGGCTTCGCGAGCACGATTTGCTGGCCATTAAGCGCCTTTCTTGTCGAGCATATTGGCTGGCGGGGTGCCTGCCTGACCTATGCCGCAATCCATATCGCGATCGTACTTCCGCTGTACCTCTTCGGCTTGCCGCGCGAACAGCATCGCCCTTTCCAAGTCGCCAAAAGGGTGAATGCGGCTCGGCCGGAACAAATAAGACCCGACCAGCGGCTCGCCTTCATCCTATTGGCCAGCGGATTCACTCTGGCATCAATCATCATGACCGTCATCGCGGTGCAGTTGATCCCACTGATGCAGGCGCAAGGGCTTACCTTGGCCGCCGCCGTCGGCTTGGGCGCTTTGATAGGCCCCTCCCAGGTCGGTGCACGAATCATGGAGATGGCGTTCGGTCGACAGGCTCATCCGATCTGGACCCTCGTAGCCTCCACGATCCTAGTTGCGATCGGGCTTAGCATTTTGATCGCTGTTCCCGGGATCGCTGCGGCCGGCATCGTTCTCTATGGCGCGGGCAGCGGCCTGCGGTCCATCGCCAACGGCACCGTCCCGCTGGCTCTGTTCGGCCGGGAGGGATACGCCATTTTGCTCGGGCGCATTGCCATGCCGACGCTGATCGCCCAGGCAGCGGCTCCGTCGATCGGAAGCTGGCTTCTGGGAAGTTTCGGGGCGACCACGACGCTGACGGCCCTGTGCGTCGCCGCCATTGTGAACATCCTTATGGTGGCGGCGCTTGTTCCGTTCGCGCGTCGTCGACCTGCGGTTGCCGGGTGACAGTGGCAAAGGCGCCGCATGGCCATCAGCAGCCAGCCGTCGGCGCCAATATTAGGTCATCGACTCGATAAACGCGCAGCGACAGTCGCAACCAGGCGATCTGGACGAAATGTGATCGTGCGCGCTTTGCCGCGATTTTGCTACAGCAAAAGGGGCAGCAAACAAACAGCAAACAGGCCGGCACATGGCGAAATTTTGCTGGGTGAAATTCCCGTTTCGCGACTAGGAAGCGGACATGCTGCGCAATTGCTCCTGATGCGCATCCTCTGGGTCATGCACTAAGGCGAGCCCTATGGGCGGCTCCCGCTACCCGGCAAAAGCGTGGGCAGTGACGACCGGCCCGGAGCTGCAGACAAAGCTCCGCCTCCGCGTTCCTGCCTGCCGTTAAAAAAGGCGGGAGTGCGGACCCTCGGAGTTACCTATTCACGTCGCCTTTCGTCGATCTGCCCTGGCTCGGGAACCTGGAAAGGTCCAAAACCTCACCGGCGGGCCAATCCGGCTGCCCCGCAGTCCCTCGTCTCCCGACGATGGCGAGGGTTGCCCCCTCGTGCTGCGGCCCACAGGCGCAGGCATTGATCGCATCGACTATCCCCTGGGCCGGTAACAGCCGTCGGGGGGATCGGAGTAATCCGCTTCAGCAGACCTTGCCGCCGTGGCGGGTGAGAATCCGGCAACGTCTCGCGCATAGCAACGGCGCGCGCGCTTTGGTTCCAAGTGATCTGGGCACCGCCCGCCGGGGAAACCGGTGCCGGGCAATACCCACACAAGGCAGACCCCGGTTGGTTCCGGGGTGGGGACCACGCCTTCGCTCCGATTTTCATCAGGTCGCCCGGGTCGGTCCGTCCGACGGGGCGGCACGCTGGGCACCGCCTCGACGGTGGACGAAACCGTGGTCGCCTGGTCAAGCGCCAAATCGAGGTCACAAAAAACGCCATGCGCGCGGCGGCAAAGGCCGCGCCACGCTTGCCAGCCATTCTGTCGCCGCCTCACATGCCTTGGGATAATTTCTGCTCCACAAGCGTGGCGTAAAGCCCCGCGCCAAGCGGATCGCCGTGTCGTTGAAAGCGTACCGGTCGTTAATGCACGGGCGTGCCGTTCTCGCATTGTTGATGTTTGATGTAGGCGCCGGGCCGGGCCTCCAGGATGAAGACGGCCATCATCGCGCCGGGGCGAATTTCGAATTTGTTGACCAGCAGGCCGGGCGGGTATGCCCGCCAAACACCGCGTCGCAGGGAAAACGCTCGTCGGCTTTCAGCCTCGGCGCCGCCCAGCCCCTCCTCGGCGGGTTAAAAAATGAAATTCACCGTGCCGTTGGATGCTCCATGCTCGGCCAGGCCGAGTTCCAGCGCCGAGAGCGAGACCCCGCCGCCGTGGTTGGGCCCGGCAAAACCAATCCCGCGATGCGCGCTGTCGCCGGCGGTCCCAGCAGCGCGGCGCCGAGCAGACACAGCAGCCCGAAAATCCGACAGCGCAACTTGTAGTCCTTCATCAGTTCTGCGGCAGCGCCTGCAGCCAGGTCCAATACGCGCCCATTTGCGGCAGGTCGGTGTAGGGCGCGACCAGCGAGGCCGGATCGAGGTTGTAATAGTAGCCCTGGCCCCACCACGGCCCGGCGCCCCACAAGGTGACGCCAAGCCAGACATTCTGGTTGGCGGCGAGATAGGACAGGATCGCGGCGTTCTCCGCCCTGCAGGAAGAATCGTTGGAAAAGCCGATTTCGCCGAGCTGGAGCGTGAGATGGTGGGCGTTGGCGTAGGCGGTCGCCGCGACCAAGTCGTTGGACCCATCGCCGGTCACGCAGGTCGCATGCGTGCCGGACCGATCGGAATCCATGTAATCGTGCAGCGAGAACACCACGAGGTTCAACGGATCGGTGATGGTCGTTGCCAGCGCCGCCCAGCCTGAGCTGACGAACGCCGTGGCGCTCGAATAAGTGCCGGCGCCCTCGACATAAATCGCCCCGGTGAAGCCCTGGGCGCGGATCGCCGCAATCGCGTCGTTGACGTAGCCTGCCCAGTTGGCTGGGGTGATGGTGTACGGCTCGTTCATCAGGTCAAAATCGACATTTGGGCTGTTCTTGAAGGTGGTCGCCATCAGCGTCCAGAACTGCACGAAATTCGCTTCCGGCACCGCGGCGCTGCCGACGACCGCCTGGGCGGTGCAGCTGGCGCCGGTGATGGTCGTGCAGCGATTGCCATAATTGTGCAGATCGAGCATCGCGCGGACGTTGTGCTGGGCCAGCAGCTTCACGAGGTACTGGATATAGCCGAGATAGGTGGCGTTGAAGGGGCGGCCCAGCACCGGCTGCAAACGCTCCCAAGAGAACGGAATGCGCGCGATGGTCATGCCCCGGGAGACATAATAGGTGATCTCGGCGGCATTCGGGACCGCATAGTCCGTGTTGGCCACCCCGGGCAGCGTGCCGCCGAGCTCCAACCCGGAGAGCGTGACGCCGTTGGCCGCCGCGGCCGGGGGGACCAGGTTATAAGGCGAGCGCGCCGCCGCGGGCACCGCCAGTAGCAGCAGCAGCCCGGCGATAAGCTGGCACCTCAACTTGTTGACATGGAGCGTTGTAGACATGTTGACGTCCTTCAAAAAAGCGCCCGATCGGCCGGCCAAGCAGACGATCGGCAGCGTGTGGCCGGCGGGTGCGGCGGCACCGGTGTTAGTCGCGGCAATTTCTTTGGTGAGGGACCCTCGCGGGCGTGGTGGTGGTCAAGTCCGAGGCGCTGCAGGCCCAGCCGTCGGCCCCGGCGAAGGGCATGGTCACGGCGCCAGTGCCTCCCGGGTTGCGGCGGACGGTGATGGCGAGGGCGGCGGTGCCGTTGCTGAGCACCGGCGCGGTGCTGCTGGCGAAGGGCTTGGCGAGCCCGAGCCGCCAAAGGAGCGCGAGAAGGGTGCGTTTCATGTGAGCCTCCATGTGGGAGGGCACCCCGTGTCAAACGCGGTGAAATTGGCATTGCCGCCAGGCGCGACGATCACGGCGGTGGCCGCGCCGTAGCTCTCGGTCTGATCGGGCGGATAGCATGACGAGTAAGGCTGCATGGTCGAGAACACGAAGTGGATAAACGCTGTCATAGCGCCCCTGGCTACAGCGCCGCCTCCCCTGGCGGCTATCCGTCCGCCGGCGCCTCTCCCGGCGGCTATCGGCATTAAGCCCTATGCACTACCTTGATTATGGTCCTCGCCGGCATCAAGCCGCTACGTCTTGAGCCACTCGCCTGTGAGGCGGACAAGTGACGGCGCAAGGCCCTACGACTAAGCCGCACTGCCGGACGATCAATCCAACGCTCAAATAACGTTGCCGCCGGCAGCGTCACGACCAGACCAACAATTAAGGCCACGAAAGATGCGCCGACGACTCCCAGCACAGGCTCTGTGTTAACAAACAAACTGCATCCGAGCGTCGCCATAATCGGGAAATGTACCAGATAGAGGCTAAACGATATACGCCCAAGATATTGGGGCACACGCGTAGCCAGTATATTGTGCACAACCGGAAGATTAAGCACGCCGACAAAAACTAGGATCGCCCCGATCTGGTTCGTAAACTGAAATGTGCCTGGCGTATGGCCAAGGAACCATATTTTGTGGAGCCACAACACGGAGCCGATTGCAGTTAAGCGACAAAGGAGAACTCCACTGATCAAGGCAAGGGTACCGGCGCACTGCCCAATCCAGCCAACCCTACGTGGATAAATTCCAGCCAGCATAAAGCCGATCACAAATAAGAAAATCTGGTTGGCCCCGGCAAACAAGGCAAAAGTAACAATTAAAATTCCTCTTATGGAACGATTGCGTTGTCCTATCAAACTTAGCACAAGGCAAACTAAGGATCCCACAAGCTCGATGTTCAACGTCCATACCGGAGCATCGAACGCGTTATTGAGGCTTTGTAACTCTATTACGCGATGCAATGCGCTAAACCTTTGATAGCCGAGCAGCAAGCTATTGAACAAGGCATCATGCGTTACTGCCGCTATCGTTGGCTTTGTCAGCATTAAGGCGCCAAGCCACTTCGTTGATCCAGAAATTTTAGCAGCCGCGAAATGCGCGTTATAATCGAATGCCAGTAATAGACCAGCTATAATAACAGCTGTGACGGTAGGTATCCACAGTCGGATCAATCTTCGCCAAACGCCAATAGCGAAGCTATCAATTCTCTCGTAGGCTGCCCGCAATACGAAACCGCTCATCAAGAAAAATATATAAACCGCGCTGTATCCATTTATCAGAAAAATGAATGGTGTATTTGCTAAAAAGGCCTGCCAACCAGGCATTGTCGCTGGGTACCAAGGCACAGTGCCCGCCATCGCCAAAACGGGCATAAAAGCCATCACGTAATGCAGAAGGACGACTTGGAGTGCCGCTAATCCGCGTAAGCCGTCGAGATAATTCAGTCTGACAGACTGCCCAGGATTAATGTCCATTGGCAGGCTCAGCGCTTCACATCGTTCCTCTTCTCCGCTCGACGAACTGTGAGGGGAGTAAGTGGCGGGATCGATTTGATTCATGTTTCGTCCCTACTATTTTGCTCTATTTTTGTTTTTGTTTTTTCTCCAACGAGCCCATAAATCAGTGAGGGCTGAAGCAAAAGTTCAGATCGTTAGAATCCCTTCGCTGGCCTCAAAAGTCAATAAGAATCCATCCTTGGCCTCCCCCCTGACTCGCGCGACCGCATGGTATGGCGAGCTGGCGCGGCCGGCTCAGCGTCTCCCTCGGTTTCACCCAGCCACAGCGCGCGGTATCGCGCGCGATACCGCGTCCACCCCCTCGCGCCGGCGCCATCGCGAACACCACGCCGCAGCGTAGGCGACCAAGGTTTTCGAGGGTTCAGGCTCCTAGCGACGGAGCATGAAATGAAGCATCAAGCCCCTCCCAACCATGACCTGGACCGGCGAGACCAAGCATTCGCTGAAGCCGCGACGCCGGCCCCGGTTCACGATCAGCACGATAACGATCTTACCGAGGCACAACCCGAACCCACCGATCCGTTAGCCCGGCGCGTTTACGCGCTCTCCGAGGCGGGCCTGATCTTCGGCCGCAGGGCCCGCCCGATCGCCGCCGAGCTGAACCGCGATGGTCTTCCCGGCCCCGGTGGGCGCCCCTGGGGCGACACCACGATCCGCGGCCAAATGGACCGTGGCACCGGTATTCTTAACAACACGCTCTACATCGGCCAACTCACCTGGAATCGCTGCAGCTATGTGAAAGACCCCGCCACCGGCAAGCGCGTGGCCCGGCCGAACAACGCTGACAAGCATGAGGTCGTGCCCGTGCCCGAGTTGCGGATCATCGACGACGAACTCTGGCAGAAGGTCAAAGCGCGGCAAATGGCGGTCCGCACCGAGATGCGGCAAGGATGAGCGCGGCAATCCGCTCAACCGGGTCCACCGCCGCAAATTCCTCCTCAGCGGCCTGCTGTCCTGCGGCTGCTGCGGCGCGCCTTATGCCATCCTCGCGCAGGACCGTTATGGCTGCGCCAACCGGCGCTCCCAGGCGACTTGTGACAATGCCCGGACCATCAGCCGGCAGCGGATCGAGGACCGGGTATTAGCGGCCCTGAAAAGCCGCATGCTCACCCCGGAGCTGGTCGCGCATTTCATCAAGACGTTCGAAGCCGAGATGACGCGCCACCAACGGGAAAGCGGCGCCACCACGGCGCGCCTGAACGCTCAACTGGCCGCCGTCGAGCGCCGGCTACAAGGCGTGCTGCGGGCGATCGAGAACGGCGCTTGGAACGACAGCCTTAAAAGCAACGGCTCAATGAGCTGGAGGCCGAGAAACGGCAGCTGCAGGCACAGCGCGCCAGCGCAGAGACGTCAGACAACACGGTGCGGCTGCACCCGAACGCGGCGGCGCTGTATGCCGCGAAGGTAGCCGACCTGCAGGCCGCGCTGAACGACACCGCCATCCGCGCCGAAGCCGCCGAGAGCCTCGGCAGTCTGATTGAGAAGGTGGTCCTGACGCCCGACGGTACCGCACCTGACGGCTTGGCCGCCGAAACTGCACGGCGACTTACTACTTCCGGCTTGAAGACCGCGTTCCTGCCGATCCATGTCGCGCGCGAGAATGCCCTCGAATGGGCGTCGAAACTGTCGGTGCGGGTGATGGCACAGATGTTCAGTTCGTCTTCACCACTGTGCCGTGCTCGGCCTCGTGAAGTATAAAACCTTCCAGCGGATCGACCTCGTCTTTCCAGGGTGCGCGTTGCAGGACCTGGGTCACGTCGGCATAGCCGGCCTGCCAGCGCGCGCGGATGCCTGCCTCGGTGAAGTCGATATCCTTGGTGTGGCCCTCCGAGCCGATCGTCGGTGCGAGCAGGCGCACGATATGCATCCGCGTCAGGCACCCGTACTGTGCCAGTTCGCTCACCTCGTTGCTCCGGCGTGCCTGCTCTGGGAGTTTCCGCACCAGTTCGGCAATGACGTGACGCAGGCGATGAATCTGCTTCTGCCGCATGATGTGGCTGTGCGCCCGGCTGGCGTACTGCACGTCCTTCTGCCTTGTTATCACTTCAGCCATCGTTTGCGGCTCAGGCCCTGTCGGGTTCCATACATGCACGACGAATACGACCGCACTTTGCCGCGGCGTATCGTCGAACACCGCCTCGACGGGGGTGTTGGAGAGGATGCCGCCGTCCCAGTAGAGCTGGCCGTCGATCCTGATCGCCGGGAATGCCGGCGGCAGCGCGCCGGACGCCATAACGTGGTCAACGGTGAGTGCCATGTCGCGACTGTCGAAATAGTGCATCATCCCGGTGCCGACATTCGCCGCCCCCAAGGTCAGCCGCGCATCCTTGCCGTTGATCCGGTCGAAGTCGACCAGCTCGCCAAGCGTGCGGCGCAGCGGCTGGGTCGAATAGTAGCTGGCCCTCTCGGCGCCGAGGTGCCAAACGGTGTTGAGGAACGCCAGCGGATTCGGGGCGAAGAAATTCGGCAATCCACCCGCGACGGTGCACCAGTTGGCGAGGCTGGTTCCCATCCCGGGCCACGACGCGTACCAACCGGCCAGGCCCCCCTGGGTCACCCGTTGCCAGAAATCCTTGAGGCGGTTCAGGCGCTCGGCGACGGCATTGCCGATGATCAGGCTGCCATTGATGGCACCGATGGAGGTGCCGATCACCCAGTCCGGTTCCAGTCCCGCCTCGTGCAAGGCGTGATACGTGCCGGCCTGGTACGCGCCAAGCGCGCCGCCGCCTTGCAGGACGAGGACGATGCGGTCGGCCGGCAGGCCGTGACGACTCACCCGGTCACGCGTGTCAGGCGTGGTGAGCATGGTCGATGCCTCCCGGGATGGAGCCTGGACGTTCTGGATCGGCCTGCGGGTCACGCAGCCGGGTCGACAGGAGCGCTGCGGCCAGCAGGCTCGCGGCCACGCCGACCACGCAGGCGGTCCAGCCGAGCCGGTCGAAGACCTGACCGAGCAGGAAGCTGCCGACGAGCCCGCCCGTGAAATAGAAGGCGAGATAGAGTCCGCTCGCGGCGCTGCGTGCCATGCTCGCCGTGCGACCGACATAGCCGGTCGCCACGCCCTGCGCGAAGAAGGTTCCACATGCGACCAGGACCATCCCGGCCACGACCAGGACCAGATTTGGGGCCAGCACCAGCGCGAGACCGGCCCCGGCGAGCGCGAGCGACGCCTGGAGGGCCCGCCGCGTGCCCACCTTGCCCGCGAGCCTGCCAGCCAAGGGCGTGGTGAGCACCGAGGGCAGAAAGGCGAGATAGCTCAGGCCGACCGCCATCATGCCGAGCCCGAGCGGCGGCCGCACGAGGACGAAATTGACGTAGGTGAACAAGCCGATGAATGCGAACAGGATGCAAAAGCCGATGGCGAAGGCGGGCCAGAGAGCGGGGGCGCGCAAATGGGCAAGTGCTGCGACAAAGGGCGGCATGCGGCTTTCCTCTGGCTGCTCCTCGCGCGGCGTCCTGTGAAGCGTCACGGCGGCAAGAAGCGCACCCGCCAGGTTGAGCAGCGCGAAGGCGCGAAAGTTCGTGGCGAGACCGAAATGTGACGCAAGACCGGCCGCCATGATCCGGCCGATCAGATTGCTCGCGACATTGCCGGTGATGTAGGCCGCGAAGGCGCCAGCGGACGCCTTCGCGCTGCAGGACTCGCCGAGATAGGCGAGGGTCAGCGTGAAGGCCGTGGACATGCATAGACCCTGTGCCACGCGCAGCAGCGCGAATTCGGCAAGGCTGTGCGCGGAAGCGAGCAGCGCCGTCGGCACCGAAAGCACGACAAGGCTGGCGATGATTCCCGCCCGGCGTCCGAGACGGTTGCCGGTCAGCGCGACACCGAGCCCGGAGATCGCCATGCCCAGCGTGCAGGCATTCACGGCCACCCCAATGGCGGCGGGCGGGACGCGATACGCGGTCGCCAGCATGGGCAGGATCGCCTGCGTCGCGAACAGGTCGACCAGTGTCAGAAAGGCGATCGCACTGATCACCGCCGACCGTCTCAGCGCGGCAGCGTCATGAATGTGGGTACGCATCGCCTTTGCAGGCACGATGATCGAGGGCAGCATCGGCGGCTCCAGATCGCCTCGCCGGCGCGCGGGTCTGCGCCGGCCGGATGGCGTTTACATCATGTGCGGATTGCCAGTTGTCTCCGGGAAGAGGTCCGCCGAGAGCAGCACCACTGGCTCGCTTCCGGTGTTCTTCCACCAGTGCGAGGTGCTGCTCAGCTCAGCCGTCACGTCGCCGGGCCCGTGCACGATCGGCACCGAACAGGTGCTCGCATATTCCTTGATCGTACCGGAGATGATGTAAATGATTGCTGGCCGATTTGCGTGGCTGTGCCAGGGCACGACACCGCCGGGTTGCACCACAAGCTTACGCAGGCGCAGCAACCGCCCGTCGATATGGACCGGCTGTTTTGCCAGGTCGATCGAGGTGAGCACGGTATCGGTCACCCCTGCGCCCGGGGTATGATTCTCCGGGCGTACACCGACTCCCGACTTGCCGGCGGGGCAGGCGGCGGCGAACACCCTGCCGGGGGCGGCCGCCAGCATGGCGAGGCCGAGCATCGCGACACTGCGCCCCGTGAACGAGCGCCGGCCCTTATCTGTCTGCAATCTCGTCATCTGCGCGTTCCCCTTTGTTAGCAGCCTGGGTTGCCGCGCGAACCAAGGTTCGCGCGGATCATGACCCGCTACGAATACTCTTGCCGCGTGTGTTCGATACGCCGAATTCAAAAAAAAGTCGCTTCGAATTCATAATAGGGGTGGCTAGAGTCGTCATTGACCCTGATCAACTGCGGCCGGCGGGACTTAAACCGGTCGGGCCGGCAGGTGCAGAAAGATCACACCGGCGCCCTGCAGATGAGCTAGAAATCCTCAACTTCTAAACCACCTGCGGGGGCGATCGTAAGCACAGGCACGCACTCGAAGCAGCACGCGCGCCGGTCGACCGGATCGAGATCAAGCCGGCGGTGACCATGCCACTTATACCGAACGCCTATTATGAGCGCCCATCGCATCCCCCACGGTCATCTCTTCCGACGGTAGATGACAGAATTCTCAGACAATAGCGCTTCCCATTTGGTCGCCCAGATCGATGAAGGCCATGGTGTCGCTCTTGCCGCGCAGCTCGCTTGAGACCCCAGTACGTTCGTCATGTCCGTTTGCTCCAGACGCATCACGCCACACTCATTTGGATGTCCTGCAAGTCGATGTCGGCTTCGTGCGCCAATGCCTTCGATGCGGTCGTCGCAAGACCGCGCGCCATTGGCGTCGACCACATCGCACTGGAGGTCGGAGACATCGAAGAGGCTCTGGCGTTCTACGGCAATCTCTTCACGTTGTTCATATCGTGACCCAAGCCCATCCGACGGATCTGCAACGCCTCCGCCACGGCAGCCAACCAAAATTTCCGTGGCTATCCTTGCAACTGCGTCAATATTTTTACGTCATTTTTGTAGAGTTATATTTATTGCAGGTGCTCCATGCTATGAACATGCACGATGGTGTTCTGGCATGAATTTCCATGGTCGACTTAAGATTGCGTTGGAGAACATAGCCCAAATACCGGCGGTTGGTTTCGCCCCCATTGAACACGAGCTTTATTCGGAAGAAATCAACACCGATCGCCGCCCGAAAATCTCGGTAGGTTTAACCTGATCCATCGAGTGCGAGCTATGGCGCTTCCTTTCGCGAAGGCTCAACGCGCCCCGCAGACGAAACCAGCATTGGATGTGCCAATGATGTACCAAGACCTGCAACATCGGCACAAGACACAGGACGCCGATGCCAAACACGTCATCGCAATTATCGGTGCTGGCTTCTCCGGCACAATGGCCGCAATTCATCTTAGGCGTGAATTGCCGCCAAATTACGTTGTCTATCTCTTCGAGCGCACCGGCCGCTTCGCACGTGGCCTGGCCTATGCCGCTTCCGGGACACCGCATCTGTTGAATGTGCGTTCAATAAATATGAGCGCTTTTCCGGAGGATCCGGAGCATTTCGATCGCTGGATGGAACAGGAAGCCGGGCGGTTCCCCAACGAAATCAAACGCACCGAGGCAGGTACTTTCGCGACCCGCCGCCTCTACGGACGTTACCTCCGCAGGCTATTGTACGAGGAGCTTAAAGCGTCCGGGGGCCGGGTCCGCCTGGCTGCGGACGACGTCATTGCTTTGGAACATGCGCCTGCGGGCTGGCGACTCACCTGCGCCAGCGGCCGCGACATCACGGTCTCGGGCCTTGTTCTGGCAGCAGGCAATCTACCGTCCAGCCGGCCGTGCGACGGTGTCGTATTTCACGATCCATGGACGCCGAGCGCCATGTCAGACTTGCGTTTGAATGAGCCGGTGCTCATCGTCGGCACGGGTTTGACCATGATCGACCTTGCTTTGGGTATGCACAGACAGGGGTTTTGCGGGCCGATTATCGCGGTTTCGCGCCGCGGGCTGGTGCCGCAAAGCCACGATCAAGTCGAGCGCACCTGGCCCACGCCCGGGTTCACCGCCGCGCAGCGCACCTCATTGGCCGCCCTGCTCCACCGCCTGCGCACTGAGGTGCGTGAGGCAAAGCGGCATGGCATCGGCTGGCGAGCCGTGGTCGATAGCTTGCGTCCAATCACGGCCGAGCTCTGGAGAGGTTTGCCTTACGACCAAAAGCGCCGTTTCCTCCGTCACCTTCGACCCTACTGGGACATTCATCGCCACCGCATGGCCCCTCCCGTCGCTGCGCAGTTTGAAGCCTTGATCGAGAGCGGCGCGTTGCGCACCAAACGCGGACGCGTGCATGGCATCGAGATATTTGGCGCCCACGCCTCCCTCATCTTGCAGGATCGCAAGACAGGCAGTTTAGGCTCAGGACCCATTAATCTCTTGCGTCGGCGCGGTTTGCTGTGATTCTGGACATGGCGAAGGGGGCTTCGCCATGCCTGATGTATTCCTGCTGAGTGAGCGCCAGATGGCGCGGATATCGCCGTTCTTTCCGCTGTCTCATGGTGTGCCGCGTGTTGACGACCGGCGGGTGATCAGCGGGATCATCTATGTGATTAAGCACGG
>Ga0310811_10000954_pt1 | contig 37083 bp, 33 predicted proteins | sample YCmetagenome_FD_207642 | JGI IMG/M metagenome (GOLD analysis project Ga0310811, IMG submission 207642) | Soil microbial communities from experimental microcosm in Duke University, North Carolina, United States - YC | ecosystem: Engineered > Artificial ecosystem > Soil microcosm > Unclassified ... | reverse complement strand
ACGCGTCGCCTTTCCGGTGCGAGCCGCGTCGGCAAGGCGGCCAATCTCCGACGCCAGCTGCCATATGCTCTTGGCTTGGGCGTCGCGGATCACAGCGACCATCAGGCCGTTCGGAGTCTGGGTCGCCATGCCAAGATTCAGTGCTCCATGGCGGGTTATGACGCCGGCATCATCGTCGAAGGTGGCGTTGAGCATCGGCCATTCGGGCAGCGCCTTGCCCATGGCGGTGATCAGGAAGGGCAGCAGGGTCAGCTTCGGGTTCGAACCGCGGTCGCGGTTCATCATCGCCCTGGTGTCTTCAAGGTCGGTGACGTCAAACTCTTCGACCAAAGTGAAGTGCGGGATGCGGCGTTTCGCCTCCTGCATATTCTCGGCGATCTTGCGGCGGAGGCCGACCACCTTGATCGTCTCGTCGGCGCGCGGAGCCGCGCCCCGGCCGGAAACGCTGCCGCCGTTGTATAGCAGGTAGGCGTCGAGGTCGGCGTGGCGGATGCGGTCGCTGCTGGTCTTCACCTGGCCAAGGTCGATGCCAAGGTCGCGGGCGCGTTGGCGAACTGCGGGGGAAGCAAGCACCTTGGCGCCATGCGACGCGACGACCTCGGGTTCGGGCCTCGGCTCCGCCTTGGGCGCGGGGACTGGCGCCGGCGCCGGCGCCGGCTCGGGCGCGACCGTCATGGTCGGGATCGCCTCTTCCTGTTCCTTGGTCGGCGCTTCGGCGCCATCGGCCATGGGCTGTTCCGCCTCGCTTGCCGCGGCGGGTTCGGCCTTTGCGGCAGGAGCGCCGCCCTCCGTTTCGATCTCGACCAGCACGGAGCCGATCGCGATCTGGTCGCCGACCTCGCCGGCCAGCGACTTCACCACGCCCGCGACCGGGCTTTCCATCTCGACCGTCGCCTTGTCGGTCATCATGTCGGCCAGCTGTTGGTCTTCCTCGACCTTGTCGCCGACCTTGACGTGCCAGGCGACGATCTCGGCCTCGGCGATGCCTTCGCCAATGTCGGGGAGCTTGAACTGATAGACGCTCATGCTGCGAGGACCTTCTTCAAGGCGTTCTTCATTCGGATCGGGCCCGGGAAATAGACCCATTCATAGGCGTGCGGGTAGGGCGTGTCCCAGCCGGCGACGCGCTCGACCGGCGCTTCCAGATGATAGAAGCAGCGCTCCTGTACCAGGGTGGCGAGTTCGGCGCCGAACCCGCTGGTCTTGGTCGCTTCCTGGACCACCAGGCAGCGCCCGGTTTTCTTGACGCTCTCCTCGATCGTCTCGATGTCGAGCGGGATGAGGGTGCGAAGGTCGATCACCTCGGCATCCACACCATTATCCTCGACTGCGGCGAGGGCCACATGGACCATCGTGCCGTAGGTCAGCACGGTCAGCTCCTCACCTTCGCGCACCACCTTGGCCTTGCCCAGCGGGACTGAATAATGGCCGTCGGGCACTTCGGAGAGCTCATGCTTCGACCAGGGCTTGACCGGCCGGTCGTGGTGGCCGTCGAACGGGCCGTTGTAGATGCGCTTGGGCTCGAAGAAGATTACCGGGTCCGGATCCTCGATCGCCGAAATCAGCAGCCCCTTGGCGTCATAGGGGTTGGACGGAATGACCACCTTCAGGCCCGCGCAATGGGTGAACAGCGCCTCGGGGCTCTGGCTGTGCGTCTGGCCGCCGAAGATGCCGCCGCCATAGGGGGTGCGGATGACCATCGGCATGGTCCATTCGCCGGCCGTGCGATAGCGGATTCGGGCGACCTCGCTGACGATCTGGTCGTAGCCGGGGTAGATATAGTCGGCGAACTGGATCTCGATCACCGGCTTCAGGCCATAGGTGGCCATGCCGACTGCGGTCCCGACGATCCCGCCCTCGCTGATCGGCGCGTCGAACACGCGGGTCTTGCCGAATTCCTTCTGCAGGCCGGCCGTCGCCCGGAACACGCCGCCGAAATAGCCGATGTCCTCGCCATAGACGACGATATCCTCGTCGCGCGCCATCATCACCCGGTGCGCGTCGTTGATCGCCTCGATCATGTTGCGGGTCTTGGTTGCGGCCTGGGTCATTTCGGTTCGTGCCCCAGGAACTCGCGGGCTTCGTCCAGCGCCTGGTCGCGCTGCTCGGCCAGGTGCCATGGCGTCTCCGAATAGACGTCCTCGAACATCGACGGGATATTGTCGAAACCCTGCTGGGGAAGGGTGCCCATCGCCTCGGCTTCCTTCTGCGCGGCGCGCACCGTCGCATCGAGTTCTTTGTCGAGCGCGGCATCACGCTCATCGTCCCATTCGCCGAGCGCGGCCAGGTGCGCCTTCAGCCGCGCGATCGGGTCGCCCAGCGGCCATTCCTCGGCCTCGCCCTTCGCCCGGTATCCGGTCGGGTCGTCGGAGGTCGAATGGCCCTCGGCGCGATAGGTGAAGAACTCGATCAGGGTCGGGCCCCTGTTGGTCCGCGCCCGTTCGCTCGCCCATTTGACAGCCGCATAGACCGCCAGCGCGTCATTGCCGTCGACGCGAAGGCCCGCCATGCCATAGCCGATCGCGCGGCTGGCAAAGGTCGCCTGCTCGGCCCCGGCAATGCCCGAGAAGCTCGAAATCGCCCACTGGTTGTTGACCACCGCCAGGATCACCGGCGCCTGGTAGACCGATGCAAAGGTCATCGCCGAGTGGAAGTCGCCCTCGGCCGTGGCGCCGTCGCCGATCCAGCCCATGCAGATCCGGCTGTCGCCCTTGATCGCGGATGCCATCGCCCAGCCGACCGCCTGCGGATATTGGGTGCCGAGGTTGCCCGAGATCGAGAAGAAGCCGTGCTTCTTGTCCGAATACATGATCGGCAGCTGCCGCCCATGCAGCGGGTCGCCGGCGTTCGAGTAAATTTGGCACATCATCGTCTTCAGCGGGTAGCCGCGCGCGACGAGCAGACCCTGCTGGCGATAGGTCGGGAAGTGCATGTCCTCCGGGTCCATCGCCGTCGCGGTCGCCACCGCGATCGCCTCTTCCCCGGTGCACTTCATGTAGAAGCTGGTCTTGCCCTGGCGTTGGGCGCGGTACATTCGGTCGTCGAAGACGCGGACCGTTTTCATGTCCTTCAGCATCTTGCGGAGCGTATCGGCGTCGAGCTTGGGGTCCCAAGGTCCGACCGCCTTGCCCTTCTCGTCGAGCACCCGGACCAGGTGAGTGCAGAGCGGGAAAGTCTCCTCGGCCGCGGCCGCGACGTCGGGGCGCGGCGCGTCGCCGGCCGCGGGCACCTTGATCGACGAGAAATCGGGCGTGTCGCCTGGCCGGAACGGCGGCTCGGGCACATGGAGCGCCAGCGCCGGCCGGTTGGGGCGTGAAGATACCTTGTCCATCGCGCGTCCGCTTAGTGCGGTGCGCGCCTTGGGGCAACTGTAGCGGTCAACCGGCACATCGCTTTACGCAAACGGCAAAGCCTAATCCTCGTGCGGCACGCCCATCGTCGCCCCGGCCGTAAATGCCCCGCCGGCCTGCTCGCTGAACCAGAATGGCTTGAAGCCGCCGGTGCCGCCCGCGATGATCTGGAGGTTGCTGTCGAACAGCCGGCCGCCGGCCATGGTCATCGCGACATGGTCGGAGTTGCGGATATTCTCGAGCGGATTGTCGTCGAGCACGACGAGGTCGGCCAGCTTGCCGGGCTCGATGCTGCCCAGTTCGCGGTCAAGGCCGAGTGCGCGGGCCGGGTTGATGGTGCCGGTCTTCAGCGCCTCGAAATTGCTCATCCCGCCGATTGCAAACATCCACATGTCCCAGTGGGCGCCCAGCCCCTCGCGCTGGCCGTGCGCGCCGATCGACACCGGAACGCCGAGGTCGCTGACCTGCTTGGCCTGCTTCGACACGCTGATGACATTATCCTCTTCCGGCGGGTTCATCATCGGCCGGCGCGACCGGGCATCGATCAGCGGCCGCGGAGTCCATTTGGCCAGGATCGGCTCCGCCCAGACATTGGTGTGCTGGTACCAGTAATTCTCGCCGAACGGCCCGCCGTAGGCGACGATCAAGGTCGGCGTCCACGCGGTGCCTGAGCCTTTCCAATATTGCAGCACATCGTCGTAGATGTTCTGCACCGGCAGCGAATGCTCGATCGTCGTATGCCCGTCGGCGATCATCGTCATGTTCATCTCGAACAATGAGCCGCCTTCCGGCACCACTTCCATGCCGAGCTGGCGGGCCGCCTCGATGATCATCTGCCGCTGTTCGCGCCGCGGCTGGTTATAGCTCTTGACCGACCAGGCGCCCGAAGCCTGCAGGCGCCTAAGGTGCGACAGCGCATCGTCGAGGCTGTTGATCTCGACCGTGAACGGCGTGGTCGCGCCGTAGAGGATCGTACCGGTCGAGAAGATGCGCGGCCCGAGGATCTTGCCGGCCTTCTGATACTCCGACGCGGCGAAAATCTCGAACGTGTCGTTCGACGGGTCGTGGACCGTGGTCACCCCATAACCCAGCGCCGCGGCGTGGAACCAATTCTGCTTCGGAATGATCTGGTCGCTGCCCATTGAGCCGTGCCAGTGGGCGTCGATCAGTCCAGGAATGATCGTCTTGCCGCTGACGTCGATCGTCCGCGTGCCGGCCGGATAAGTGATGCTTGCGGTCGGCCCGACAGCGACGATCCGGTCGCCCTCGACCAGCACCGTGCCGTTCTCGATGACCTCGTCGCCCTTCATCGTGACGATGCGGGCGCCGGTCAGCGCAATGCTGCCGGTCGGACGGACCTGGTTGGCGGTCACGCCCAGCTGGGCCACCAGCGGCGCGGCGCCCAGCTTGCCGCCGGCGAAGGCGCCCGGCGTGCCGAGGTTGAGGCCGTAGAGGTTCGGTCCCTGGCTCCAGAACAGGCTGCGGCCGTCGCCCGACCAATGGATCCAGTCGCCGGCATCGGCGCTGACCTTCGACATCGGCAAGGCCTTGCTGTCCGGCGCGATCTCGATCGACCGGCCTGACCGGGTGAAGGGCATGACATAGGCCTGGTAGCGCTCGGTCCAGGCGACGAACTGCTCGTCCGGCGACAGCGCGAACCGCGCCGCGTTCTGGGAGATGAGGTGCGTGACTTCCTCGGTCCCCTGGACCGATACCGACTTCAGGAGCCGCTTGTCCTCGTCGCCGGCGGCGATGAAGAACACCCGGTCGCTGGTCGCACCGAACATCGGCTGCGTACCGCTCTTGGTCACCCGCTTGGGCGTCCCGCCCTTGGTCGGCACGACATAGATGCCGGGGTCCTTGCCGTAGAGCGGCGTGGTCAAGAACCCGTCGCTGGTCTTGCGATAGGCGATCAGGCTGCCGTCGGGCGAAAAGGCGGGCTCGAGATAGTGACCGGGCTCGGGCGTAACGGTTCGCCCGTCGCCGCCATTGACGCCGACCACCTTGATCCTTGCCGCCGTGTCATCGTCCCAGGCGACGTAGGCGATTTGCCGCCCGTCGCGGGAGAAGGCCGGATAGCTTTCGAAATCGCTGCCGCGGGTCAGCCGCTTCGGCGCGCTGCCGTCGCCGTTGGCGACCCACAAATTACCGAGCGCTTCATAGACGATGTGCGTCCCGTCCGGGCTCTTGGTCGCGAAGCGCACCATCTTGGTCTTGAAGCTGGCCGGCGCGACCTCTTTCTCCTGCCGCCCCGCATCCTCGACGAAGCGGGTGCCGGCGACGTGGAAGGGGATGTCGCTGACCGCCTGCGAAGCGACGTCGACGCGGTGGATTCCGCCCTTTGCCCAGAAGACGATCGACTTGCTGTCGGGCGTCCAGCTCATTCCCGGGTAGACGCCCTGGACCGCCCAGGTCTCCTGCATGTCGCGGTCGAGGATGTCGGTCAGCGGGGTGATGCGGCCGGACTTCAAATCCATCAGCATCAGCGTTGATTTGTACCGGACCCGGCGGATGAAGGCCAAGCTCTTGCCGTCGGGCGACGGGGTGGGGCGGATCGCGCCGCCCGGGCCGTCGACATAAGTCTCGATATCGCCGGTCTGCCGGTCGAGGCGCTGGATCACATAGATTTGCCCGTTGACGTCCCGCGAATATTGGAAGGTGTCGCCGGGCGTCGCGTCGTCGGAGAAATAGAGGTAGCGGCCGTCGGGCGAGAAGGTCGGCTCATTGGTATCCTTCTGCTTGGTGCGGGCCTTGGTCATCTGCACGCCGCCGCCCTTGTCGGCGCCGCTGCGATGATAGAGCCACATCTCGCCCGAACCCAGTGACCGCGCCGAGGTGAAATGCTTGCGCGCGACGATGAAATTGCCGTCCGGAGTCCAGTCGGCTTGGTTTAGGAGCCGGAAGTCTTCCTTGGTGATTTGGCGCGGGCTCGAGCCGTCGCGGCGGATCGTCCAGATATTGTCGCCGCCGCCCCGGTCGGAGGTGAAGGCGATCTCCTGCCCGTCCGGCGAATAGCGCGGCTGCATGTCCCAGGCGTTGCCGCTGGTCAGCGCCCGCGCCTCGCCGCCTTCGATCGGGATGACGTAGAGATCGCCAAGCAGGTCGAACGCGACCTCACGGCCATCAGGCGACACGTCGAGGCTGAGCCAGGTGCCGGTCCGCGTGTCGATCTGCGCATCATGGCCCGGCCCGTGGCGGGCGTTGACGTCCCACTTGGCCGGCCTCGCGCCCGTGGTGCCTGGCGCGGCGGCGATGTCCTTGGGTTTTTCCTGGGTCATCGGCTGCGCTTGGCCGGGCTGGGGCGGGGGCGGAGCTACCGGCGGAACCGGCTGGGAAAGAGCGGCGCTGGCGGCGAACAGCGAGCAGCCGGCGAGGAAGTTGAAACGACGCATGAAATCCCCCTGGAACGGAATCGCGCGGGAGATTGGCGGCGCGCGCTTATGATGACAATCTCATGTCACCGCCGTTCGTCGAATTGACGCCGAATTAGCGAAAAGGCTAGGGCGCGGCCCATGTCAGAGACAGAAAAGCCCGAGACCGAAGCCGCCGAGGCCAAAAAGCCGCTGCCCGACCGCCTGTCGCTCGACCCGCGCAGCGATTATTTCGACGAGGAAGTGCTGCGCCACGGCGTCGGCATTCGCTTCAACGGCAATGAGAAGACCAACGTCGAGGAATATTGCATCTCGGAAGGCTGGATAAAGGTCGCCGCCGGCCGCAGCCGCGACCGCTACGGCAATCCGATGACGCTGACGCTAAAGGGCAAGGTCGAACCCTATTATGAGGGCGACGCTACCGAATAGGGCTTAAGCGGCCTCGCCCCGGTTGCGGCGGCGGTCCCACAATTTTTTCGCGCCCCAGCCTGCGGCGGCGACCAGCACCAGCGGTCCAAGCCCGCGCCTGGCGACGGCCGGCACCGCGGCTCCGATCAGGCCGCCGGTCAACTTCCGGTTGGGCCCGGCGATCTTCTCGCCGACAAAGGCGCCCAGCAATTTTCCAAACATGTGCGTTTCTCCAATTCGCCGTATCAGCGCGCCAGCCGCCTCGGCGTTCCATTGGAGGGGTTAGGCGGCGCGCAACTGCGACAGGAAAGTGTCGGTGGCCGACCTCAGGCCCTGGGCAATCTTGGTCAGCCCGGCGGCCGAGGCATGGACTTCGTCCGACAGCTTGACCGCTTCGCCCGCGGCCCTGGCGACTTCGCTGATCCGCTTTGAAATCTGGTCGGCGCCGGCGGCGCTGTCGACCGCGCCCTGCTCGATCAGCGAGGCGACATTGCTTTGGTCGCCGATCGCGCCGCGCATCTTCTCGGCGGCGGTGGCCAGTTCTCCCATCGCCCGCGACACTTGGCCGATCACGTCTTCCGCCTCGGCCGCGCCGCTGTCGATGTCGGACACCAGCTGGTTGATCTGGCCGCTTGCCTCATGCGCCTTGTTGGCCAGCGCCTTCACTTCTGCAGCAACCACCCCGAACCCGCGGCCCGCTTCGCCCGCCCGTGCGGATTCGATGGTCGCATTGAGCGCCAGCATGTTGGTCTGGGAAGCGACGCCCTGGATCAGGCCGACGAACGTCTCGATGTTCTGGGTTCGCTCGGCGAGCATGCGGATGGCTTCCTCGCCGGTGCGCGAGGCGCCGCGCGCGGCTTCGCCCAGCTCGGCCTGCTGCGCGGCATTGGCGGCGATGCTGAGGATTGATTTGGAAAGGTCGCTAACGCCGGCGGAAACGCGCAGCGCATTCTGCGAGGCGCTTTCCGCATCGCGCGCCGCCTCGGCCGACTGCTCGCCGGCATTGTGCGCGAAGCGGTGCATGTTGCTCGCCGCCTGGGCCATTTGTTCGGAAGCGGCGGCAACCGACTGGACGATGTTGGCGATCGAACTCTCGAACGCTTCGGCCAGCGCCATCAGCTCGCCGCGGCGCGCATCGGCCATGCCGCGGCGCTCCATCTCAAGGCGCTTCTCGCGCTCCGCCTCAACCTCTTGTTGCGCCGCCCTGACCTGCGCCAGCGCCTGCTGTGCCGATGCCGCCAGCCCCTCGCTGGTCGAGCGGGCTTCGGACTGTTCGACGAACAGCTTGCCCATATGGACCATCATCGGGCCGAGCACGCCCAAAACCATCGCCAATCCCAGCGCATGGAACATGACTCGCAAAAATTCTCCGCTGCCGAAGAATACCCATTCCGGGGCGAAGATGCTGAACAGCAATTGGTGAGCGACCGTAACGGCGACCGCGACTGCAATCGGCCGCCATTCGCAGACCAGGGTTAGCGTCGCCAGCCCGACGAAGAAGAACATATGGGCTTCCAGCTGCCAGGGATGGCCCTGCAGCATGAACAGCAGCAGCGCGGGGTGGACCGCGGCCATGATCCCGAACGCCGTTCCGGCAGCCGCGTCATATCGCTCGCGGAGCGCATAATAGGTCGGGACGAGGTTGGCGGCGGCGGACAATGCCACCGGGATAAGCTTGTTGCTGAAGTCGAACAGGAGGGAGATGAGCAGGAGCGCCATGGTCGACGTCCAGCCCAGCATCGTCAGGATCAATACGCCCCGAACCCTCAGCCTGATCAGCTCGTCCATTCCCCACCCTTCCAAATCGGGGCAAATGCGCATTGCCCCGAGCGGCGCCTTGACCGGTAGATCCAGCCGCGCCGGCGTCCGCCCCTGCTAGCGCAAAATGGTAAATGGCGGCTTAAGCTCCCCGGATTCCGGCCATTCCAACCGGGGGTTGCCCGTCAGACCGGCGCGATTGGCCAATCCTCCCAACTGATGGTGGGAATTTCCGCCAACTTGCTGCCGGATGAACGTCATCCGCGAAGTTTTTCCCGGAAATCTCCAATTGGCACGACCCTTGTAAAGGAAGTGGCAGGACCAACGGGCCAAGGCCCCGAAGTCCGAAAAGGGAGATTGAAAATGTCTGGTTCGAAATTTCAAAGCCACCTGATCGCGGTCTTCGCGTCGTTGCTGATGAGCACGATCGCGGTTGGCGCCGCGGTTGCCCCGGCCCAGGTTTCGGCCGCTCCAGTGGAAGTTGTTACCTATGCATGACTTGGAACCGATCGTGGCCCAGCCGGCCGTCCGCATTCCGCGGCAGACGGAAGACAGGACTGAAGCGACCATCAGCTTCGCGCCCTTGAGCGGCATCCTGTCGGGCCCGATCTTCACCCGTACCCGGGACATCATCGCGGCGAACATGACGGAACTGCTCGACCGGTCGGAAGACCCGGCCCGCATGATCCGCGTGATCATCAACGAGATGGAAGAGACTCTGGTCGAGGTGCGCGCCACCGCCGCCCGCTCGATCGCCGACATCAAGGAAATGCGCCGCGCCTGCAACCGGCTCGACGACCTGCAATATGGCTGGACCGAGAAGGCCGAGCTGGCGCTGGAGAAGGGCCGCGAGGACCTGGCCCGCGCCGCGCTGGGCGAGAAGCAGAAGGCGGCCGAGATGGCCGAGAGCCTTCACGGCGAGATCAGCCAGATCGAGCAGGTGCTGCGCGGCTACGAGGCCGACATCCAGCGGCTCCAGGCCAAGCTGGCCGAGGCCCGCGCCCGGCAGAACGCCATTGCCTCCCGCCTGGAGAGCGCGATCACCCGCGCCCGCACCCGGGAAGTGCTTCACGGCAACCGCACCGAGGAAGCGTTCGCCAAGTTCGAACTGCTCGAGCGCCGCGCCGATTTCGCCGAGGGACGCGCCGATGCGCTGGCGCTGGCCGGGCCGAAGAGCCTCGAGGAAGAAATTGCCGAGCTGAAGGCCGCTGAGACGGTCGATGCGGAGCTGGAAGCCATGAAAGCCGCTTTGGCGGCCAAGAACTGACCGGAAGGGAAAAGGGAAATGTCAGACCGTTATTCGCTCAATCGCCGTGACAAGAAGCTAGCTGGCGTTTGCTCGACCCTGGGCGATGTGTTCAACATCGACCCGACTTTCCTCCGGATCGGTTTCGCCGCCGCGGCGCTGCTGATCAGCTGGAAGCTGGCCCTGATCGCCTATGTCGGCGCCGGCATCTACCTGCATATGCAAAAGAACAAGGCGCTGCGCGGTCAGGACCGGCCGTCCGAATTCGACCGGATGGCCGACATCGGCCGCCGCCGCACTTCGGTTCACCAATTGCGTACCGAGCTCGACACTAACGACCGCCGGATGATGGCCATCGATCATCACTTGAACAGCCAGAACGACGAGCTGGCGCGCGAGATCGAGGCTCTGAGGGAGGAGAAGTAATGGAACCGCTATCGATTGCGTTGATCGGCGCCAGCGTCCTCTTCGTGACCGCTCTGGCCTGCGTCGCCGGCCTTAAGGGATGGCAGTCCTGGCTCGATTACAAGCGGCTCGAGCTCGCCAGCCAGACCGGCGATCACGGGCTCCCGCCCGCCACCGGCCGGATCGAGCTGGCCGACCTGAGGGAACGGGTCCGCAAGCTGGAACAGATCGCCAGCGGCATCGACCTGTAAGAATAGCGGGACCACCTGACCCTAGCCCGGTCCCGGACATGGGCGGCCTGCGCTGATTCCCCGCAGGCCGCCCATTTTTTTGACCGGTCAGTTGTAATCTATCGGGAGCTCGGTGAGCCGCTTCGCGCCGAATACCGCGGCCAGCGCCTCGTAGCGCGCCGCCAGCTCGGCATGGGCCGCGGCAACGCGCCAATCGATCGCCTCGCGGCTGAGCGCCTGCTCGTCCCGCTCGCGGCCGGCGAAATATTGTCCGTCGATTGGCGTTGTCACCATATCCGCAGAAACGCGGCATTTTCATCCTTGTTCCTGCGACCTTCGTCGAAACGTACCGCCGTTCATCTACTTTTACGTGGCAAGGTCCAGTTCACGAGCGCTAGCGTAACGCGGTCTACATAAAGGGGAGGAGGCGGCTTGCTGGCGTCTCGCAACATACTGCTCATAGCAATGGCGCTGACGATGTCGGCCATGGCTGGCGACGCCGGCTTCGCCGCCCAGGCCTCGAAGATACCAAAGCCTCAGATCGTTCCCCCAAATCAATTGCCGCCGCTGCCGCCGGCGGTGATCGACAACGGGCTGCTGATCGGCGGCGAGGATATCAACGCCAAGAAAGACAATACGCGGATGACCGTGGAGGTCCACGTCAATGGCCGCGGCCCTTACCAGTTCCTGGTCGACAGCGGCGCCGACACCTCGGTAGTCGGCCTCAGGATTGCCGCCGACCTGCAGCTGCCGCTGGGCACGCCGACCGTGCTTCACGGCACCACCGCCAGCGCAGTCGTCGGGCGCGTGCTGGTCGACGAGCTGCAGCTCGGCAGCAGCAGGATCCATAATCTTGAAGTGCCCGCCTTGAAGGAAGCCGACCTTGGCGGCGCAGGCATGATCGGCATCGACGCGCTGGTCGAGCAGCGGCTGATGATGGATTTCGAAAAACGCATCATCAAGGCCGAGGACGCGCGTCAGCCCGCGCGGATGATGGACGGCGAGATTGTGGTGACGGCCCGCCGCCGTCGCGGCCAGCTGATCCTGACCCAGGTCAGCGCTGCCGGCTATCCGGTCGAGGCGGTGATCGACACCGGATCGGAAATCACGATCGGCAACCTCGCGCTGCGCGACAAGCTGATCAAACATAATCGGCGGAGCTTCGTGAAGGTCACCGTGGTCGGAGTCACCGGCGTGCCGCTCGACCTGCAGCTGGCCCGCGTCGGCGAGCTCCGGGTTGGAACGGTGACCCTGCGCGACGTGCTGATCGCATTCGCCGACGTGCCGCCCTTCACCGTCTTCGGCCTCGACAAGCAGCCGTCCCTGCTGCTCGGCACCGACCTGCTGGACACGTTCCGGCGAGTGTCGCTCGACTTCCGCTCGCGCAAGGTCCGCTTTCAGCTGAGGCGCTGCGGAACGAGCGGGATCCTGATCAGCACCGGCGAAACGCCGTCGTTCGGCCGGATCATTTCCGGCGACGACGGATCGGTCTGCCGGCGATAGCGCGCGCACGACAGGCCGCCACGCGTCGGCGGGCGGCCTGCCATTGCTTCAATTGGAGTTCGATTTAGGCGTCTTCGGTCAAGGCCTCCGGCAGGCCGGCGTCGGCATCGACCGGTTCGGCTTCGCCTGCTGCGACTTCGCGTTCGCGCTTGTCGAAAAAGGCAGCACGCTGGAGCCGCTTCTTCAACGACAGCGAGGGGTTGTCGGGGGTCGGGCCGCGCATCGCGCGGTCGACGTGGGACTCGGTGGAGCCCTTCTCTGCAATGTTCATGTGCATGTTCATCATGCCCTACCAACGGCTTTCGGGGCCGGTCGGGTGCACGTTTTCGCCAGTTTGTGAGTCGTCGGCGACCAAACGTTCTGGAGCGTCAACGAAGCCCATCGTCAGCTTGACCGGCGTCAAGGAGATCGGCGCTCGCCGGCATCCAGCCTGTGACACCCCGGCAGCGGACGGTCATTGGCGACAAAGGCAGCAAAATTGCCGTCCAGATAAAGCGTGGCGTCGTCAGTGGCGTATTTGATGGCAAGGGAAGACCGGCGTCTTGGCAGGCGATATTCGCCATCGCTGAAACGGACGATCGCCATCTGGTCAGAAGTGCTCAGGGTGAAGACGGAATTATCGAGGCACAGGTAGGTGGAGAATTCGACCGGATTGGTCAGCGCAACGGCTAGTGCGGTCAGCCAGACCTTCACGCCCACTCCCCTACGCATTCATTAACAACGCATTTATTTGCCTTACATCAATTATTTATTAATGAAAATGCCGGAGACCACTGCACCGTCGGCGGAGAATCCGAACCAGGTCCATGCTTTCCCGACCGGTCATTTGCCGGCAGCATCGCGGGCCCAAGGGACGACCCATGACCGGCTTGGAAAACGGACGCTAAAGTGCTCGTCTGGACCAATGCGTTCCAAGAAGGGGCCAGCCATGGGCGTACCACTCAATCGAGTTGTCCAGCTAACCGAATATGGCGGTCCGGAATGCCTTCGGATCCTGGATCAGCCGAGAGCGTCCGCGGGTATCGGCGAGGTACTTGTGCGGGTCCTGGCTTCGAGCATCAATTACACAGACACTCTGATTAGGCGACACCTCTACCCCCAGACAGCCGCGTACCAAGTCCCATTCGTGATGGGCTACGACGTTGTTGGAGAAATCGATGAAATCGGTCCGGGGGTTAGCGGTTTCGAAATCGGTGACCGAGTTGCCGATATGACGGTGACCGGATCCAACGCCACCTATCGCTTGCTGAAGGCGAAAGATCTGACGCGAGTGCCGGGCGATGTCGATCCGGCTGAGGCAGCGACGCTGATCCTTAGCTGGACCACCGCATACCAGATGCTGCACCGGTCGGCCCGCGCCGTCAGTGGCCAGCAAGTCCTCATGCACGGTGCAGGAGGAGCTGTCGGCCAGGCGCTGCTGTCGCTCGCCAAGCTCGCGGAAATTGAAGCGTGGGGAGGAGTTCACGCCAAGTATGCAGCACTGATCCGCGAACTCGGTGCCCATCCGATCGATTATGACCGGGAAGACTTTACGCGCGTCCTGCCCGCCGGTTTCGATGTGATTTTCGACGGGATCGGTGAGAAAGCCTATCGCCGCTCCTTCGCCGCGCTCAAACCCGGCGGGCTTCTGGTCGCCATTGGATATTCGGCCGGTGCTGAGGCAAGGCAGGGATTGATGCACACTCTTGCGAGTATCGCTCGACTGTATCTGTGGGGCCTGATGCCTATGGGCAAGCGCACCCATTTCTACTCGATCAACGTCATGCGCGCTCGGCATCCCGAATGGTTCAAGCATGACCTCGCGTATTTGCTGGAATTGTTAAGGGAGGGCCGCATTAGACCAAAAGTGGCCGAGCGCATTTCCTTTGACCAAGTGCCCGACGCACATCGCCAGCTCGAGGCTGGCGGACTGGAAGGCAAGATCGTGCTGTGCCCAGGCTAACGGCCACAGCCCGCTTTGGGTCGATTGTGGCCATCAGCATTTGCGCCTCATCCACTCGTTGAAGGTTGCGACCGCCTCTTGCTCTCTGGTCAGCAGCGCTCTCTTCCGCCCAACACCCCAGCGATAACCTCCGACCGCCCCGTCGCTTCGGATCACCCGGTGGCACGGGATAAGAATGGCGACCTGGTTGTCGGCGCACGCTTCCGCAACCTGCTGTGCGGGCGACCGGTAGGGTGAATTTTTGTTCGGGAAGCTCATTGGTATCTCCATCGGTTGCGCCAATGTTGGCTCGACGAAGGCCTCACGCGCTACCCACATCTTGCTGTCGAAATTCGGTCCGAACGATTTGAGGTTCGGAGTCGGCCCATAATGCCTGCAATGGGTCGAAAGCGGTCATTGGCGGCCCAATAGTCTTTCGCTGGTCCGGGAATAAACTGCCCACAAGCCGAGTCATTGGCATCGACACTTTGAAATGAAGGTCGATGCTATGTCTGGAATTGAAGAGGACCGCCGCGATTTCCTGAAATGCATGGCGTGGGCGGGAACGGGCGCGCTGTTCGCGTTCGCCGGGGGCGTCGGCAGCACGATGGGCCTCGACCAGGCCCTCGCTGCGCCGCCTCGTCGCATGGCCGCAAAGCCCTTCACGTTCGTCCAGCTGAGCGACAGCCATATCGGCTTCAACAAGCCGCCCAATGCCGACGCCCGCGCAACTTTCCGTGAGGCGATCGCGAAAGTGCAGGCGCTGCCGGTCCAACCCGATTTCATCATTCACACCGGGGACGTTTCACAGCTTTCGCGCGACGAGGAGTTCGACGACGCCGAGCAGATGTTGAAGGCGACGGGTCTTCCAGTGTTCTTCGTCCCCGGCGAGCATGACATGCTCGACCCCGACGGCGGCAAGGCCTTCCTCAATCGCTTCGGAAAGGGATCGAGGGGCGCCGGCTGGTACAGTTTCGACCATAAGGGCATCCACTTCGTCGCGATGGTCAACGTTGCCGACCTGAAGCCCGGCGGCATGGGAAATCTCGGTACGGAGCAACTCAAGTGGCTGAAGGCCGATCTGGCAGGTCATTCGTCGTCGACGCCAATCGTTGTCTTTGCGCACATTCCGCTGTGGACGGTCTACGCCGAATGGGGCTGGGGCACGGATGACTCCGCCGAGGCGCTGAAGCTCCTCGCCCGCTTCGGATCGGTCACCGTCCTCAACGGGCACATCCACCAGATCACGCAAAAGGTCGAAGGACGCATCGCCTTCCATACGGCCCGCTCGACAGCCTTTCCGCAGCCCGCTCCCGGCATGGCTTCGTCGCCAGGGCCACTCAAGGTCCCGGCCGAACAGCTTCGTGACATGCTCGGAATCACCGACGCGATGTTCGTGCGCGGCCACGACCGGATTGCACTGATCGACTCCACCCTCGCCGTTTAACGCAAAGGATATTTCATGACTCGCCCATTCCGGACGCTCTCGTTTCAAGCCGCGGTGCTCGTCACAGCAGGCCTGATGATGTCTACGGTATCAGTGATGACCAGGGCAGCTCCCGCGCCCGCTTCTGCCGCCGTTCAAATCGGCAATTTCACTTTCAAGAACCCGGTCGTGACGGTGAAGCCGGGCACGACGGTCACATGGACCAACGGAGACGACATTCCTCACACGATCGTGTCAAAGGATGGCGTGTTCAAGTCTAAGGTCCTCGATACCGGCGACCGCTTCACTTTCACCTTCGCCAAGGTCGGTCAATTCGGCTATTTCTGTTCCTTGCACCCGCACATGACGGGCACCATCGTCGTCAAAGCGTGAGGCAAGGGAACTGGTCGTGAGACCGTGAAGACGCACCTCCCCCCGCTGTTCAGGGCACGCTCCCGGACCAGCGAAGGTTCGACGCCAGGGGTCCCCCGGCCCGACGCCGGTCAGGCAGACAGATTCAGGCAGCTCATCCTGCCGCACCTGGACGGGGCCTATAATCTCGCATGCTATCTGACGCGGGACCCGGTGCTCAGCCAGGACGTAGTGCAGGATTCCTTTCTGCGCGCTTTTCGTGCCTTCGCCCATTATCGCGGCGGATCGCCGCGGGCATGGCTATTCACGATCGTCCGCAATTGCTGCCGGACGGCGCAATCCGGGCAAAGCGGCATGCTCAGCCTCGTCATCAATGAGAGCAGCTTGGGCGACGACGTGGCGGCAGCGCTCGACGAGCAGGCCGACCCGTCACCGACGCCTGAGGAGGAAGTCATCCGCAAGACCGAGATCGGCCGGTTGCGCGCCGCAATCGAGGCCATGCCGGAGCCGTTTCGCGAAGCCATTGTCCTGCGTGATCTCGAGGATTTGTCTTATGCGGAGATTGCCGAAGTTACAGGGGTTCCGATCGGAACGGTCATGTCACGCCTGTCGCGGGGACGGTCCATCCTTGCCAAAGAGCTTTTGCCGCCGGCAAGGGGCGAAGACGAAGCGTCAAGGAGCGTGAAGTAATGCCGGCCTGTGCTGATCAGGAATTGCTGCTGGGCGGCCTTATCGATGGTGAACTCGATGCCGCTAATACGGCGCTGGTCGAGGCTCATGTCGCACGGTGCGACAGCTGCCGCGAAGAGCTCGAACGGATGCAGGCGGTCCGCAGCCTGCTCCGTACCGAGGGAGTCCGCCATTCGGCGCCGGATGCGTTGAAGCAGCGCATTGCGGATGCGACCGAGCTCTCGCCGAAGGCCAGCGATCGACACATCCTTCCAGGGTGGCTTGCTCCGGGCCTTGCCGGAGCGCTGGCGGCTTCGTTTGCGATGGTGTTGCTCGTTCCAGTGTCCGATCAGTCGGGAATCGACCAGCAGCTGGTTTCCAGCCATGTCCGTTCGCTACAGCCGGGTCACCTGACGGACGTGCAAACGACGAACCAGCACATTGTGAAGCCCTGGTTCAACGGCAAAATCGATTTTGCTCCCCCTGTCCCGGAACTCGCGAGTCAAGGATTTCCACTTGCCGGCGGCCGGCTCGATTCCATTGATGGAAGGACGGTTGCCGCGATCGTCTATCATCGCCGGCTCCATACGGTGAACCTGTTCGTCTGGCCGTCTAAGCCCGCGAGCGAGCGAACCTCGGTCGAGGACGGGTTTGAACTGGTCGAATGGAGTGATGGTGGCCTCAGGTTCGCGGCTGTGTCAGACATTCCCCCACGGGAATTGCACCAATTCGAGCGAGCCTTCCGAGCTCAAGTCGCGGCTAGCCAGCGTTAATCCCTGAAAGAACGCTAATGCCGGCAATGGCTCGTTAGTAGCCGTTATCGGTGGAAAACCGGACGTTGGAAGTCGGGTTCCGGCGCCGAGGCGACGGAGTATCCAAATTCGTCGCCCGGGACCTCCCGCTTCAAGCGTTCCGGATCTCTGCAAGTCCGAACCGGTCAACGCCCAGCTTCGGTTCCGCGAAACGGTAGCCTTTGGGCCACGGGCGCAATGCCCGATCTCTGTGATCGATAAAATCGTTCATGCTGAACTAATTAATCGAAATCGTGGTAATTAGGCCAACCGGCCGCTGGACGTCGTTCCCACGCTTTTTGCCACGTTTGCTTCCACGATCACTCGCCAATGCGGAGCTCGGGTGAACGAGCTTCCGACATGTGATCCCCTGTTCAATAAAATAATTAGACAAGGAGATGATCGTGGACGGATCTCGTATCAAGTCTATGCAAGTAACGTGGCTATAGATTTACTTAAGAATTAAACAACTGAATTCAATATTCTCATGGAAAGTTCTTACAAATGAGCATTTTTGGCAAATTTCTATCGAACCAGCATCGTCTATTATTTACAGGTGACGATGCCAATAACGATATCACCATCAGCCGCGATTTGGGCGGTCATTTGTTCTCCAATGGCAATCCGATCGACGGCGACCCAACCGTGGCCGACACCGACTTGATCCACGTCAACGCGGGCGATGGCGACGACGTCATCACGCTCGACGAAACGAACGGTCCGCTGCCGGCCGCACAGCTGTTCGGCGGGGACGGGAACGATACGCTGACCGGCGGCAGCGGCAATGACGAGCTCTCCGGCCAGGACGGTAATGATTCATTGTCCGGGCGCGCCGGCGATGATTCGCTTTCCGGCGGTTCAGGCAATGACTTCATTGCCGGTGGCGCAGGCAACGACTTGCTGGTTGGGGGAGCTGGCAACGACTTCCTCGACGGCGACCAAGGCGCCGACGTCGGTCTTCTTGGCGCTGGTGACGACGTCTTCCGTTGGGACCAGGGCGACGGCAGCGACCGTGTCGACGGCGGAAGCGGCTTCGACGAAATGCTGTTCAACGGCTTCGGCGTCGGGGAGCAGTTCACCCTTTCGGCGAGCGGTGACCATACATTGTTCACCCGTGTCCAAGGCAACATCGTAATGGACCTCACCGACATCGAGAAGGTGACCGTCAACGCTCTCGGCGGTGCCGACACGATCAACATCAACGATCCTACCGGAACCGGCGTCACCGACATCGACATCAACCTCGGGATCAATGGTGTTGGCGACAACGCGTCCGACACCATCAACATCAACGATGACGACATTCTTAGCGTCATCGACAACGGCAATGGCAATCTGACTATCCTCGGAGTGTCCGGCGCCACCGTGCACATCTCGGGGTTCGAGACTGCGAACGATCACCTGGTCATCGACGGCCAGCCGTTCGTCTTCTGAGTTCGATCAACTTGAGGGCCGCTCGCCAGCGGGCGGCCCTTTTTTAGACACGCCTTGCCAGCGAACGGCCGGGGCAGTGGAGGCCACTTCCTTGAAAAACCTCGCCAACTCCGACGGCCTACCTTTCCTTTCCACAAGATTGGCTGGGACTCGAGTCTCCAGGGCAGGCGCGCATAGTGGTCTGCGCGGTGCATTAGACGCATGCCGGTCCCATCTGCTCGGCGTTGGGATCTTCAGCGGCCTGCTGAACCTGCTGTTCATCGTGCCAATGCTCTACATGCTGCAGGTCTACGACCGCGTCGTTCCGACCCGCGGATCCGGCACTCTGTTGATTTTGACGGCGGTCCTGCTGGCCGGCTTGGCGACCCTTGCCGCGCTGGACTGGGCCCGTTCTCGTCTCCTGGTCCGAGCGAGCCTCCGGCTGGAGCACGAGCTCGCCGGTCCGCTGCTCGGCGCGACGCTGGCCAAGGTTGACCGGCCGATGGAGGCCATCGTGCGCCAACCGATGCGCGATTTTGACACGCTTCGGCAGGCGCTGACCGGCCCCGCGCTGCTCGCTATCTGCGACGCACCCTGGGCTCCGATCTACATAATCATCAGCACGATCATCCACCCCGCGCTTGGGCTTTTAGCGCTGGTCGGCGGTGCCGCTCTCACTGCCATTGCCTGGCTTAATGAACGCGCCACAGGAAACCGGCTGCGTGGCGCCACGGAGGCTGCTCACCGCGCCTATGCCAGCCAGGAGCAGGTCGTGGCGAGCGCCGAGAATGTGCGCGCGCTGGGCATGCGCGACGCGATGGTGGAACGCCATGTAGGGGAACGCGCGGCGATGCTGGTGCTTCAGACGCGAGCCGGCTTCAGTTCGGGCAGCTATGTCGCAGCAAGCAAATTCCTCCGATTGACGCTTCAATCGCTCGCGCTGGGCCTGGGCGCATGGCTCGCGATCGACAACAGGATTTCGGCAGGCGGTATCTTCGCAGCGTCCTTCCTCGCTGGACGCGCACTTCAGCCGATTGAGCAGTTGCTGACGGCCTGGCCGTCTCTGGTGCGAGCCGGCGGCGCATATCGCAACCTGTCTGACCTGATCGAAAGCGCCGCTCCGTCCGTCGCTCCTACCGTGCTCCCCGCGCCTAAGGGGCGAGTGCGGGTCGAGCAGGTAACCGTCGGCCGTTCGGCTGAAACCCGTATCCTGACGAATGTCAGCGCCAGTCTTGAGCCGGGCGAGGTCGTCACCGTCGTCGGACCGAGCGGGGCCGGCAAGTCGACCCTGATCCGCGTTCTCGCCGGCGCGCAGCTTCCGGACGCTGGACTGGTCCGGATCGACGGCGCACGTTTTGCCGATTGGGACCCGGACCGCATCGGCGCTTTCATCGGCTATCTGCCCCAATCCCTCTCACTGTTCGCAGGAACGGTGAAGGAAAACATCGCCCGATTCCTGACCGATCGAGATGCTGCGGCGATCGACGAGCAAGTGATCGCTGCGGCGCAGTCGGCGCTTGCCCATGACATGATCCTGCAGCTCCCCAACGGCTACGACACGGTGCTGGGCTGGGAAGGACAGGGCTTGTCGGCGGGCCAGGCGCAGCGCATCGCGCTCGCCCGCGCTCTTTTCCGCGACCCGCCGATCCTGCTCCTCGACGAACCCAATTCGCATCTCGATGCCGACGGCGAGGCCCAGCTTCTCAAGACGATCGCCGCCGCGAAAGCGCGCGGCGCCGCAACCGCCATCATCGCTCACCGGCTGTCGGTGCTCTCCGTGTCCGACAAGATCCTAGTGATGCGCGAGGGCCGGGTCGAGATGTTCGGCGAACGCGATGAAATCATCACCCGGCTGCAGCAGCCGAGGCTTGACGGTGACCATCGCCTTATCCGCAGAAAGGCCGTCAACCAATGAACCAGGTCATCCGCTGGAAAGATTTCGACCTTACAGCCCGGCCATTGCCTACGCGGGACCGGGCGATCGCCGATCCGCGCTACGAGCTTTGGATCGGCGCAATCGTCGCCGTCTTCTTTTTCGTCCTCCTGCTCGGCTGGGCGGCTTTCGCGCCGATGGACGCCGCCGCCTATGCGCCCGGCCAGCTTCAAGTGTCCGGGCAGCGCCAATCGGTCCAGCATCGCGACGGCGGAATCGTCGCTGCCATCCATGTCCACGAGGGCCAGCAGGTCCGCGCCGGCGATGTGCTGATTGAGCTCAAGGGCGACGAAGTTCATGGGCAGGAGCGGGCTCTTGCCTCGCAAATGCTCAACCTGCTGGCGCAGCGGCACCGCCTTGAGGCCGAGCAAGTCGGGGCGGCAACAATCCAGTGGCCGGCGTCCTTCGACGGCGTCGAAGCCTCCAGCCAGGAGGTCGCAGCGGCAATTGCTGTCCAGGAGCAGGAATTCGGAGCTCGGCGCACACTGCTCGCCGCCCAAGCGCAGGTCCTTGCACAGCAATCGGCGCAGGCACTTGAGACGGCCCGCGGCTATGGTTCGCAGGTGCAGTCATCGGCCGAACAGGAGCGCCTGATCGACGAGGAGCTAAAGAGTTTGATGCCCGTCGCCGAAAAGGGTTTCGTCTCAAAATCGCGGCTTCGGCAGCTTGAGCGAGCGAAGGCGGCGCTTGCAGGCGAAAAGGGACAGGCCCGCGCGGGTGCTGGCGAAGCAGAGCTTTCGGCAGGAGCGACCCGGCTTCGCCAGCTCGAGGGTGAGAAGGCCTATCGGGAACGAGCGACCAGCGAGCTGAAGGATGTCGTGTTCGCCATCGACGAACTTATGCCCAAATATCGCGCCGCACGCGAGCAAGCCCGACAGCTCAACATCCGGGCGCCGGTCTCGGGCACCGTTGTCGGCCTCAACGTCTTCACGGTCGGCGGGGTCATTGCCGCCGGGCAGAAGCTGCTGGACGTCGTGCCCGACCGGGCGAGACTTGTGGTTACCGCCCGGATTGCGCCTGAGGATGTCGACGACGTCACCGTTGGCCAAGAGGCCGAAGTGCACTTCGTCGGAATGCATGATCGCGGACTGCCTCTGCTGTCCGGGGTCATGACTCGGCTGTCGGCCGACGTGCTGATCGACGAGAAGTCGGGGCTATCCTTCTATACGGCTGAATTCGAGGTACCAGACGGCGAAATCGCCAAGATCAGGACAGTGCGCGGCCCGCAATTTCGGCTTCGCGCCGGAGCACCGGTCCAGGTGACGATCCCGGTCCGCAAACGCACTGCGTTGCAATATGCGTTCGAGCCCTTGTTCGGCGCTGTGCAGAGGAGTGGCGGAGAGCACTGATTGCAAGCAGGGCGATGTCCGCAATGGGCCAAGAGCGGTTATTCAGCCAATGACCGCAACGGGTGGAAAGCGGTCATCGCTACCGATGCGTGAGGATTGGGTCCGACGCGCTGCTTACGCTAGCGCTCGTTCTGTCGGTTAAGGACTATCGGCCTTAGGCGCGCAAACGCCAGATGCCAGTTTGCAAGCGGCAGGGGCCGCCACCGTGCAATTGGCCTCTCGAAGAACGCCCAAGCAGCAACTCCCAGGGAAAATGCACCGATGAATTTCAGCGGCCACCAAACATTGATGATCACGTCAGCAATCAGCGGGTGGAACAAATATATTGAGTATGAGGCAGTGCCGACACCGCAAAGCGCGACAACAATCCGGCCGCTGAGATGGCGTTCGAAGGTTACTGCGCCGTAGACGATCAGGGCTGCGGGGATACCCCATAGCAATACCCTTCCACATGCCGCGGTGAAGTCGCGGAACTCCATGGAATAGGAGGTAGTCGGGAAAAGCATCAGCCACGCCAGGCCTCCGGCCATCGCAATGGCCCCCGCGAGCCGATTCCTTGGCGCCAGGGCCACGAGGATGCCCATGATAAATTCGAGGATCATGGGGTTGCCCAACCACATGAGCCGATGTGACAGGCCGGCGCCCCACCCCATCGCTGCAACGGCGAAAAGCCCCAGCGCGGGCAATACAGTGCGGATTTGAATGCTTACAGCCGCCGCAGTGTAGAACAGGCATTCGAAGGTAAGCGTCCAGGCCAGGAACAGCAGCGGCACGTTGCTTGTCCACCATAGCGGGGCAAGCAGGATCTGCTCGGCAAGATGCGGGCCGTCCATTTCGTGCCGGACAAATGAGATGACCAGCCAAGGGATGACGGCGATCCAGTAGAGTGGGAAAATGCGCCAAAATCTTGCACCGAGGAACTCGGCAGCTGAGCGACCTTGGGCACTATGGAAAATGACGAAGCCAGATACGACAAAGAAGAAATCGACCCCGATCTTTCCAATGCTCGATTGACCGTGGGAATGGTGGAAAACTACCGCAGTGGCGGCGAGCCCCCTGATCATATCGATAGATTTCAGCCGCCCCATGTCTCGGTACGTAACGACGAATGGTTTCCGAACAATTGTTGGCGGGTCCTGCTCATGCCGAGGAACGGCGGCCGCGAATGACCGCAATGGGTGGAAAGCGGACGCTAGCTCTTCCACTCGTTCATGGAGAATCCCATCGAGAGGAGCATGAACACAACAGCGAGACATATACCGATGGTCGGCCACAACAGGGTTAGGCCGCAAGAACCTAGGCTAAGCGCAAAGAAGACCTTTGAAGCCCGTGCGTTACTATCGGTTCGCTTCCAATACTCACCGTAAGAATCGGACAGCATGTCGACCTGTCGAAGATGCAAAAGTGTAAGGCAAACAGCGAGGACGATTGCAAACAGGGGCGCGAACATCACCTCATTTGATCGAAGGGGCTAATGACCGCAATGGGTCGAAACCGGTCATTAGCAGGTCCTACCGCCCCGCCGTCCTGCCAATGAATTCCGCGACATTGTCGTGGATCGCCTTCAGCGACGGCAGGTGCGCGTAGACCATGTGGCCGGACTCATAATAGCGATACTCGATGTTGCCCTTGAGGCTGTCCGGGATCGGCAGGTGCCGCATCTCGAACCGCCCGGCAAAATAGGGCGTCGACACGTCATAATAGCCGCCGTTGACCATCACCTTGAGGTCGGGGTTCTGCTTCATCGCCACCGCAAGGTCGGGCAGCACATTGGGCAGTGCGATCAGGGCCCGGTCGCCGCCCGGCGGCTTATGCTTGTAATCCCAGCTGTCGTAGATCGAGATGCCCGACTTGAAGTCGATCCCCGGCTCGTAGCGCAATGAGCCGCGGACGTAATTGTTGAACGCCGAGACATAGGCGGAGCTGATCGCGCTGCTTTGCGGATCGTTGCTCGCGACCTTGCTCAACGGATCGATCGTCGCGCCGAGGAAGCGCGTGTCGAGCGTTCCGACCGTCTCCTCCCGGTCGGCCAGCAGTTCCTTCTGGAACGCGCCATACTGGATGCGAAGGTCGGTCTTGAGCAGATAGGGGACGGTGAGGCCGGTGTAGGCCGACAGCTGCCGCGCGATCCGCTGCCGCTCTTCGTCTCCGAGCTCATTGCCCTTGATCAGCGCCTGCAGATAATCGCCCGTCGCGAACTGCTCGACCCGCGCCAGGAAGCTCTGCATGTCGCCATCCGGCCGGGCGATGCGGTTATGGTACCAGGCCGTCGCCGCATAGGTCGGCAGGGTCATCACATAGGGCAGGTCATTGCCCGGGTTCACCTGCGGGTCGTCGGGCAGCAGGTCCCAGGCGAGGATGTCGCTGAGCAGGATGACGCCGTTGAGATCCACGTCCTTGTTCTGCAGCGATAGCGCCAGTCCCGCCGCGCGCATCGTCCCATAGCTTTCGCCGAAGACATATTTGGGCGAGTTCCAGCGGCTATATTTCGACAGGAACTGGGTGATGAACTGGGTGAAGGCGTCGATGTCCTGGTCGACGCCGTAGAAGGCCTTGTCCTTGTCCTTGCCGGCGATCCGGCTGAACCCCGTGCCGGGCGCGTCGACGAACACCAGGTCGGTCGCGTCGAGCAGGCTCTGGTCGTTGTTGACGACCGCATAGGGCGCGGCCGGCGTGTGGCGCGTATCGGCGGTCTGCACCCGCACAGGCCCGAACGCGCCCATGTGCAGCCACACGGTCGACGAACCCGGCCCGCCGTTGAACAGGAAAGTGATCGGCCGGCCCGCCGCCGGCGCGCCGTCCTTGAAGTAGGCCGCATAGAACATCGACGCCTCGGGCGCCGGCTCGTCCTCATCCTTGTCCTTCTTGGGCGGGCTCGCGGCTTCCTCGAGCGGCTTGGTGTCGTCCCAGTCCTTGCCATGGATCACCAGCGTCCCGGCCACCGCCTGGTAAGCGATCTTCCTGCCGCCGACGGTGACGCTCCCCCGCGACCTCGTCTCACTCGCCGTAAAGATCGGCTTGGCGGGAGCAGCGGGCGCTTCGGCGGCGGCTTCAACCGGCTTGGGCGCGGCTTCCGCCGCAGGAGCCGGGACTTGCGACAGCAGCGCCGCGACGAGCAGGGTCAGGGTCATGGGCGCGGGTGATTGCAAGGCCTGAGCCCTCGCGCAAGCCCGGCCCTAGAAACCCGCCCGGGCCGTCAGGCGAATGTCGCGGCCGGCCAGCGGCGCGAAATCCTTGAGCAATGACGTGCTCCGCCGCGCCTCGACGTCGAACAAATTGTTCCCGGCCAGCGACAGCGTCAGCTCGGGCTTCGCCGCGAACGGATGCCAGTCGATCGAGGCGTTGACGATCGTATAGCCCGCCGTGTCACTCTCATTGGGCGCGGTGCGGCTATGGTCGAAGGCCTGCTCGACCTCGAGCCGGCCGTCGAACTGCCCCTTCGCGCCGGTCAGCGCGCCCAACAGGCGCATCGGCGGTATCAGCGGCGCCGGGCCGAAGTCCTTGACCGTCGCATGGACCGCATCGCCCTGAAGCTCGCCGCCCCAATCGATGCCCAGCGCCTCGCCGAACTTCATCTCCGCCTGCGCCTCAAACCCGTAATAGGTCGCCTTGCCCTGGCGATATTCGAGTACCGGCAGATTGTCTTCCACCTCGCCGGTCGGCGCCTGGAAGATGAAGTTGGAGAAGCGGCTGTAGAACAGGTTGGCGGTGAGGTGCAGCCGCCCCTTGCTGTGGTGCAGGCCGAGCTCGATTGAGTTGCTCCTCTCCGGGTCGAGGTCCGGGTTGCCCACCTCGAACGCCTGGCTGCCGCCGTGCGGACCGTTGGCGAACAGTTCGTCGATCGCCGGGGCGCGCTCCGAGTGAGACAGCGACAGGCCTGCCCGCCACCCGCGCACAAACTCATATTGCCCGCCGAGCGAACCCGACAGAGTGGTGAAGTTGCGCGACCGCTCGGGCGTCCCAAGCTGGTCATCCTCGTCGGCGTTCAATTTGCTGAACTCGACCCGCGCGCCACCCTCGATCCGGACCGGCCCGTCGACATAGGTCTGCAGCGTGAACAGGCCGGTCTGCTTCTGCCGGCTGTCGGGCAGGAATTTCTCCTCGCCGCGGATCCTGGCGTTGCGCTGGAGGTACTGCACGCCGCTGGTCCCGCCCCAGCCGCGATGGTCGGCCTGCACCAACTCGAACCGCCCTTCGCCGCCCTTGCTGAAGAAGGACGAGCCGATCGCGCCATCCGGTTCCAGCTCGTCATGATGATAATTGCCGATGCCGCCGCGCGCGCGGACCTGGCTGAAGAAGCCGCCGACCGGGATTTCCGCCCGCGCGTCATAGCGAGTCTGTTCGACGTCGATGGTCGGCGCTTCGGGCTCAACGGCCGGGTCGAGCGAATAGCGGATCGGCACCTCATACTTCGACAAGTGCCGCGTCACCGACACGCCGACGTTGAGGTCGCCGTCGACATAGGCCAGGCCCAGCGCGCCTTCCTTCGACGTCGCCGCCGAATTGGGCAGCTCGCCCTTCAAATCCGCGAGCGCCCGGATCTCCGCGTCGGGGCTGGCCAGCGCCTGCTCGCGCAAGTCCTTGGACAGGATATGCCCCCCGGTCTCCAAATCGTCGCTCTTCGACCAATTGCCGTCGGCGTGGGCGATGAAATGCCCTGCGATCGGAACGTCGATCGCGCCATTGACCGACCGTTCGTTGGCCGCGCTGCCATAGCTCAGCAGCGCGTCGGCCTCGACCGGCCCGTCCGGCTCGTGGCGCGGGATGCGCGTGTCGATGACGTTGACCACCCCGCCGATCGCCGACGATCCGAACAGCAGCGCCGACGGCCCGCGCAGCACCTCGATCCGTTCCGCCGTGATCGGGTTGATCGCGATCGCGTGGTCCGGGCCGGACGACGACAGGTCGAGCGTGCCGATCCCGTCGGTCAGCACCCGCACCCGGTCGCCGGACAGACCGCGCAGCACCGGCGCCGAGGCGGTCGGGCCGAAGCTGGTCGCTGAGACGCCCGGCTGCTTGGCCAGCGTCTCGCCGATGCTCGGCCGCACCTGGCGCGTGAGGTCGGCCGCATCGAGCACCGACACGCCGCCCAGCACGTCATTCTCCTTGCGGCGCACCCCGGTGACGACGATGTCCTGCTCCTGGCTTGGGTGAGCATCGGCCGCACTTGCCGGCGCCGGTTCCACCGCCTCGCCTGGCGGGTCGGTGACCGCCGCCTGCGCCAGGAGGGGCGACGGCAACAGGGCAATGGAAATGGCGAGCAGCGAGGTGGCGCGGGTCATCTTGTTCCTGTTGTTCAGGCCAAACTGTCTGGGAGCGCCGCGTCCCTAGCGCAGGATGATACAATGTCGCAAATGATATACCATACCTTCGTCGCAGCCTGACGCCCGTTCGTCGAACCGCAGCCCTTGCGTGGGCGCGCAGGCACGCTACGCCACGCCCATGTTCATGACCCATCTCGAATGCTCGCTGACCGGCGAGCGCTACGAATCCGGCCAGCTCCAGAACCTGTCCAGGGCCGGAAAGCCGCTGCTGGCGCGCTACGATCTCGATGCGGTCGCAGCGCGGTTGAGCAAGGACGCGCTGGCCTCCCGACCATCCGGCATGTGGAAATGGCGCGAATTGCTGCCGCTGCCCGAAGGCGCCGATCCGGTCAGCCTCGGCGAGCCCGAAACGCCGCTGATCCCGCTCGACCATGTCGCTCGGAAGCAGGGAACGCGCGCCCCGATCGTCAAGGACGAAGGCCGCCTCCCGACCGGCTCGTTCAAGGCACGGGGCATGGCGGCCGCGGTCAGCATGGCGAAGCATTTCGGAGTGACCCGCATCGCGCTTCCGACCAACGGCAATGCCGGCGCGGCGCTCGCTGCCTATGCCGCCCGGGCCGGGATGCAGTCGCTGGTTATCTGCCCGGCCGAAACGCCCGACATCAATATCCGCGAGACGGCGGCTTACGGTGCCGAAGTCATTGTCGCCGACGGCCAGATCGACGAATGCGGGCGGATCGTCGGCGAGGGCGCGGCGCAGGGCCGCTGGTTCGACTGCTCGACCCTGAAGGAGCCCTACCGGCTCGAGGGCAAGAAGGTGATGGGGCTGGAGCTTGCCGAGCAGTTCGGCTGGGAGCTGCCCGACGCCATCTTCTACCCGACCGGCGGCGGCACCGGCCTGATCGGCATGTGGAAGGGGTTCGACGAGCTGGAGAGGATCGGCCTGATTGGCCCCAAGCGCCCGCGGATGATCGCCGTCCAGGCCGCCGGTTGCGCGCCGATGGTCCGCGCCTTCGAGAATGGCGACGAATATGCCGAGCGCTGGGAAGGGGCGGCGACCATGGCGACCGGTATCCGCGTGCCCAAGGCGGTCGGCGATTTCCTGATCCTTCGCGCCGTTCGGGAGAGCGGCGGCGCCGCCATCGCCGTCCACGAGGAAGCGATCATGGAAGCGGTCGACGATGCCGCTCGGCTCGACGGCATGCTGCTCTGCCCGGAGGGCGGCGCAGTGCTCGCGGCATGGCGCGATGCCTTGGATCGCGACCTGGTCGAGGCAGACGAGCGGGTGATCCTGTTCAACTGCGCCAACGGCAACAAATATCCGCTCGCCGACCGCTCGCGCCGGATGCGCCTCGCCGACATGGACGCGAGCACGCTTTGACCGCGTCGCGGCGGCCTCGGGTCAGCTGATCAGGCTGAGATAATTCTGGACGACGTCGGTCAGCGCCGCTGACCAGGTAAAGGCCATCGCCGACGCGGCCGCCATGACGCCCAGCCGCTTCCGCTTGCGGTCGTCCTGGGCAAGGTCGGCCAGTGCCTCGGCATAGCCTTCGACGTCGTGCGGCGGCACGAGCACGCCATTGTCGTTGTCGGAGATCAGCGCTTGTGCGCTCGGCACGTCGGCGCTGACCACCGCCAGGCCCGCGGCCATCGCCTCCAGGTTGACGTTGCCGAAGGCCTCGGTCGTGCTCGGGTTGATCAGCACGTCGGCGCTGGCAATCGCCCGCGACAGGTCCTCGCCTGTTAGGCGCCCCAGGAAGCGGGCCCCGCCGGGCAGCTGACGGGCGAATTCGGCCTCGGCCGGCCCTTCGCCAACGATCATCGGCCGCACCTTCAACCCTGCCTCGTTCGCCTTGGTGATCGCCGCGGAAAATTCGGCGATGCCCTTTTCACGGACCAGCCGGCCGAAAAACAGCGGGATGATGTCGGCATCTTCCCAACCTTCCGACCGCCGCCATTCCATGCTTCGGAACGCCGGGTGAAATTGCTGCCGGTCGACACCTCGCGACCAGACGGCCAGCCGGTTGCCCATGTTCCACGCTTCAAGTTCTTCCCGGATCTGGGAATTGGGGACCAGCACCAGGTCCGATCGCGAATAGAATGCCTTGAGATATCGTTCGGCCCACGGCCGGAACGCCCGCAAGCCATAATATTCGAAATATGTCTCGAAGCGCGTGTGCAGGCTGGCCACCAGCGGACAGCCCAGCTCCCGCGCCAGGCGCTGCGCCTGGTAGCCCTGCGGATCCGGCGCGGAGACGTGAATATGTGTCGGCCTGAAACGCCGGACGTCCTCCCGGGTGCGTTTGTCGAGCCCAAGCGTCAGCCGATATTCGCTTCGCCCCGGGATGGCGACGGACCGCACCGAAACCAGGTCGCCGGCCGGTTCGAAAGCAGGCTCGGCAACGGTCGGCGAATAGATCCGCACCTGCGCTCCTTGCTGCAACAGGTAGGATACAAGGTGATTGAGGGCATTGTTCGCGCCGTCGCGGACGCAATTATAATTGCCGCAAAACAGCGCTATCCGAAGGTCTTTGGCGGTTGCCGGGCCCCCAGCCTGCCTGCCGTCGCCGCGCGACTTGCCGGTGGCCGTATGCTGCGTTTCCGTAGAGGGAATCAAATCACGCATCGATCTCGTGACCTGCAATTTCGTTTCGCGCCCGAAGCGCTTGCCGCTGCGCTGCTCCGCCGTGGCTTTCTGCACGATGAACGGCAGCACGCGGCCCTCCAGACGCAGTAAACCCCGGAGACCGAAGTCTCCGGGGTTCCATGGTTCGCATCCGAAGATTTGAACCACGTAAGCAAAACGGCCTTCCCGCATCCGGGTTCCACGATCCGCAAAAATAATTTCATCACCGGCTCGCACGACAGTCCGGGAGACTGGCGTGCGCCAGCCGATCCCGGCTTGGCGACTGCGCTCGCTTCTGCTTCCATGTGATCGTGCCTGCGACCTGGAATTTCGCGATCGATCGCGGCGGGACGTTCACCGACCTGGTCGCCACCGCTTCCGACGGCCGGCAGCGGGTCGAAAAACTTCTGTCGGAAAATCCCGGCCGATATGACGATGCCGCGCTGGAGGGCGTTCGCCGGGTGCTGCAGGCCGAAGGCGGAACGCTCGGCGACGTCCGCATGGGCACTACGGTTGCCACCAATGCGCTGCTCGAGCGCAAGGGCGATCGGACCGCGCTGGCGATCACTGCCGGCTTCGGCGACGCACTCCGCATCGGCTACCAGGCGCGGCCGGAAATTTTCGCGCGCCACATCGTCTTGCCGACGATGCTCTATGAAACCGTGATCGAGATCGAGGAACGGGTCGGGGCCGACGGCTCGGTAATCCGTCCGCTCGACGAGGATCGCGCCCGCGCCGGCCTCACTATCCTGCGGGCGCAGGGCATCGACGCGCTGGCAATCGTGCTGATGCACGGCTGGCGCTTCACCGAGCATGAGCATCGGCTGGCTGCGATTGCCCGCGAACTCGGTTTCGCCCAGGTTTCGGTTAGTCATGAGGTCGCGCCGCTGATCAAGCTCATCGGCCGCGGCGATACCACTGTGGCCGACGCCTACCTGTCGCCGATCCTCCGCCGCTATGTCGGCAAGGTCGCGTCCGGGCTTGCGGCGGGCGCGCGGCTGCAATTCATGCAGTCGAACGGCGGCCTCACCGAAGCCCGCGCCTTTCGCGGCAAGGATGCGATCCTGTCCGGCCCGGCCGGCGGCGTGGTCGGCATGGTCGCCGCCAGCGCGCCGCACGGTTCCGGCCATCTGATCGGCTTCGACATGGGCGGCACCTCGACCGACGTGTCGCACTATGCCGGCCGCTACGAACTGGGCGACGAGAATTTGATCGCCGGAGTCCGCATCCGCGCGCCGATGATGCAGATCCACACCATCGCGGCGGGCGGCGGATCGGTCTGCCGGTTCGACGGGATGCGCTTCCGGGTCGGGCCGGAGTCCGCTGGGGCAAGGCCGGGGCCGGCCTGCTATCGCGCCGGCGGGCCGTTGACCGTCACCGACTGCAACCTGTTCCTGGGGAGGATCGACCCTGCCAATTTCCCGGCCGTGTTCGGGCCTGACGGCGACTTGCCGCTCGATCCCGATGCTTCCCGCGTACGGCTGCAGGAAGTCGCCGATGCGCTCGGCGGATCCAAAGGCCTCGACGAGATTGCCGAAGGTTTCCTCCACATCGCCGTCGACAATATGGCCGCCGCCATCCGCAAAATCTCGATCGCGCGCGGCCACGACGTGACGCGCTACACGCTCGCCTGCTTTGGCGGCGCCGGCGGCCAGCATGCCTGCCGGGTGGCGGACGCCCTGGGGATGGAGCGCATCCTGGTCCATCCGCTGGCCGGCGTTCTTTCGGCCTACGGCATCGGCCTCGCCGAAGTGAAGGCCATGCGGGAAGCGAGCTGGCTCAGGCCGCTAGGAGAAGATTTTTCTGCTGGATTGGAAGCTCTTGAGACAGCGGCGCTGGATGACCTCATCGACCAGGGTTTCGAAGCTGGGCAGGTTCGCTTCGAACGCCGCGTCCGGCTGCGCACCCCTGGGAGCGATACCACCATCGTGGTTGAACTCGGCACTGCCGGCGAAATGCGCGATGCGTTCGAGGCGCTGCATCGCAAGCGCTTTGGCTACATCGACGAAGCCGAGCCAATCCTCGACACGCTGACCGTGGAAGCGATTGGACAGTCCAAATCCTCTCCGGAACGGGCCGGCGGCCCACGAAGTGGTGGAGTTGCGGGGGAGGCACCAATCCTCGGCCCAGCACTCATCTTCGATACCTCTTCGACCATCGTCGTCGAGCCCGGCTGGCGCGCCGAACGGGCAGGGGACGGCACGCTGGTTATGACCCGCGCGGTCCCGCTGGAGCGCGCCCACGCCGCCGGCACCGAGGTCGACCCGGTGCGGCTCGAGATTTTCAACAATCTGTTCATGGCCATTGCCGAGGAAATGGGAGTGGCGCTCCAGTCGACCGCCACTTCGGTCAACATCAAGGAGCGGCTCGATTTCAGCTGCGCGATCTTCGATGCGTCCGGCGCGCTGATCGCCAACGCGCCGCACATCCCGGTGCACCTGGGCTCGATGGGCGAAAGCATCCGCACCATCATCGACACCCGCGGTGAGGGCAGGGACGGACGCGGCATCCGCCGCGGCGATGCCTATGTGCTGAACGACCCTTATCGCGGCGGCACGCACCTTCCCGACATCACCGTTATCGTCCCGGTATTCTATGGCGGCGAGGCCACTCCTTCCGCCTTCGTCGCGGCCCGAGGCCATCACGCCGACATCGGCGGGATAGCACCGGGGTCCATGCCGCCCGACAGCAAGTCGATCGACGATGAGGGCGTGCTGATCGACAATGTGCTGCTGGTCGACGAGGGTCATTTTCGCGAGGCGGAGATGCGGGCGCTACTTGCCGGCGGCCCGCATCCGGCCCGCAATCCCGACCGCAATCTTTCCGACCTTCGCGCCCAGCTCGCCGCATGCGTCCGCGGCGCCGAGACGTTGGTCCAGACGGCTGGCGATTACGGCGCTCCAGTCGTTGCAGCCTATATGGACCATGTCCTCGCCAACGCCGAGGAATCGGTTCGGCGCCTGCTCGACCGGCTCGACGATGGCGAATTCACCTACGAAATGGACAATGGCGCGCATGTCGCGGTGAAGATCGGCATCGACAAGACGGCGCGCTCCGCGACATTCGACTTCACCGGCACCAGCGGCCAGCTGCCGGACAATTTCAACGCGCCTTACTCGATCGTCCGCGCCGCCTCGCTCTATGTCGTCCGCACCCTCATCGACGATGCCATCCCCATGAACGACGGCTGCCTGAGGCCGATCAACCTGGTCGTGCCCGACGGCTCCATGCTCAACCCGCACCATCCCGCAGCGGTGGTCGCCGGCAATGTCGAAACCAGCCAAGTCGTGACCGACACTTTGTTCGCCGCCACGAGCCGGCTTGCCCCGAGCCAGGGAACGATGAACAATTTCACCTTCGGCAATGAGCGGCACCAATATTATGAAACCATCGCCGGCGGCTCAGGGGCAGGACCGGACCATGACGGGACCAGTGCCGTTCAGACCCACATGACCAACAGCCGCCTGACCGATCCCGAAATATTGGAAACGCGCCTGCCGGTGCGGCTCGATGAATTCTCAATCCGTAGCGATTCGGGCGGCGGAGGCATGCACAAGGGCGGCGACGGCGTCATCCGGAAGGTCGCCTTCCTCGAGCCGATGCGCGCCAATATCCTCGCCAATCGCCGGCGCATTGCACCGCGCGGCCTCAAGGGCGGCAACGACGCGCTCCCCGGCCGCAACTGGGTGGAGCGGGCCAACGGTGCAATCGAGGAACTGACCGCCACCGCCTGGGCCGAGGTCGGCGTCGGTGATCGCTTCGTCATCGAGACACCCGGCGGCGGCGGGTTTGGCAGGGGAGGCGAATGATCAACTACTGGCCGCTGATCGGCATTGCCCTCGTCGTGGTCGGCTTTGCGCTGAAGATGAACCCGATGCTGGTCGTGACCGCGTCGGCGATCGTCACCGGTCTGATTGCCGGCATGGACCTTCACCAGGTCATCTCCACCTTCGGCAAGGCGTTCAACGACAACCGCATCATCGCCATCGTCTGGATCGTGCTGCCGGTGATCGGCCTGCTCGAACGCTTCGGCCTGCAGCAGCGCGCCGCCGCAGTGATCCGAAACCTGAAATCGGCTACTGTTGGCAGGCTGCTAATCCTCTACTTGGTCTACCGGCAGATCACCGCCGCGATCGGCCTGCATTCGACCGCGGGCCACCCGCAAACCGTCCGTCCGCTGGTTGCGCCAATGGCCTTGGCGGCGGCAGAGAAGCAGCATGGCGAGCTGACCGACGATGAGGCGGAAAAGGTCAAGGCCTATGCCGCCGCGACCGACAATGTCGGCCTGTTCTTCGGCGAAGACATCTTCTTCGCGATCGGCTCGATCGTGCTGATCCAGCAGATATTGGCAGGCTATGGCTACAACCTCGCCCCGCTTGAGCTGGCGCTATGGGCCATTCCCAGCGCGATCTGTGCCTTCCTCATCCATTCGGCGCGGCTTCTGTTGTTCGACCGCAAGCTGCGTAGGCGCGGCCGATGATCACGCTGCATTGGCTCTACGCGCTCGCCGGGGCGATGTTCGCCGCCTTCGCCTTGCTGTCGGCGCTCGACCGGTCGCACGGCAAGCGCTTCGGCAATGCCGCCTTTTGGGGGCTAATGGCGCTGAGCCTGTTGGGCGGCGACAAGATCGGCGATTTCGGTAACGGCCTGTTGGTCCTCGGCCTCGCGGGCCTTGCCGGCTTCGGCTTCATCGGCCGAAGCCATCCGCCAACCACCAGCGACGACGAGCGCGAAGGCTGGTCGCAAAGGCTCGGCAACAAGCTGTTCCTGCCGGCCCTGATCATCCCGGCCACCGCGCTGATCGGCACCCTCGCCTATAACTACACCCCGCTCGGCGCCACCGGCTGGATCGAGCCCAAGCGCGAAACCTACGTCTTTCTCGGACTCGGCGTGCTGTTCGCGCTGGGTGCCATCTTCGCCTGGCTGCGGACACCCGCCGTCGCCCCCCTCCAGGAGGGCCGCCGCCTGATCGACGCGATCGGCTGGGCCGCGGTCTTGCCCCAGATGCTCGCCTCGCTCGGCGTCCTGTTCGCCGACGCCGGTGTAGGAGATGCGATAGGATTTCTGACCCGCTCGGTCATTCCGGAAGGCAGTATCTTGGAGACCGTTGCTGTGTTCGGCATCGGCATGGCGATCTTCACCATGGTGATGGGCAACGCCTTCGCTGCCTTCCCGGTAATGGCCTCAGCGATCGGCGTTCCGCTTCTCATCCAGGGCTACGGCGGCGATCCGGCGGTGGTCGGCGCGATAGGGATGCTGGCCGGGTTCTGCGGGACGTTGATGACCCCCATGGCCGCCAACTTCAACCTGGTCCCGGCCGCGCTGCTGGAGCTCAAGGACCAGTATGGCGTGATCCGTGCCCAGGTCGCGACAGCGCTGCCGCTGCTCGTCATCAACATCGTGCTCATTTACTGGCTGGCCTTCCGATGAAGCTCGACACCGACCTCGCCGCCAGATTCGCCGGGATTGCGCTGGGCCATGTAACCCGCGAATTTCCCCACAAGCTCGACCATGTGCTGTTGGGCGCTGGGGATGCGCTGCCACCGAGCGTTCTCCACCCGATGTTCTACGGAAGCTTCGACTGGCACAGCTGTGTGCATGGCTGGTGGACGCTGCTGACGCTGCGGCGATTGCGCCCTTCCATTCCTGAGGCGCCGGCAATCGCCAAGCTAGCCGACCAGACCTTCACCGCGGAGAAAGCGGCGACTGAACTGGCCTATCTCGACCGGTCGCTGTCGGCGGGCTTCGAGCGGCCCTATGGTTGGAGCTGGCTGCTTTATCTTCACCTAGAGGCGTCGCGGCATGTCGACCGTGACTGGGCAAGCCGGCTGGAACTGCTGGCCCGCGCCTTCGCCGACAGGTTCAAGTCCTACCTTGCCAAGTTGACCTATCCGATCCGCGTCGGAACCCATTTCAACACGCCGTTCGCGCTGATCCTGGCGCTCGCGTGGGCGGAGGTATTCGACGACATGCTCGCCGACGCCATCTGCGAATGGGCAATCGACCGCTTCGGCGAGGATCGCGCCTGCCAGGCATGGGAGCCGGGCGGCGACGAGTTCCTGTCGCCGGCACTCATCGAGGCACTCTGCATGGCGCGGGTACTGCCAACCGCCGAATTCGCGAACTGGTTTGCGGACTTCCTGCCGCGCTTGGCGGAGCGCCAACCCGCCACCCTCTTCACGCCCGCTTTCGTCAGCGACCGTAGCGACGGCAAGATCGCGCATCTCGACGGGCTCAATCTCAGCCGCGCCTGGTGCTGGCGGTCGATTGCGCCCTTACTTCCGGCCAACGAAGAGGCGATTGCGGCGGCCGCCTCAACGGATCATCTTGCGACGGCGCTGCCGCACGTAGCCGGCGATTATATGGGCGAACATTGGCTGGCGAGTTTTGCGCTACTGGCGCTGCTCGCAATTGGTGGGGCTGGTGCCGGCTGAGGGATTTGAACCCCCGACCTTCGGTTTACAAAACCGCTGCACTACCACTGTGCTAAGCCGGCATACCCGCGATCGGCCCCCTTTGCGTCAGACGATGCCGAAGGTCCAGCCCTCGGTTTGCGACAGCTCGGAGCTGAGACCTGGCGGCGAGAAGGCCCGCGAAGTGGTGAGATGGGCCCGCATTCCCGCGGCGGTGACAAGTGCATCGGTCTGATGATCATTGGGGTCGAATTTCAGCCGAGTGGGCTTGCTGCCCAGGCCCGTAAGCGCCCGATTAAGCTCAGCGCGGGTGCGGAGCTTCCTGCCGCTCATCCCGGCGTTGCGGAGGTAGATGCGAGTATAGATTTCAACCACCGCGCTGCCCTCGTCGGGGAGCGGGTCCATCGGCCAGACCGGGACCCTGCCGTTCAGCCGGTGCAGCAGCCTCATGCCCGAAAAACTGGCCTTGGCGACCTGCGCCGCTCCGATCGCGTCATAGGCACTGGCCGTCTTGCGCCCGCCTTGGGCGTTCAAATGCGTGTCGCAGATCCGGAAACGAACGAAGTCGGCCTTCACACCGTCGGCGATGCCAAAATAGAAATGGCGCCGATGCACTTCCTCCAAGAATGAGGCCG
>Ga0310811_10000953_pt1 | contig 37101 bp, 34 predicted proteins | sample YCmetagenome_FD_207642 | JGI IMG/M metagenome (GOLD analysis project Ga0310811, IMG submission 207642) | Soil microbial communities from experimental microcosm in Duke University, North Carolina, United States - YC | ecosystem: Engineered > Artificial ecosystem > Soil microcosm > Unclassified ... | reverse complement strand
ATGCTCAAGCCTCTAGGCCCGCGTCCAGCCAGCGGGCGAACTGATTGCGGAAATGGCCGCGCACCGGCTCTTCGGATATGGCATCGATGAGATCGGCGGCGAAGGCCTCGACCAGCAGCGCGCGTGCTTCGGCGTCGTCGAGCCCGCGCGAGCGGAGATAGAAAACCTCGTTCGGGTCGAGATCGCCGGTGGCCGAGCCGTGGCTGCACATCACGTCATCGGCGTTGATGATCAGCTCGGGCTTGGAGTCGGCGACGGCGCGGTCCGACAGCAGCAGGTTGCGGCTGTTCTGGCGCGCGTCGGTCTTCTGCGCGCCCGGCGCTACCTCGATCTTGCCCTGGAACACGCCGTGGGCGCGCCCGGTGACGGCGGTCTTGAAGAACTGGTTCGAGCAGGCGCCCTCGGCATCGTGGTGGATGTCGGTGCGGTGCTCGATGTGCTGGTGGCCGCGAGCGAGCGTCAGCCCGCGCACGTTGGTCTTGGCGTTGCGGCCGGCGATGTTGACGCGCACTTCCTGGCGGGCGAGGTGACCGCCCGAGGCGAGCACGAAGTGGTTGTACTCGGCGTCGGCCGTCAGCGTCGCGACCGTGCTCGAGGTGTGCGCGGCCTGGTGGTCCTCGATCTGCATCTTGTAGTGGCGGAGCTTGGCGCCACGGCCGACGTGGATCTCGGTGACGGCGTTGGTCCACGCGCCGGGAGCGGCGGGGCCGAGCGTGCCGTAGCCCTCCACGATCGTCGCTTCAGATCCTTCCTCGGCGACGATGAGCGTGCGCAGGAACTGCGCTCCGCCGACTGCCGGCGGCACCGGTAACGTGTCGAACAGGAACAGCAGGTGCAGCGGGCGATCGAGCTTGGCGCCGGCGCCGATCTCGATCAACGCGCCGTCGGTCGCGAACGCGCCGTTGAGCGCCTCCAGCGCGAGTGCCGGATATTCCTCGCTGTCGGCGAGCGCCGAGGCCACGGTGCCGAGCTCGGGCTCGGCCGCGGTCGACAGCGGCGACACGGTGATGCCCTTGGGCAGCGCGCCGTCGTCGGCGATGTCGGGATCGGAGAGGTCGGGGCGGAAGCGGCCGTTGACGAACACCAGCAGGTGCTCGCACAGGCCGGCCATGCGGAAGTGCGCGACTTCGGACTGCCGGATCTCGGCGCGGCCTGGCTCGGCGAGCCTGAACGGGCTCGCGGCGAGCGGCGCCAGATTGGTGTACTTCCACTCCTCGATGCGGCTGGTCGGCACGCCGACGCGGACGAAGCGGGCGAACGCCTCCTCGCGGGCGCGGCTCAGCGCCGTGGTGCGGGCGCCGGGCAGCGTTCCGCGCACGCGCGCGAACGCCTCGCCGAACGCCGGCGCCGGACGCAGCGCGGTGGGGTGGGCGACAGCCACCATCTACGCCGCCAGTCCGGCGTAGCCGGTACGCTCGAGCTCGACTGCCAGGTCCTTGTCGCCGGTCTTGACGATGCGGCCACCCGACAGGACGTGGACCTTGTCTGGCACGATGTAATCGAGCAGGCGCTGGTAGTGGGTGATGATCAGCATCGAGCGATCGGCCGCGCGCAGCGCGTTGACGCCTTCGGACACGATGCGCAGCGCGTCGATGTCGAGGCCGGAGTCGGTCTCGTCGAGGATCGCGAGCTTCGGCTCCAGCATTGCCATCTGGAAGATTTCGTTGCGCTTCTTCTCGCCGCCGGAGAAGCCGACGTTGAGGGCGCGGGCGAGCACGCTGTCGTCCATCTTGAGCTTCCGCAGCGTCGCCTTGGCGCGCTTGAGGAACTCGATGGCGTCGAGCTCGGTCTCGCCGCGCTCGCGGCGGGCGGCGTTGATCGCCGCCTTGAGAAAGGTCGCGTTCGGCACGCCCGGGATCTCGACCGGATACTGGAAGGCGAGGAAAACGCCGGCGCGCGCGCGCTGCTCGGGCGGCATGTCGAGGAGATCGCGGCCCTGGAACAGCGCCTGGCCGCCGGTCACTGTGTAGCCTTCGCGACCCGCCAGCACGTGGGCGAGCGTCGACTTGCCCGAGCCATTGGGGCCCATGATGGCGTGGACCTCGCCGGCAGGCACCGTCAGGCTGAGGCCCTTGAGGATCACCTTGTTGCCGACCTGCGCCTGGAGGTCGCGGATTTCGAGCATTGCGGAGGTTGGGGCAGACATGGGGCTTTCTCTTGCGCTTTAGCCGACGGCGCCTTCGAGGCTGACGCCCAGAAGCTTCTGGGCCTCGACGGCGAATTCCATGGGGAGCTTCTGCAGCACTTCCTTGCAGAAGCCGTTGACGATCACCGACACCGCGTCCTCGGTCGAGAGGCCGCGCGAGCGGCAATAAAAGAGCTGGTCGTCGCTGATCTTCGAGGTCGTCGCTTCGTGCTCGACGCGACCGGTGCGGTTGCGCACCTCGATGTAGGGCACGGTGTGGCCGCCGCACTTCTCGCCGATCAGCAGCGAGTCGCACTGGGTGTAGTTGCGGGCGTTGTCCGCCTTCGGATTGACGCGGACGAGGCCGCGGTAGGTGTTCTGGCCGCGCCCGGCCGAGATGCCCTTCGAGATGATGGTCGAGCGGGTGTTCCTGCCGAGATGGATCATCTTGGTGCCGGTGTCGGCCTGCTGGAAATTGTTGACCACCGCGACCGAGTAGAACTCGCCGACCGAATCGTCACCCTCGAGGATCACGCTCGGGTACTTCCAGGTGATGGCCGAGCCGGTCTCGACCTGGGTCCAGGAGATGCGCGAGCGCGCGCCGCGGCAGGCGCCGCGCTTGGTGACGAAGTTATAGATGCCGCCCTTGCCGTTGGCGTCGCCGGGGTACCAGTTCTGCACCGTCGCGTACTTGATCTCGGCGCCTTCGAGCGCCACGAGCTCGACGACGGCGGCGTGGAGCTGGTTCTCGTCGCGCTTCGGTGCCGTGCAGCCTTCGAGATAGCTCACGTAGGCGCCTTCGTCGGCGACGATCAGCGTGCGCTCGAACTGGCCGGTCTCGGCGGCGTTGATGCGGAAGTAAGTCGACAGCTCCATCGGGCAGCGCACGCCCTTCGGCACGTAGACGAACGAGCCGTCGGAGAACACCGCCGAATTCAGGGTGGCGTAGAAGTTGTCGGTGACGGGGACGACCGAGCCCAGGTACTTGCGCACCAGATCGGGATGCTCGCGGACCGCTTCGGACATCGAGCAGAAGATGATGCCGAGCTCCTTGAGCTTGCCCTTGTAGGTCGTGGCGACCGAGATCGAGTCGAACACCGCGTCCACCGCGACGCCGGCGAGCGCCGCGCGCTCCTGCAGCGGGATGCCGAGCTTCTCATAGGTGCGCAGCAGCTCGGGGTCGACCTCGTCGAGGCTCTTCGGCTTCTCTTTCGACTTGGGCGCGGCGTAGTAGTGGATGTCCTGGAAGTCGATCGGCGGATGCTTGACGCGCGCCCACGTCGGCTCGTGATTGCCGAGCGTCAGCCAGTGCTTGAACGCGTCGAGCCGCCAGTTCAGCAGCCACTCGGGCTCGTCCTTCTTGGCCGAGATGAAGCGGACGATGTCCTCGGACAGACCCTTCGGCGCGAAGTCCGATTCGATGTCGGAGACGAAGCCGTACTTGTAATCGGACTCGGCCAGCTTGCGGACGGTTTCGATCGCGGTCATGAACTACTCCGCGGACTTTGAATGAGCGGCGGGGGAATGAGCGGCAGCGACTTCCGGCGCCTTGGCGCCCGGCGCCGCCGGAATCTCGGGGAACATCGGGACGTCGACGATGTCGGCGAGCGTGACGCCCTGCAGTGCATTCGACACCGCCTGGTTGATCAGCTGCCAGCCGCGGCGGGTGAGGCAGAGGTTCTCGACGCCGCAGACGCCGGGGCCTTCTTCGATGCACTGGGTCAGCGCGATCGGTCCGTCGATGGCGGCGATGATCTGGGCGACGGTGATCTGGCGTGGCTCGCAATTCAGGGTGTAGCCGCCGTGGGCGCCGCGCACCGAGCGCAGCACGCCCTGTCGGCACAGCGTCGCCAGCACCTTGCTGACGGTGGGCGTCGGTATGCCGGTGCACTCCGAGAGCCCGACGGCGGTATGCACGCCCTGGCTCGCGCACTTCGCGTCGCCGTGGGCATCCTGGGCCATGCGGGTCATCAGGACCACGCCGTAGTCGGCAAGGCGGCTCAGCCGGATCACGGTTTCAATAACCTTTTCAGTGGCTTCTTGTGCTTTGCATAGGTGGGATTGTGGGTATGCCACAACCACGCCGGCGAAACAAGATCAAATCGGTCAGATTAGGACATTGGCGTCAGACCGGCGGAATTCAAGCGGCCGTGCGTCGCGCCCGCGAGGACGGGTTTGGGTCGGATTTCCGGGCTTTCCCTCTCCCGGGCCGCGACCGCCGCCGCTGTCACGGCGCTGTAAAGCCCGTGCCTTATCCGTCAGCGACGCACGGTTTCGCTCGGCTGTCGCCGGGCGCGAGAGGGGAGCGTCATGTCGGATACCGCTTACAACGTCCTGTTCCTGTGCACCGGCAACTCGGCGCGCAGCATCTTCGGCGAGGCGATTCTCAATCATCTCGGCGGCAGCCGGTTCCGGGCCTACAGCGCCGGCAGCGTCCCCAAGGGCACCCTCCATCCGACGACGCTCAAGGTGCTCGGCGACGCGGGCATCGCGACCGACGGCCTCTACAGCAAGAACTGGGACGAGTTCGCCAAGCCGGGCGCGCCGGAGATGGATTTCATCATCACCGTCTGCGACGAAGCGGTCGGCGAAACCTGCCCCGTGTGGCCGGGGCAGCCGGTGACCGCCCACTGGGGCATTGCCGATCCGGCGGCCGCGACCGGCAGCGATCATCATCGCGAGCACGCGTTCCGCGATGCCTTCGTGACGATGGAGCGGCGCATCAACTTGCTGGTGAACCTGAGGCCCGAGGCGCTCGACGCGCAGAGTCTGCACCATCACCTGACGGAAATTCACCGCAACGACCGGACGTAAGCGCGCGTCGAGCGTTCCCGTGTTCCGCTACCGATCGGCGCTCGTCGAGGCGCTCGCCACGGCGTTCCTTCTGATTGCCGTCGTCGGCTCCGGCATCATGGCCGAGCGGCTCAGCGGCGGGAACGTCGCGCTGGCGCTGCTCGCCAACGCCATCGCCACCGGCGGCGCGCTGTACGCGCTGATCATCGCGTTCGCATCGCACTCCGGCGCCCACATGAATCCCGTCGTCACGGTGATGGCCTGTGCCTGCGGCGAGTTCCGTTGGCGCGACGCGCCGGCTCACATCGTCGCCCAGATCGCCGGCGCGATTGGCGGCGTGTGGCTCGCCCACGGCATGTTCGACCTGCCGATCCTCGAACTCGGGAGTCACGCTCGCACCGGCGCGGGCCAGTGGCTCGGAGAACTGGTCGCGACGTTCGGATTGCTCGTCGTCATCCGCGGCGCGGGGGCCTACGGCCTCACGTCGGTGGCGGGCGCGGTGGCCGCCTACATCACCGGTGCCTACTGGTTCACGTCGTCGACATCGTTCGTCAATCCGGCGGTCACCATCGCGCGGGCGTTGACCGACACTTTCGCGGGGATCCGTCCCGAGGACGCGCCGGCGTTCATCGCCGCGCAGTGTGTCGGCTTGGTCCTCGCACTGACGTTGATGCGCCGCAAGCCTCAGCCGAGGTAACGCGCCAGGAATTCGAGCGTCTGCTCGCGGGCGGTCGCGCACGCTTCGGCGTGATAGCGGGCCGGGCGGTTCGGGTTGTCGAAGCCGTGGGGCGCGCCCGGGTGGATGCGGAAGTCGACCTCGGGATGCTTGGCGCGGAACGCCGCGACCTGATCGGGCGGGAAGCTCTTGTCCCTGTCGCCGACGTGGGCCTGCACCGGACATTTCGGTGATTCGTCCGCGTACTTCGGCATGTCGGAGCCGTAGTAGGCGACCGCGCAGGCGTAGCGGTACCGGCACGCGGCGAGCCACGACAGCGAGCCGCCGAAGCAGAATCCGACGATGCCGACGTGACCGGCATCGGCCACCGCCGCCTTGGCCGAGTCGAGGTCCTCGAGCGCCGCCGGCCAGTCCCAGTTGTTGAAGAGCTCCTGGGCGGTGTTGTGCTGCGGCCCTTCGTCGTAGGCGAGCACGAGATCGCGCTGCTTGCGGTCGTAGAGCGCGGGTGCGATCGCGAGGTAGCCGCGGGCGGCGAAGTGGTTGCATACCGACATCAGGTAGTCGGTGACGCCGTACATCTCCTGGGCGATGACGAGGCCGCCGCGGATATGCCCCGCGGGACGCGCGAGATAGGCGTCGAGCTGATGGCCGTCGCGAGCGGTCAGACGAAGGGCGTGATCCACGTTTCAATTCCTGTCACGGCATTGGGTGCGCCAACATTGGGCGCGCCAAGATAGCCTCTTCCGGCGCGAAGCTGTACCGGTCTAGTCTTGGCCCGGGGCGGTCGCGCCCCGTGGATGTGTCGCTGACGGAGTTCCGATGCAGTCGCGCGCGTACGGTCCGTTCCCCTACAGCCCGATCACCGAGCGCCCGCCGATCCGCTGGCCGAACGGTGCGCGCGTCGCGCTGTGGGTGATCCCCAATGTCGAGTTCATGCCGCTCGACCAGCCGGTACAGGCGAGCAAGAGCCCGGTGCCCGACGTCCGCGGCTTCTCCGACTTCGACTACGGCAACCGCATCGCCGTGTTCCGGCTGATGGAGGTGCTCGACCGCTTCGGCATCCGGGCGACGGTCGCGCTCAATAGCGACATCTGCGACCACCACCCCGAGATCGTCGCCGCCGGCATCGCGCGCCGCTGGGAGTTCATGGGCCACGGCCAGTCCAATACGCGCTGGATCGGCCGCGCCGGATCGGACGCCGCGGCGCGCTCGATCGTCACCGAGACGCTGGCGCGCATCGCCAAGGCGACCGGCGTCAAGCCGCGCGGCTGGCTCGGCTCGGGCCTCGAGGAGACGTGGAACACGCTCGACCATCTGGTGGACGAGGGCGTGTCCTACGTCGCCGACTGGGTCAACGATGACGAGCCCTACCGGATGGATATCGGCGGCGGACGCAGCATCATGTCGATTCCGTACTCGACCGAGATCAACGACCGGCCGGCCTACGTCCGCAACCAGTTCACGCCGGACGAGTTCACGGCGATGATCCGCGCCGCCTTCGACGTCTACTACCGCGAGGGCGAGCGTTCGGGACGGGTGATGGCGATCGCGCTGCACCCCAACCTGTCGGGCGTGCCGCACCGCATCGACGCCCTCGCCGCCGGGCTCGACTACGTCTGCAAGCACGACGGCGTCTGGCTCGCCACGGGCTCGGAGATCATCGACGCGTACGTTGCACAGCAGGGGAGAGTGTGATGAAGGGACTGGCACTGGCGACTGGACTGGTGACCGGGCTGGCGCTGGCGGCGACGACCGCCGCCGCGCAGGCGCCCGATGCGTTCTTCCGCGGCAAGACGCTGACGATGCTGGTCGGCTTCGACGCGGGTTCTGGCTACGACCTCTACGGCCGCCTCGTCGCGCGGCACTTTCCCGACCACATCCCGGGCAATCCCAAGATCGTCGTCCAGAACAAGCCCGGCGCGACCAGCCTGATCGCCGCCGAATTCCTCTACAACCAGGCTCCGCGCGACGGCACGACGATGCTGGCGATGGGCCGCAACATCCTGACCGAGGTCATCCTCGAGGAGCGCGAAGGCGGCAAGGGCATGCCGCCCAAGCAGGTGCTCGAGTTCAACTGGATCGGCAACGCCAACAAGGAAGCGAGCATCTGCTACACGTGGGCTGCGACCGGCGTGCGCTCGATCGAAGACGCGACCAGGAAGCCGCTCAAGTTCGGCTCGACGGGGCCCGGCAGCGACTACGAGTCGTTCGCCCGCGTGCTCGACGTGGCGCTCGGCACCAAGTTCGAGACCATCCGCGGCTACTCCGGTCCCGGCGCGGTGCAGGCGGCGATCGAGCGCGGCGAGCTCGACGGCGTGTGCGGCGTGTCGTGGTCGTCGTTCGTCGCCGCGACCCCGACCTGGATCGCCGAGAAGAAGGTCTACGTGCTGGCGCAGCTCAACCTCGAGCCGCACAAGGACCTCGCCGGCGTGCCGGTCGTGCTCGATCTCGCCAAGACGCCCGAGGACCGCGCGGCGATGCGCGTCGTCTTCGCGCGCCAGGCGATCGGCCGTCCGTTCGTCGAGCCGCCCGCCGTGCCGGCCGACCGGATGGCGGCCCTGCGCAAGGCGTTCGACGCGACGATGAAGGATCCGGCGTTTCTCGAAGAGGCCAACAAGGCGCGGATCGAGATCAATCCGTCGACCGGGGCCGAGGTCGAGGCGCTGCTGAAGCAGGTGTACGCGACGCCCGAGCCGATCGTGAAGCGCGCGGCGGCGATGATCCGGGGCAACTGAGCGCGATGAAGCCGCAGCCGACTGGCCCGTTCCCGTATCGCCCCATCGTCGGACGCCCGCCGCTGTCGTGGCCGGGCGGCGCGCGTGTGGCGCTGTGGGTGGTGCCGAACATCGAGTTCTTCGCGCTCGACGAGCCGGTGCCCGAAGGCACGGGGCGCATGCCCGACGTGCCGAACTGGTCGAAGCGCGACTACGGCAACCGCGTCGGCGTATTCCGGCTGATGGAGGTGCTCGACCGCCACGGCATCCGCGGCACCGTTGCGCTCAACGCCAACCTCTGCGACCACCACCCGCAGATCATCGACGCCTGCCTGAAGCGCAATTGGGAGCTGATGGGGCACTGCCAGACCAACACCAGGCGGCTCAACCAGATTCCGCCCGAGAGCGAACGCGACGTCATCCGGGCGACGCTCGACCGCATCGCCAAGGCCTCGGGCACGCGGCCCAAGGGCTGGCTCGGCGCCGGCCTGCAGGAAACCTGGAACACGCTCGACCATCTGGCCGACGAGGGCATCGAGTACGTGTGCGACTGGGTCAACGACGACCAGCCCTACGCGATGGATCTTGGTGGCGGAGGGAAGATCGCAGCGATCCCGTACACGGTCGAGGCCGCCGACAAGAACTGCTTCACGTCGCTGCGCTACACGGCGGAGGCGTTCGAGCGCACGCTGTGCCGGCAGTTCGACGTGCTCTACCGCGAGGGCGCGTCATCGGGGCGGGTCATGTGCATCGCGCTGCACCCGTACCTGATCGGCGTGCCGCATCGCATCGATTCGCTCGACCGCGCGCTCGCCTACATCGTCGGTCATGCCGGGGTGTGGCGCGCCACCGGCTCCGAGATCATCGCCCACGCCCGGACTGCGGGCGTGATCTGACATTCCTCGGATGGTCCAAACTGTTGTCGTCACCCCCGCGAAGGCGGGGGGCCAGAGCCGCTAGTCTCGGCGCCGAGCGGTGGCCCTGGATTCCCGCTTGCGCGGGAATGACGATGGCGTGCGCTGGTCGAAGGCGTGACCTGTTCCCGTTCACCCCAACGTCGGGTCGAGGACGATCTTGCCCATGCCGGGATCGGCCTCGGTCATGCGGTGCGCGTCGGCCGCCTTCGACAGCGGCAGGATCTTCGCGATCTGGACCTTGATCTTGCCCTGGGCCGCGGCCTCGAAGCACTTCGGCCGGTCGGCGGCGCGGTGGCCGGGCATGCCCTTGATGGTGATCTTGTTGTCGTAGAGGTGGAAGAAGTCGATGGTGACGTTCGGGCCGCCGTGGGCGCCCGCCGTCACCAGCCGGCCGTTCTCGCCGAGCGCGTGGAAGGCGTTCGGCAGCACCTTAGGGTTGGCGATGTTGTCGTACAGCACGTTCACGCCCTTGCCGCCGGTGATCTTCATCACCTCGGTCTTGAGGTCGTGCGTGTTGTAGTTGATGCCGTAGTCGGCGCCGAGATCCATCCCGACCTTGACGCGGTCGTCGGAGCCCGCGGCGCAGATCACCTTGGCGCCAACCACGTTCTTGGCGATCTGGATGCCGATCGAGCCCAGGTTGCCCGAGGCGCCCATGATCAGCACCCATTCGCCCGCCTTGAGCTGGGCGACGTTCATCAAGAGGTTCCACGCCGTCGGACAGTGGCGCATGACGACCGCCGCCTCGTGGAGGTTGAGCTCCGTGGGCAGCGGATCGAGCGAGCAGGCCGGCACCGTGATCAGCTCGGCGAAGCCGCCGGGCCGATTGACGCCCATCATGCCGTCGGGGCCGGTGTAGCCCTTGCAGTCCTCGGGGCAGGGATCGAGCGGCATGCGGCCGGCGGCAGCGACGTGATCGCCGACCTTCCACTTGGTCACGCCTTCGCCGACCTTGTCGATGACGCCGGCGCAGTCGACGCCCGGGATCAGCGGCAGCTTGGCGCCGCGCTGCTGCTGCTTGCCGGCGCGGAGCGAGACGTCGAGCGTGCGGTTGATCGTCGCCGCGTGAATCCTGATTCGGACCTCGCCCATGCGCGGCTCGGGATCCGGCACGGTCTCGTACTTCATGACCTCGGGCGGGCCGTATTCGTGGATGACGATCGCCTTCATGGGAATTCCTTAGTCGAAGTGTCTAGGCCGCGCCGACGGCGACGTGCATGCGGCCGATGTTGTCGATCTCGGCGATCAGCGTGTCGCCCGGCTTGATCGCGCTGACGCCCGACGGCGTGCCGGTGTACACGACATCGCCCGGATGGAGCGTGTAGAAGGCCGAGGCGAACTCGATCAACCGACGTACCGAGTAGACCATGTCCCTGGTGTTGGCGTTTTGGCGCGGCTCGTTGTTGACGCCGAGCCGCAGCCGCAGGTTGTCGGGATCGGCGATCTCGTCCGCCGTCACCATCCACGGCCCGAGCACCGAATAGGTGTCGATCGACTTCCGGAAGCTGCGATCCTCGGGACCGCGCAGGGTGATGTCGAGGCCGATGCAGTAGCCGGCGATGTAATCGAGCGCGTCGGCCTGGGCCACCTGGTTCGCGGTCTTGCCGATGATCAGCGCGAGTTCGACCTCGTGATCGTTGCGGCGCTCGAGGAAGCGCAGCTTGATGCCTTCGGACGGGCCGACCAGCGACGACGTCGCCTTGAGGAACATGCCGGCGGTGCCGATGTCCTGCGGCCGCTTGACCGGATTGCTGGCCGAGACCTTCTGCATCTCGGCGATGTGATCGCGGTAGTTGGTCGGCGCCGCGACCAGCTTGCTCGGACGCTCGACCGGGCTCAGGAGCTTCACCGAATTGAGCGGGATCGGATTGCCCCAGCGCGTCGGCTCGCCGATGGCGGCGATGACGGCGGGCAGATTGGCGATCACCGGATCCGACCAGCGATCGCTCTTCGCGCCGCGCAGCGCCTGGTCGCGCGCCGACGTCACGTCGTAGAGATGGTCGCCCTGGACGACTCCGAGGCGACCGTCGTTGAAGCGGCAGATCTTCATGTGGACTGTCCTGTCGAACGGAGGTCCGCGCGACGAAAATTAAAGGCGAGCGGTCTCCCGCTCGCCTTTCGCGTTAGGCCTTCGGCGGGATGAAGCTGGTCTCGAGCGTGCCCAGCTGGCCGACGGTTGTGGTGATCTTGTCGCCAGCTTTCAGGTACATGCCCTTGCCCTTGCCGACGCCCGCCGGGGTACCGGTGGTGATGATGTCGCCAGGCTGCAGGGTGAGGTGCTGCGACAGGTAGGCGATCTGCTCCTCGATCGTGTAGTGCATGTCGCCGGAGTTGCCGTTCTGCATCAGCTCGCCGTTGACCCAGAGCTGGATCGTCTGGTTGTACGGGTCCTTGACGAAGTCCTTCGGCGTCAGCCACGGGCCGATCGGGCACGAGCCGTCCCAGTTCTTGCGGCGGAAGCGGTCGTTGCGGAACTTCTTGAGCTCGGGCGTGGTCGCTTCCTCGGCCTTTGGGCCGCGGATCGACATGTCGTTGAGCACGAGGTAGCCCGCGACGTAGTCGAGCGCCTTGTCGGCGGTGACGTTGTAGCAGGGCTTGCCGATGACGGCGGCGATCTCGGCTTCCCAGTCGATCGCGGTCGAGGTGTGGGGCAGGTGGATCTTGTGGCCATGACCGACGATGGTCTGCGCCGGAGTCTTCTGGAAGAACACCGGCGTGCGCGTCGCCTTGTCGGGCATCGGATCCTTGTTGCCCATCTCGGCGCGGTGGTCGCGGTAGTTGGACGCGATGCAGAACACCGACGACGGATAGAGGATCGGTGCCAGCAGCTTCACGCGCTTCAGCGGCACCGCGATCTTGGCGTAGGCGCTCTTCGGATTCTTGGCGAGATCGTCGGCGATCTTCTTGAACGCGACCTTCGCCTTCGGCCAGTCGGCCAGCACGGCGAGCGTCGAGTCGATGCCGAACTTCACCGGGTTCTTGCGCTTGTAGATGGCGATCGCCTTGCCGAGGTCGATGACCTTCTCGTCGACGAGGATGGCAGGCGTCGCCTTGCCCTTCGGGCCGGCGTAGTTCAACAGTCGGAATTCAGCCACGGATGTTTCCCCTCAATTGGAGTGACGTATTTTTTGGTGACGTATTTCTAGTGATGGTGACGAAAGAAGGGCGGGTCAGCACCCGCCCGAGATTGCGTTCCGGACCCCGATTCCCGATCCTCAGCCCCAGGGACCGAGGTACGGCTCGCCCATCATGCTGTCGGACATCGGATCGAGCGCCTCTGGCCATACGCCGGCCTCGACCTTGCGCCGCTCCGACGCCGTCCGCGGACGGCCGTCCCAGCCGATCTGCTCCATGTAGTAGTAGAGCTGGATCAGGTGCCCGTCGGGGTCCTGGGCGTTGATCATATAGTCGATGCCGGGGAACAGCTCCAAGGGAAGATCGATGGTCTTGACCTTGGCGTCCTTGAGGAAGTCGCGGGCCGCCCTGAGCTGCTCGTAGTTCGCGACCTGCATCCCGAGCGAGAAGCTGGTGGTGTGGGTCGAGAGCCCGTATTTGGCGAGCTCCTCGCGCAGCGCGAGCGGGTAGAGGGCGACCGCGGTGTGCTCGTTCGAGCAGCGCAGGAACAGGCAGCGGTGGCCCTTCCAGGTCGTCTCCTCGGTGAGCACGAAGCCCATCTTGCGGGCGTAGAAGTCGCGTGCCTGCTCGAGGTCGGCGACGAACAGCCGCACCGGTCCCAGGCGCACGACCTTGAACGGCCGCGCCAGCGACTGCCCCTGGACGTCGAACCGGCATTCCGGCTTCTCGGTGAAGCGGTAGCCTTGGGTGATGTCCATCCCCTTGGCGAGCGCCTGCTGCACCTCGTCGAATTCCGACATCTGCGGCAGCTCGGGCGCCTTCTGGAAGGCGCGGTAGTAGATCGCCTTCGGCTTCGAGTGGCCGTCCCAGCCGATCTGCTCCATGCCCCAGAACAGCTCGTTGGTATTGCCGTCGGGATCGTGGAGGTAGGTGTGCCAGTTCGACCCGGGCATGTCGCGGCCCGAGCGCAGAATCGGCACGTTCTCGCGCTGGAAGTATTTAATGGCGTCGCCGATCTCGCCGAGGCTGCCGACCTGCCAGGTGATCTGGTTGACGGTGACGCCGGGACGCCAGCGGCCGGGTGGATCGGCGATCTCGCGGTACTGCTTGTTGAACAGCACCAGCGCGTGATGGTCGGTGCCGTAGCGGGTGAAGCAGCCGTGCGGCTTGCCGCCGCGCTTCTCGAGCTCGGCGAGCTGCTCGGGCTTGAGGCGCTCGGCGTAGCTGCGAGCGTCCGAGATGTCGAAGCCGAGGACGTCGGTGTAGAAGCGCACGGCCTCGTCGTACTGGGCGACGTTGAAGCCGAAATGCCCGAGGCGACGGATGCGGAACGGCCGGTCGTATTTGAGGCCGCCGACCACGTATTTGCCGTCGGCGGTGCGGGTCGCGTAATCCTTGATCGCGGGCGTGCTCTCGTTCATCGCGGGTCCTGGCGGAAGTGGTCCGGGGCGGGCATCGAAGGGCGGCAATCGTCGCGCCGCCGCCCTGCCGAGTCAACTGGCCGGGGCCTGGAAACGACTGAAATGACCGCTGTTTGAAGCCTTTGGGCGGTGCCGCGGCGGAACCGCGTCAGGGGCCCGGCGTTCCATCCGATTGGGCCGACGCGCCCCACGGGAGGCGCCTATGGAAATCGCCGCGGTCATCGACCTGATGTTCTTCTTCGTCATCCCGCTGTGGATGTTCGCGGGCGTCGTCGATTACGTCTGCCACCGCGCGTCGGGCATCCAACAGACCACCGGCGCCAAGGAATCGCTCTTACACCTCGCGATGTTCGGCGAGGCGGGATAGGGCCTCGTACTGGCCCTGCTGTTCGAGATCAACGCGCTGGTGATCGCGATCCTGATCGTGTTGTTGGCGCTGCACGAGGCGACCGGCTGGTGGGACATCGGCTATGCAACCGGCAAGCGCGACATCACGGACATCGAGCAGCACGCCCACAGTTTCCTCGAGGTGCTGCCGTTCACGGCGTTCCTGTTGCTGATGGTGATCCACTGGGGCCAGTTCCTCGCGCTGTTCGGCGTGGGACCGGAGACCGCGACCTTCGCACTCGCTTGGAAGACCCCGCCGCTGCCCGTCGCCTACGTCGTGATCACGCTCGCCGCGGCGGTGATCCTCGAGGTCGCGCCGTACATCGAGGAGCTGTGGCGGTGCCTGCGCGCGGCGCAGGCGCAACTCGTGCCGCCCCATCCGGTACAGGTACGGACGCGGCGCCAGGCGCTCTGATCCGGATATGAAAAAGGCGGCGTTGCCGCCGCCTTTCCGTCGTCGATCTTATGCGATCAGCTCGCCGCGCTGCGACGAACCGGGCGCTGCAGGAACGCCGGCACGTGGTCGCCGAGACCGACCACCACCTTGCGGTCGCCGTTCTGGGAGTTGGCGGCGCGAGGCGGGGTGGGAACTTCGCGCGGAGTCGCCTCGCGCGCCGTCACTTCGCGCGGCGTGACATCGCGGGACGGCGCCGGCTGCTCACTCGGAGTGACCTCACGGGCCGGGGCCTGCTGCTCACGCGCCACGATCTCGCGCGGCGTTTCCGGGGAATTCTCCCGCTGGGCGTGACGGCGGTGGTCGGTACGGCCGCGGCCACGACCGCCTCGCTCGCGTCCGCGTCCACGACCGGATTCGGCCTCGCCTTCGGCGTGCGGCGCCTCGGGCTCTGCGGCCGCTTCGGGCTCGCCAGGAATAGCGTCGAGAACGGGGATCTGCTTCTTGATCAGGCTCTGGATGGCGTCGAGGAACTTGCCGTCGTCCGAGGTCGTCAGCGTGATCGCGCGGCCGCTCAGACCGGCGCGGCCGGTGCGACCGATGCGGTGGACGTAATCCTCGGCGTGGAACGGCACGTCGAAGTTGAAGACGTGCGACAGCCCGCGGATGTCGATGCCGCGGCCGGCGACGTCGGTCGCGACCAGCAGATTGATCTCGCCGTCGCGGAACGACTGGAGCGTCGCGGTGCGCTGGGCCTGGGCCATGTCGCCGTGGAGACCGGCGGCCTTGAAGCCGTGGCGGCGCAGCGAGGTCGCCAGCACGTCGACGTCACGCTTGCGATTGCAGAAGATCAGCGCGTTCTGAACCTGCTCCGAGCCGATGACATGGCGCAGCGTCTCGCGCTTCATCCGCGCGCTGGTCTTGACCAGGAACGCCTCGACGGTGTCGGCGGTGGAGGAGGGCGCGGCGACCGCGATCTCCTTCGGGTTCATCAGGAACGCGTCGGCGAGGCGCTTCACCTCGGGCGGGAACGTCGCCGAAAAGAACAGCGTCTGACGGATCTTCGGGATGATGGACGCGATCTTCTCGACGTCGGGAATGAAACCCATGTCGAGCATCCGGTCGGCCTCGTCGATGACGAGGATCTTCACATCGTTGAGGAGGATGCCGCCGCGCTCGAAGTGGTCGAGAAGGCGGCCGGGGGTGGCGATCAGGACGTCGACGCCGCGGTCGAGCTTCTGCATCTGCGGCCCGAACGATTCGCCGCCGATCAGCAGCGCCATCGTCAGCTTGTTGTACTTGCCGTAGGTCTCGAAGTTCTTCGCGACCTGCTGCGCGAGCTCACGCGTCGGCTCGATGATGAGAGAGCGCGGCATCCGCGCCTTGGCCCGGCCCGACGCCAGGATGTCGATCATCGGAAGTGTGAAGGACGCTGTCTTGCCGGTTCCGGTCTGGGCCGAGCCCAGAATGTCGCGTCCCATCAGGACGTACGGAATAGCTTGCGCCTGGATCGGCGTGGGCTCCTTGTAGCCGGCGTCCGTGACGGCCTGGAGCACTTCAGGGCTTAAGCCCAACTCTTCGAAAGTCATTCGGGGTGCGATCACCTTGGTTCGCAAATGGTCCTGCCCAAATGGCAGAACGGCCCATAAAGGGCACCTGGGCCCATCAAGGGCGCCTTATAAGTGGGTCTCCCCCGGGAAAAGTCAAATCATCGTTCCGCGATGGTGGCCAGATATGCGCGGAACTGCGCCTTTAAACGGGGCGTAGCGGGTCCGCTGGAGCGGACCCCTTATGGGGCGGGAGCCGGGCGTTCAACGCCGCTGCCCGAATTTGCGTCAGCGCCGGTTTCACTGCCGACGCGGCGAAAGCAACCGCAGTCCCACCGGAAACGACGAAGCCCCCCGACGCGGGGGCTTCGTACACTTCTATAAGGCCGCTTATAAGGCCGCTCGTCCGTACGGTCCCGGGCGCTATTTGTCGCCCTGCAGGGTGTCGTTGGCGTTGGTCGACTGCGGGCCCGCCATCTCGGCCAATGTCGCGTTGACGAGGCCGCGGAACGCCGGGTCGGTCACGCCGGTGACATTGGTCTTGCCGCTGACATCGGAGACTTCCTTGTCATAGCGGCACAGCGCGCTGATCACCGTGACCGGCGATGAGTTGGCTGCGGACGCGCCCATGGCGGCTCCGGACTCCGGGGCGGTTCCGCTGGCGCCGCTCGTTCCCGAGCGCGGGGGAGTGGCACCGGGAGCGCTGGCGACACGAGAGTCGATCGCCGGATTGTTGCACATGGCCTGGGCCGTGACGTCGTTCGGCCCGTTGATCATCATTACCAGCGAGAACGGGCTGATGCTGCGATCATCGATCGCCCGGCTTTGTGACAACGCCGCTCCGGTCGTGGGCACGAAGGTGATCCCTGAGCCCGCCCAGTTCGAGCCATGGAGATCCTGGGCGATAGCCTGTCCCAACGCCTGCCGGTCGGCACCCATCGGATCGCCGAGGACGACGAGCGGGACGGGCTTGCCGCGCGATTCGGTCGCCACATCGTTGAAGTTGAACTGGTCGGCCACATGCCGCGACGTGATGCCGGAGTTCGGGAGATACATGCGCAGGCCGGTCGAGCCTTGGGTCGACGCCGCGGAACTGGCGCTGGCGTTCCCTGCGGCGCCGCTCGTGTCCGAGGCCTGCTGGGAGTTCTGCGCGCACGCGGCCAGCGCGAACGCCGCGACCGCGGAAAGGAATACGTGAGACGGGCGCATCGGGCATCCTCCTGACAATCGTTTGCGATCGGGGAGGGCCAACGTATGCGCGCGTGCGGCGAAGGCACGGCGGAACGGCATTGCAAAATTGTGAGCCGATTTGTGCCGCGCATGTGGCTACGGCACAGCTTTGCTTGATGACTCGCGTCGCTCGAACGTCGAAGTGCTCAGACGTCGAGGTTCTGGGCCTCGCGCGCATGCTCCTGGATGAACGCGAGTCGGAGCTCAGGCTTGCGTCCCATCAGACTCTCGACCCGTGTCGCGGTGAGGCCGGTCTCGCCCTTCGGGATGATGACGCGCAGCAGCGTGCGCTTGCTCGGGTCCATCGTCGTTTCCTTGAGCGACGCCGGCGGCATCTCGCCGAGACCTTTGAATCGGCTGATCTCGACCTTGCCGCGCGCTTTGAAGGCGGTCTTCAGGAGCTCGTCCTTGTGGGCGTCGTCGCGGGCGTACATCGTCGTGCCGCCCTGGGTGAGGCGGTAGAGCGGCGGCTGCGCCAGGTACAACCGGCCGGCTTCGATCAGGCCACGCATCTCGCGGTAGAAAAACGTGATCAGCAGCGAGGCGATGTGGGCGCCGTCGACGTCGGCGTCCGTCATGATGATGACGCGCTCGTAGCGCAGCTTCTCGATCACGAAGTGATCGCGGATGCCGCTGCCCATCGCCTGCACCAGATCGGCGAGCTCCTGGTTACCCTGGAACTTGTCGATCGAAGCCGTCGCGACGTTGAGGATTTTGCCGCGCAACGGAAGGATGGCCTGCGTCTCCCGGTTGCGCGCCGACTTCGCCGATCCGCCGGCCGAGTCGCCCTCGACCAGGAATAGCTCGGTGCCCTCGGCATTCTCACGCGAGCAGTCGGCGAGCTTGCCCGGAAGACGCAGCTTGCGGGTTGCGGTCTTGCGTGAGAACTCGATCGCCTTCTTTGCCCGCGCGCGCTCCTCGGCGCGCTCGATGATGCGGGCGAGCAATTCATCGGCGCTCTTGGGATCGCCGGTGAGCCAGTGGTCGAGGTGGTCTTTGACCACCGCCTCGACCAGCTTGCCGGCTTCCGGGCTCGCCAGTTTTTCCTTGGTCTGGCCTTGGAACTGCGGATTGCGGAAGAACAGCGACAGCACGATCACCGCGCCGTCCATGACGTCGTCGGCGGTGATGCCGGAAGCGCCGCGCTTGCCGGTGAGATCGCCGTAGGCTTTCAGCGCGCGGGTGAGGCCCGAGCGCAGGCCCTGGACGTGGCTGCCGCCTTCGGGCGTGGGCACGGTGTTGCAGTAGCTGGAGACCTGGCCCTCGCCGTCCTCGGGCCAGGCGATCGCCCACTCGACGCGGCCGGCGCTGTCGGGCAGCTCGGCCTGCTCGACGAACGGCTTCTCGGTCAGCGTGCCGCGGCCGTTGACGAGGCCCGACAGGTAGTCGCCGAGGCCGCCCGGGAACTTGAGCACCGTCTGGGTCGGGACTTCGGAGTCCTTCTCGATCAGCGACGCATCGCAGCTCCAGCGGACTTCGGCACCGGCGAACAGATACGCCTTGGCGCGCGCCATGCGGAACAGACGGGTGGCGCTGAAGTCGACCTTGTCGCCGAAGATTTCGGGGTCGGGGTGGAAGCGGATCTTTGTGCCGTGGCCGCTGGTGCTGCCGGTCGCCTTGAGCGGGCCCTTGGGCTTGCCGCGGCTGTAGTCCTGGCGCCACACCTTCTTGTCGCGGGAGACCTCGACCTCGAGCTTGTCGGACAGCGCGTTTACCACCGAGGAGCCGACGCCGTGCAGACCGCCCGACGTCTGGTAGACCTTGCCGTCGAACTTGCCGCCCGAGTGGAGCGTGGTGAGGATGACCTCGAGCGCCGACTTGTTCCGGAACTTGGGATGAGGATCGACCGGGATGCCGCGGCCGTCGTCGGCGATCGTCACCCAGTTGTCCTGCTCGATCTTGATTTCGATGTGCTTGGCGTAGCCGGCGACGACCTCGTCCATCGAGTTGTCGAGGATCTCGGCGACGAGATGGTGCATTGCCGCCGCGTCGGTGCCACCGATGTACATGCCCGGGCGGCGACGCACCGGCTCGAGGCCCTCGAGGACCTCGATGTGCTTGGCGGAATAGCCGTCGTCGGCGGCAGCGGACTTCTTGGGCGTGGCGGACTTGGCGGCTTTGCTGAACAGATCGGCCATGGACCACAAAACGTTACGGTGGGGACGGGCGCGCGGCATCATAATGTAGGGGCCGGGGCCACTGCTACCATAGATAGTGCGGCGGCGCCGGCGAAGCGAGCCGTCGGAAATTTCGGGTTTCGTTGAGGTACATCAACAGCGGTCTTCGGTCGAAGTGCGAAAATTTTTCGTGAGCACCCAGGAGGGCCCGATGATCCGTACATCCCTAGTCGGTTTACTGTTCCTCGCCAGCTTGGCTGTCAGTCCGCGCATGGCCCTTGCCCACTGCGATTCGGTCGATGGGCCGGTCGCCCAGGCGGTGGCTAAGGCGCTCGACACCGGAAACGTCAATCTGGTGTTGCCCTACGCGCCGCAAGCCGCCGAGGCGGAGTTGAAGGGGGCCTTCGGCCAGGCACGCGCGGTGCGGGTGCTTGGCGGCGAGGCGCGCGCGCTCGCCGATCGCTCGTTCCTCGAGACGGCAGTCCGGCTTCACCGCGCCGGCGAAGGCGCCGTGTTCACCGGCGTCAAGCCCGCGGGAATCGATTACGGACCGATGGTCCCGGCGGCAGAGCGGGCGGTCGCAACCGGCGACCTGCGGCCCGTGCGCGCGGTGCTCGCGGAGACGATCGAGCATTCCCTCGGCGAGAAGCTGGCGCACGTTCGGGCACTGCAATCCGCGCCGAAGGAGCCGAAGAGCGAGGCCGAGGTCGCGGCCGCGCGGGAGCGCATCAGTGCCGAGCTCGGATTCATCACCTTTGCCGAGAGCGTCCGCCAGGCGGTGCTCGGCAATATGCCTTTGCACCACGAGGACTGATCGGGAGAGCGTCATGAATCTCCGCACGCCAGAGCCGTTGAAGATCGAGCATCAGGAACTCCATGCCGACCTCGCTGCGGCCATCGGCACCGGCGGCCGCACGGCCGATGCGGCCCGCAATGTCGGGCGCCTGCTCCATCCGCACTTCGTCAAGGAGGAGGAGTACGCGATGCCGCCGCTCGGCCTTCTGGCGGATCTCGCGCGCGGCACGGTCGAGGCGGACATGTCGGCGGTGCTCGCAATGACTGATCGACTCGAGGCGGATTTGCCGCACATGCTCGAAGAACACGCCGCTGTCGTCGCCGCGCTGACGGAGCTCGCGAACGCCGCGAACGAGGAGGGCAAGCCCGACGCCGCCAGATTCGCCGAAAAGCTGATCCTGCACGCCCAGACCGAGGAGCAGGTTCTCTATCCGGCGGCCATGCTGGTTGGCCGCTACCTCAAGCTGCGCCTCGGCCGCGCCTGATCGCTAGCGCTCGCGCGCAAGCGTAAGCCCGTCGCCGATCGACGACCGGAGTCTCGCTGTCCGGCGCAAGGGCGCAGGCCTCTGCCTCCCGTCGCCGTCGCTCACGCCGGTCATGGTGGCCGCCTCCCGGATTCCGAACCGAATATGAAAAAGTGAAGAGCAATCGCGAGTTGCCCGTCGTTCGTCGCGTCCGGTCTTATGAATCTTTAACCGCTTGTTAACCGCGCGAAGTGCACTCTCGTCGTCCGAGCGTCAGTGGCTCCGGAGTCTACGCGTGATCGCCTTTTTCAACCATTTTGTTTCCGCATCGCAATCTGTGCTGATCGCTCGGGTGACGGCACAGTTGCGGGTGTGCGCGCTGCTCGTCGTGGCGACAGCTATGACGGCCGGAACCGCTCCGGCGACCGAGCTCACGTTCGGCGCCTACGCGTCGGACAAGCCCTCCGATATGGTCATTCAGCTCCGTCCGATCCTCACCGCGATCGAGCGCGAGCTGTCGGTGACGATGAAGCAACCGACCGCGATCCGCCTCAAGGTCGTGAACGGCTACGAGGACGGAACCGATCTCATCGTTCAGGGCGAGGTCGACATCATGCGCCTCGGCGCCGCGTCCTACGTCAAGGCAAAGAGGGAAAATCCCAAGCTCTCGATCCTGGCGATGGAGAGTATGCGCGGCAAGAATGAGTTCTACGGCATCGTCGCCGTGCACCGCGACAGCGACATCAAAACGCTTCAGGACCTGCGCGGCCGCACCTTCGCCTTCGGGGCGGAGACGTCGACGCTCGGCCGCTACGTGCCTCAGTATCAGTTGGCGAAGAGCGGAATCTTCGCGCGCGATCTCAGCCGCTTCGAGTACCTCGGGCGCCACGACGCGGTCGGCGCAGCGGTCGGCGCCGGATTGTTCGACGCCGGCGCGCTCGAAGAGACAATGTTCGCCAAGCTCGTCGCCCGCGGTACGCCGATCCGCGAGCTCAGCCGCTTCCCCAACGCGACCAAGCCGTGGGTCGCGCGCGCCGGGTTGGACAACGCGGTGGTGACGGGCCTGCGCGCCGCCCTGCTGCGGGTCAAGGACTCCGAGGCGCTTGCCTCCCTCCGCTTCGACGGTTTCATGCCGGGCGTCGATTCCGACTTCGAGGCGACGCGCCAGGCCGTCGCCGAGAACGAGCTGTTCTTCTCCAAAGCGTCCTCGCCGAGCGCGCGCTGATGCCGACCGACCTCGGACCGAGCAGCACGTTTCGTCTCCAGCGCCTCAAGCTGGGTACGCAGTTGCTGCTGGCGCTGACGGTGCTGTCGGTGATGGTCGGCTTCATCACCGCGAGCGCGGTGCGCAACATGGAATATCGCTATCTCCGGGAGGCGATGACCGAAGATCGCCAGCAGAAGTTCGACCTCCTGATCGAATCCTCGCTCGACAATCTCATCGCCGAGGATGTGCCGAGGCTGCAGACCATCGTGATGCAGCTCGTCGCCCATGACGACACCGTGCACCGGGTGATGATCCGCAACGAAAACGGCATTCCGCTCGTGGCCTGGCAACGCCAGGGCCTGATCGACGACGAGAGCCGGTTGTCGTTCTCCCGCCAAGTGATGTTTCACGGCCAGACCTTCGGCCGCGTCGCCATCGAGTGGAACGGCTCGGCCGCCGACCGTGAGGCGACCCGGCACGCCTATCTCTTGGCCGCCATCGCCGGCGGCGCGTGCCTGACGCTGAGCCTCCTGGTGTACGCAGTGATGACCGGCCTCGTCGTCGGACCGATCCATAAGATCGTCCAGCGGCTCGACGAGTTCCGGCAGGACCGCCTGACGTCGGCCGCGCCGCTTCCGGCCGGGCAGTCGCTCGAGGTGGCGACGCTCACCGCCTCGGTCAACGCGCTGGGCGACTACATTATCGGCAAGCGGGCGCACGCTGCCGAGCTCGCGCGTGCCCGCGACAACGCCGAGATAGCCAATCGTGCCAAGACGGAGTTCCTCGCCAACATCAGCCACGACCTGCGCACTCCGTTGAACGCGATCAACGGCTTCTCCGAGATGATGGAGATGCAGATCTTCGGGCCGCTCGGAGACGATCGCTACGCCGAGTACGTCAAGCACATCCATCGCTCCGGCACGCACCTGCTGTCGCTGATCAACGATATCCTCGACGTGTCGAAGCTCGAAGCCGGGAAGTTCGAGCTGCAGATCGAGCGGGTCGACCTCAAGAGCATCATCGAGCTCTCGCTCGCGCTTCTGAGCGATCACGCCGACCGTTCGGCGGTCCGCATCGTCACCCACATCGACGCGAAGCTGCCGCCGGCGAACGCCGACGGACGCCGGCTGCAGCAGATCATGCTCAACCTGCTGTCCAACGCGGTGAAGTTCACGCCGCCGGGCGGAACGGTGACCGTGTCGGCGTCATGGCATCCCGCCTACGGCAGCATCGTCAGCGTCTCCGACACCGGCATCGGCATCCCGCCGGAGAAGATCCAGACCGCGCTCGAGCCGTTCGGGCAGGTCGAGAACGCGCTGACGCGACGCTTCCAGGGCACCGGCCTCGGGCTGCCGCTGGCCAAGGCGTTCGTAGAGCTGCACGGCGGCGAATTGCAGATCGAAAGCCATGTCGACAAGGGCACGGTGGTGAAGTTCAGCCTTCCCGCGTCCTTGTTCGTCGCGGCTCCGCCGGCGTCGCGGCCGGCGCCCAAAGAGACTCCGGCAGCCGCGGCGCCTCCACAGCACAATTCCCCGCAGCGCAACGTCGTCGCCGGGCGCTTCCGCTCCCGCCTGCACTAGTCCTCACGCACGTTTTACCGTCCGGAGTCCCGGAAACCGGTTAACCAACATGCCAATGTGCGTGTTGGGCCGTGCTTTTACTTGCCGCACACCCAATAAAGTTTAAAAATGGATTAATATTTCAATCCATTGGCCGTCGAGAATTGCGCCGGCCATTGCGATGTCCGCCACGGATGAGGGGGGCGAACATCCGTGGGGGACCGTTCATGAGCCGTCGACGAGTTGGATCGCTTGGCGCGACCGTGGTGTTCGCGCTGTCGCCGTTTCCGGCGTTCGCCATTCCCGCGCCCGACCTGATCATCAGCTCGGTCTCGTCGCTGTCGCAGATGTTCGCGCTGCTGTCGGTCGTCCTCGGCGGCGGCGCGCTGGTCGGAAGCCGCTGGGCCGGCGGCGACGATGACGGCGCCTCGCGCCGCCGCATTCGCCGCCTCAAGATCGTGGTGCTCTGCGCGTTAGGCCTGCTCGTCGTCTCGGTCGGTATGAACGTCTGGCAATGGCAGGAGCGCGCGGGGGAGCGCGCCGACCGCCTCCAGGCGACGCTGGTGCGTCCGACGCAGGAGCGCGGGCGCCCGGTGCTCGATCCCAACATCCGCGACATCTCCTTCCGCAACCAGGTCAAGGACCCGCTGTCGATCTCGACCGATCAGCTCGTCGACCTGCTGGCCGCCAAGGCGGCGGGGCATGCCGACGACTACGTCTTCATCGACGTGCGCGAGAAGGTGGAGGCGGCGATGGGCCAAGTGCCTGGGTTCACCTACACGCGCTTCCCCGACTTCATGAAGAAGGTGCGCGACGGCGAGCTCGACCTAAAGGGCAAGACTGCGATCGTACTGTGCCACAACGGCAACCGCAGCCACGAGGCGGCGGAGGATATGGCGGCCGCGGGCTATTCGGCGAAATTCATCGCCGGCGGATTCGAGAAGTGGTTGACCGAGAATCGCCCGACCACCGGAGTCGATGCGAGCAAGATCAAGACGCTACGCACGGTGCCGCCGTATCGGAATTCCGAGACGCTGCTCGACACGCCCGAGGTCAAGGACCTCATCGCCAACGCCAACGCGCTGTTCCTCGACATCCGGTACGAGGGCGAATACGCGTGGTGGCACCTGCCGGACGCGGTCAACATCAACATGCGACCGATGCCCTCGGCCGAGCTCGATGCGCGCATCCGCGAGCTTCCGCACCGGCCGATCATCATTCCCTGCTACAACCGCCGGAGCTGCTTCAGCGCCCAGGTCATGGGCTACGAACTGACGCAGGCGGGATACGAGTTCCTCGGCCGCTACACCGTGCCGTGGGAATATTACGAGAAGCCCCAGGTCCAGGCTGAGCTCCCGCACGTCGCGCGCTGGGAGGCCGAGCGCAATCGCACCATCCTCGACCGCGTCGCCGCGTCGGTCGCCGCCGTCGTCGGCTGGGTCGCGGAACGGGCCGGGACGCTGCTCGCCGGCATCGTCCTGCTCGCCGTGGTCATGCGTCTTCTGGTGTTGCCGATCACACTCAAGTCCGAGCGCGACCAGATCCGCATGACCGCGATCAAGGGCGAGATCGCCGCGCTGAAGGCGCGGCTGGCCCAGGACCCGCCGAGGCTCGCGCGCGCCATCCGCGCGCTCTACAGCCGCAACGGGCTGACGCCCGCGCGCAATCTGCTCGCGCTCCTGTTCCTGCCGTTGTTCCTGGTGTCGATCGCGGCGCTCGACCGGGCGGCCGCGGCGCGGCCCGAAGGCTTTCTCTGGATGAAGGATGTGGCCGTGCCCGACGCGACGATGGTGCTGCCCGCGTTGTTCGCAGCGTTGATCGCGCTCTACATCGAGCGCACGCTCGATCTCGCCGGGCGCAAGCGCCTGCTGTTGTGGATCGTCGGCACGCCGCTGCTCGGATTCGCGATGACGCCGCTGTCGGCGGCCGGCAACCTCTATGCCGTGATCAGCGCGGCGTTGATCCTGCTCCAGCGCGCCTGGCTCGCGCGCGGGCGCGCGCGGCGCGGCGCGGCGAACGGACCGATCGTACCGCTCGCCCACGCGCACCTGGTGCCCGGGACGGGGATGAAGGCCTCGCGTCTCGGACAGCTTATCGAGGCGGGATTTCCGGTTCCGCGCGGCGTCGTGCTGCGCGGCTCCTCAAGCGTTGCGGAAGGGTAGGCGCCATGTCGGGTCTAAACGCGGACATCGTCGACCGCGCCTGGAGGCATCTTGGCGTCGCTCGAGTCGCTGTGCGCTCGTCGGGACTGCGCGAGGACGGCAAGGACCGCAGCTTCGCCGGCGTGTTCGAGAGCGTGCTCGACGTCTCCGAGGATCGTCTCGGCGACGCCGTGCAGACGGTGCAGCGTTCGTTCGCGGGTGCGGCGGCGACGCGCTACGCGGTGTCGGCCGAGACCGGCGGAATCATCGTCCAGGAGATGATCGACGCCGAGTGGGCCGGCGTGCTGTTCACGCGGCATCCCGAGCACGGCGGCCAGGCACTGATCGAGATGATCGACGGAGTCGGCGAGGCGCTGGTCTCCGGCGGCCGGACGCCACGGTCCTATTGCGCCGGCCGACGCAGCGGAATTTTGATCGGCGACGTGCACCCCCCGATCGACGTAGCGCCGCTGCTCGCCCTCGGCCGCAAGGCGGAAAAGCTGTTCGGTCGCCCGCAGGACATCGAATGGGCCTACAAGGGCGGCCGCTTCTACATACTGCAGAGCCGCGATATCACCCGGGTCCGCTCGGCCGACGCCCAAGGTCGCATCGAGGCGGAGCGCGCTCGGTTGCTCGATCTTCTGCGCGACGCCCCGAGCGAGGGCCACGTGCTGATACAGTCCGAGATGTCGGAGCTCGTGCCGCGCCCGACGCCGGCGACCCTGTCGCTGCTCGAGTCCTTCTGGCAGCCCGGCGGCAGCGTCGACCTCGCCAGCCGCCGCCTCGGGCTCGCATATGACGTGGCCGAGGACGGCGCGCCCTACCTGGTGAGCGCGTTCGGCAACCTCTACGTCAATGCCGTCGAGGAGAAGCGGCGCATGGCGCCGATCTCCGCGTTCGCGACGTTCCGTCTGGCGCGGCTCGCCGACAAGGTCGAGGCGCGGTTCCGCGGGGATTTCCTGCGCGCCTTCCTGAAGCGCATGGCGGTCGAGCAGGTGATCGACCCGTCGCGGCTGAGGGACGCCGAGCTGTTCGCGCTGCTGCGCGAGGTGCGCCGGCGCTTCGTTACTGAGACTTACGTCGAGGCCTCAATGGTCAATCTGCTGGCGGCCCTCTACGGGCAGATCGCTCGCAAGGAGCTGTCAGCGCGCGGCCTTCGCGCGGAAAGCCTGATGGTTCCGCCGGAGACGATCGCATCCGCGCTCCAGGCGCGACTGCCGGCGCTGCCGCCGGACGAGGCGCGGCGCGCGTTCGTCGCCGAGTTCGGCCACCGCGCGGCGCTCGACTACGAGCTCGGCCAGGCACGCTACGGCGAGGACGCGCGGATCGCGGACTTCGCCCTCGGCCATCTTCGCACGGCGCCGGCGCCGCGGCACGGCCACGCGCCGACGATCGCGCTCGATCGTCGCCTCGCCGCGCAGGTCGCGCGGGCGACCCGGTTCCAGGCGCTCAAGGAGGACGCGAAGCATTACGTGCTGCGCGAGGTCGCCGTGCTGCGCCGCCTCATCGTGGCGGTGGGCGAGCGCACCGGCCTCGGGGATGACATCTTCCAACTCACGCTGGACGAGATCGAAAGCCTCGTCGAGCCGGCGCGCGCGCATGCGCTCGCGGAAACTGTGCGGGAGCGGCGCGACGACGCGGCGGCGTTCGCCGGGGTGCTCCTGCCGGTGGCCATGACGTTGTCGCGGCTCGAGACCCTGGAGCTTGGCGCCAAGCGGTCGGTCGCGACCGGCGCCGGCCTCCTCAAAGGGACCTTGGTATCGGGCGCGCCGCCGGTCGAGGGCCGCGCCCGCGTCGTCACGGCGGCGGACGCCGAGCGCGGGACCGACCTCGGCGGCGTCGGCGCGGACGAGATCGTCGTCAGCCGATTCATCCATCCCAACTGGCTGACCGAGATCACCGGTGCCCGGGGGCTGCTGTGCGAGGTCGGCGGCTGGCTCAGCCACACCGCGATCCTCGCCCGCGAATACGACCTGCCGATGATCGTCGGCATCGAGGGCATCGAGGCGATCGGAAACGGCGACCGCATCCGTCTGCATCCCGACGGGACGATCGAGCGGCTCTCGTAAACCTGCGCTAACGCTTGCGGGCGAGCGTGAGGCCGTCGCCGATGGGCGTCATGCTGATGGTGATGCGCTGGTCGTCCTTGAGCTTCTTGTTGAGCGCGCGGATCGCCCGGGTGTCCTTGGTATGGTCGGCTGTGTCGATCACCGCACCGCCCCACAGCACGTTGTCGATGGCTATCAGGCCGCCGGCCCGGACGAGCTGCAGCGCCCGCTCGTAGTAGGCGTCGTAGTTCTCCTTGTCGGCGTCGATGAAGGCGAAGTCGAACTTCCCGGACTCACCTGCTGCGATCAGCCTGTCGAGAGTCTCGATCGCCGGTTGCAGCCGGAGATCGATCTTGTGATCGACGGCGGCCTCGTGCCAGTAGCGCCGCGCGACCGCGGTCCACTCCTCGCTGACGTCGCAGGCGACGATCTGGCCTTCGGGTGGCAGCGCGAGCGCGACGGCAAGCGCGCTGTAGCCGGTGTAAGTCCCGATCTCGAGGGTCCGCTTCGCGCCGATCAGCTCGATGAGCAGTTGCATGAACTGGCCCTGCTCGGGGCTGATCTGCATCTGGGCGCCGCGCATCTTGAGGGTTTCGGCACGGAGTCGCCGCTGCACCTCGGTGTCGCGCACCGACACCTCGTCGATGTAGTCGTAGAGCGCGTTGGTGAGTTTCAGGCGATGTCCGGGCATGGGAGCCTCCGAAGTCACGGGAAATGATAGGCCAGCCGCTCGCGCGGACATAGAAAAAGGGGCTGCCCTCGCGGGCAGCCCCTGATCGTCGTCCGATACTCGTCGCTTACGACGAGTAATACATCGCGTACTCGATCGGGTGCGGGGTGTGCTCGAAGTTGTAGACCTCTTCCCACTTCAGCTCGAGGTAGGCGTCGATCGCATCGTCCGGGAACACGTCGCCCTTCTTGAGGAACGCGCGATCCGCGTCGAGCGACTGCAGCGCCTCGCGCAAGCTGCCGCACACCGTCGGGATGTTCTTCAGCTCGTCCGGCGGCAGGTCGTACAGGTTCTTGTCCATCGGGTCGCCCGGATGGATCTTGTTCTGGATGCCGTCGATGCCGGCCATCAGCATCGCCGCGAAGGCGAGGTACGGATTGGCGAGCGGATCCGGGAAGCGGACCTCGACGCGCTTCGCCTTCGGGTTGGACGCCACCGGAATGCGGCACGAGGCCGAGCGGTTGCGCGCCGAGTAGGCGAGGAGCACCGGAGCCTCGAAGCCGGGGATCAGGCGCTTGTAGCTGTTGGTGGTCGGGTTGGTGAAGGCGTTGATCGCCTTGGCGTGCTTGATGATGCCGCCGATATAGTAGAGCGCCGTCTCGGAGAGGTCGGCGTAGCCCGAACCCGCGAACAGCGGCTTGCCGGCCTTCCAGATCGACTGGTGGCAGTGCATGCCAGAGCCGTTGTCGCCCTTGATCGGCTTCGGCATGAAGGTCGCGGTCTTGCCGTAGGAGTGCGCGACGTTCTGCACGACGTACTTATAGATCTGCATCTGGTCGGCCATGGTCAGCATGGTGCCGAACTTCATGCCGAGCTCGTGCTGGTTGGTCGCGACCTCGTGGTGGTGCTTCTCGATGTCGAGGCCCATGTCGCCCATGACGGTGAGCATCTCGGCGCGGAGGTCGACCGCCGAGTCGACCGGCGGCACCGGGAAGTAGCCGCCCTTCACGCCCGGACGATGGCCGGAGTTGCCCTCGGCCAGCGCCTTGGCGCTATTCCACGGGCCTTCCTCGCCGTCGACCTCATAGGACACCGCGTTCATGGTGACCTGGTAGCGGACGTCGTCGAACACGAAGAACTCGGCCTCGGGGCCGAAGTAGACGGTGTCGCCGATGCCGGTCGACTTCAGGTAAGCGTCGGACTTCTTGATGATCGAGCGCGGGTCGCGGCCGTAGGGCTGCCCGGTCAGCGGCTCGAAGACGTCGCAGAACAGGATGAGCTGCGGCTGGGCGGCGAACGGATCCATCACCGCGGACGCGCAGTCCGGCACCAGGCTCATGTCGGATTCCTGAATGCCCTTCCAGCCGGCGATCGACGAGCCGTCGAACATGATGCCGTCGGTGAGCAGGCTTTCGTCGACGGTCTTCACATGCTGGGCGGTGTGCTGCCACTTGCCGCGCGGATCGGTGAATCGGAAATCGACGTATTTGACGTCGTTGTCCTTGATCATCTGAAGGACTTTTTTCACGTCAGCGTCGGACATCGATGGTGTTCCCTTCTGGTAGGTAGGTTGATGCAGTTCTGTTGGCGGAGGCGGGACAGCGGACGGAGGCGCCGATCTCAGACGGCGTCGCGGCCTTTCTCGCCGGTGCGGATGCGGATGACCTCGTCGATCGTCGAGACGAAAATCTTGCCGTCGCCGATGCGGCCGGTGCGGGCGGCCTGGGTGATGGCCTCGATCGCCCGCTCGACCATCGAGTCGTCCATGACGATCTCGATCTTCACCTTGGGCAGGAAGTCGACGACGTATTCGGCGCCGCGGTAGAGCTCAGTGTGACCTTTTTGGCGACCGAAGCCCTTGGTTTCGGTGACCGTCATGCCCTGGAGGCCGATCTCGTGCAGGGCTTCCTTCACCTCGTCGAGCTTGAACGGCTTGATGATGGCTTCGATCTTTTTCATGACGGTTCCTTACGCAGGTTGGCGGTCACAAATGCCCGCCGCACCGCGTTCGCCGGGACGCGGTTTCGGCCGATGCAAATAGCATGGCGCGTGCCAAACCGGGACTGCTGATTTGGCACGTAAAAGCGGGGAAAAGCTGTGCCGCGCCGATAACGTCGCGCTTGGTATGGCTAAAAAATAGACAAGTGATGCATTTATAGACACATACATTGCCTGAGCCTCGGGCAGCGGTGAGACCGGTTTATGAGCGGAACGGGACCCGGCCCGACGTCGATCAAGCGTCGGCCCGGCGGGTAATAGCCGCGGCAGGGCAGACGGACCGGGCCGGAAGCGTTGCCGGGCGACGGTCCTCCGGTGTTTCGGTTGACGCGTCAGCGTCGTTGCCGCTAAAGAGGCACGCGCGCAAGATAGCGCCGCAGGGCTCGGCATTGCGGCGGGTGTAGCTCAGTTGGTAGAGCGCCAGTTTGTGGTACTGGATGTCGCCGGTTCGATCCCGGTCACTCGCCCCATTCCCCCAAAAAACACGCCTGTCCGGCCTCCCCCGACCCATGCCCGGGCTAAGCGGGCGTTAACCCTCATTTAATCGCCGTCCCCCAAGTTATTGCAGCCGTCGCGCGCACCGACTGGTGTTCGACTGCGCCGTGGCGAAGAGCAAAACTTCTGTTCTGGGGAATTACCATGGGTGGCCTTCCGAAACTCCGCTTGCGCCTGAGCATGCCGCGGTGGCTCTCGCTGAACCGCGTCAGCATCGCATGGAAGGCCTACGGCGGCTTCGGCGCCGTGGTGCTCCTGATCGTCGGCATGGGCGGCCTCGGCGCGGTGTCGCTGACCGGCGTCTCGTCCGACTTCGGCCGCTACCTGCGGCTGTCGCGCGACATCTCGGCGGCCGCCGATCTCCAGAGCGCGGCACTCCGCATCCAGAGCAACGTCCGCCAGTTCATGATCACCGGCGACATCACCAACGTCATCGAGGGCCGCGCCCAGGTCACCAAGGCCAACGAGGCGATGAAGATGCTGTCGGAGGATCTCTCCGCCGACGAGGATCTGACCGAATCTTTTGCCGGCCTCAATGCCGGCATCACCAAGTACAGTGACGGCTTCGAGAAGCTCATCGAACTGCAGCTCAAGCGCAACGAGCTGATGGAAGAGGCCCTCAACCGCATCGGCTCCAAGGTCGAACGCGATCTGTCGACGCTTCAGCGCGCCGCGGGCGAGCAGGGCAAGGGCGAGGCCGCGAACGAGATCGGCCAGTCGCTCAATGCGTTTCTGGTCTCGGCCTGGGGCATCCAGAAGACGGTCATCGAGGCGTCGGAAGCGACCGCGCTGCGCTCGCGCAACGAAGGCATCCGCGCCGAGAAGATGCTGCGCGCGCTCGGCGACAAGGTGCCGGGCCTCAAGGGCAAGCTCGACGAGATCGCCAACGACATCGCCGCCTACAACACCGCCATCAACGCGGTCGGCGATATCGTGGCGTCGCGCGACAAGATCATGTCGGGTACCGTTGAGCGGTTCGACACCGACGTGCTGCAGCGCATCGACAAAGTGGTGTCGGTCCTGCGCAGCAACCAGCAGGAGCTGTCGGACACGGCGACCGCCGCCGCCCATACCGCGCTCAAGCTGACGCTCGCCATCGCCGGCATCGCCACCGTCATCGGCCTGCTGCTCGCGGTCACCATGGGCACCGGCATCGCCCGCCCGGTGAAGGCGATGACCGCCGCGATGCGCAAGCTCGCCAACGGCAACACCGATACCGAAATTCCGGCGCGCAATCATGGCGCCGAGCTCGGCGCCATGGCCGAGGCGGTCCAGGTGTTCAAGGACAACCTGATCCGCAACGAGCAGCTCGCGAAGGAAGCCGAGGAGCAGCGCGCCGCCCAGGAGCGCTTGACCAAGGAAGCCGCCGAGCGCGCCGAGCAGCGCGCCGAGCGTGCGCGTCAGATCGAAAAGCGCGCCAAGGAGTTCGAGGACAAGGTCGCCGGCATGTTGTCGCGCGTGGCGTCTTCGTCGGATGAGCTGCGCGGCGCCGCCGAGAGCATGGCGGCGATTGCCGACCAGACTCGCTCGCAGGTGTCGAGCGCCGCCAAGGCGTCGGACACGGCGCTCGGCAGCGTGCAGATGGTCGCCGCCGCGACCGATCAGCTCGCGTCGTCGATCCAGGAGATCTCGAAACAGGTGTCCGACACCGCGCAGAAATCGGCGCGCGCCGTCGACGACGCCCGCGGCACCCGCAAGTCGGTCGAGATCCTCAAGCAGTCCGCCGACAAGATCGGTGAGATCATCGAGACCATCGGCGCCATCGCCGGCCAGACCAACATGCTGGCGCTCAACGCTACCATCGAGGCCGCCCGAGCCGGCGCCGCCGGCAAGGGTTTCGCGGTCGTCGCGTCCGAGGTCAAGGCGCTCGCCAACGAGACCGCCAAGGCGACCGACGACATCTCGCACCGCCTGCACGGGATCCAGCAGTCGACCGCCGAAACCGTCACCGCGATCGCTGCCATCGTCGCTGCGGTCGAGGAGATCAGCGGCATCGCCGGCTCGATCGCCGCCGCGGTCGAGGAGCAGAGCGCCGCGACGACCGAAATCTCGCGCAACGTCGGCGGTGCCCGCGAGGGCGCATCCGGCGCCAACGACAGCATCAGCGGCGTTCGCAGCGCGGCCGACGAGACCGGCAACGCGGCGAGCCGCGTGCTCTCGACGGTCGAGGGGCTCGGCCAGGAAGCCGCGGCGCTACGCACGGCCGTCAACGCCTTCCTGACCGAAATCAAGGCCGCCTGACAGCGGCAGCAATTCCGGGGACGGACGGGCGGGGTCGGGAAACCGGTCTCGCCCGTTCTGCTTCGCGCGACCGGGCGCTGCGCCCTGCCATGCCCATTCAGCTATGCCCATTCGGCTATGCAGTGCGCGAGGGTTGTCGCTCGCGACCGCCCGTGTAGTCTGGCCTGCCGATCAGACCTCAGCCACGGACGCGATCATGGACATCGCCTACTTCAAGACATTCGCGCGCTACAACCGCTGGGCCAACGAGCGGCTGTATGCCGCGTGCGCGAAGCTCGCGCCTGACGAGTATGCCAAGCCGCGCGCGTCTTTCTTCGGCTCGATCAAGGGCACGCTCAACCACATCATGGTCGGCGACCGCGCCTGGCTCGATCGCCTCGAAGGTGCCACGGTTTCCGTCAAAACCTACGACGAGATTCTCTACGACGACCTGCCGTCGCTGACGCGGGCGCGCGCCGCCGAGGACGCGCGCATCATCCGGCTGATCGACGATCTCGGTCCCGACGAACTCGGCTGCACGCTCTACTACACGACGATGGCCGGCGATCGCGCCGAGACGCCGACCTCTCTGGTGCTGGCGCACATATTCAACCACCAGACGCACCATCGCGGCCAGGCACACGACCAGCTCAGCCAGACGAGCGTTCCGCCGCCGCCGCTCGACCTCGCCATTTTCCTGCGCGAAAAACCCAAAGAAAAGGCGTGAGCGGCTGACCGCTCACGCCCGTTTCTTAGCTCAGCGCGCTCTCAGACGCGGAAGAACGCCTTCGAGTTCTTGTAGAGTATCTTTTCCTTGTCGCCGCGGTCGATGGTGTCGAGCGCCCGCAGGTGATCGAGGTTGCCAGGGAACTCGCCGTCCCAGTGCGGGATGTCGGAGGCGTAGATCAGGTGCTCTGCGCCGACATAGTCGATGGTCTCGGCGAGCAGCGGCTCCTCGGCCTCGAGGCTGACGACGATCTTCGAGGCGCGGAACACGTCGCTCGGCTTCTTCCTGAGCAGCGGCATCTCGGACTCCCCGCGCTTTTCCCAGTGCTCGTCGAGGCGCGCGAGATAGTAGGGGAGCCAGGTCGCGCCGACCTCGAGAAACGCCATCCGGAGCTTCGGGAACTTCACCGGGACGCCGTTGGCGAGTACGCTGGTGAAGTTGAGCATGATGCCGGCCGGAAACGCGTAGCAGTGGACCTCGCTGAAGGTCCTGAGCTTCGCCGCTCCCCACTCGTGCGACCAGTGGCGCGTGCCGTGGATGCAGATCGCCAGCCCGAGCTTCTCCGCCTCCTTGTAGACGGGATCGTAGATCGGGTCGCCGAGGCCGACCGGCAGTCCGTCGGTGACGATTTCGACTCCGGGAAGTCCGAGTTTGGCGATCCGCTTCAGCTCGGCGACCGACTCCTTCACGTCGCGCATCGGCAGCACGCCCACCGGCTTCAGGCGCTTCGTGGTGTAATCCTTGGCGAAGTGGATGTTGGCGGCGCGGCACACCGCGGCGGCGAAACCGGGCTCCTGCAGCTTGGCGATGTTGCCCGAGCCGGTCGGGAACAGGATCGCCGTTTCCATATCGTGCTTGTCGAGCAGCGAGTGCCAGAGCTCCACCTGACCTGCGGGCGACAGATCGCGGGTGTAGCCGGGGAACGACAGCTTGCCCTGCAGCTCGGTGTCCCAGGGCTGGCCGCCCGGCCACAAGGCGCCATCATGACGCCCCTTCCAGTCGGGGGCGAGATATCTGGCGATGTCCTGGCGCCGTTCGAGAATATGTCCGTCGGCGTCGATCGCCGGCATGCTATTGCGTGCCATTGCTGTCCTCCCTGGGTGAATACCGCCGCGTAACACGGCCATCGGATTTGGCCGCATCTTAGGGCGGCGGTTCCGGCACCCTCCATCATTTTTTGCGAAACGATCTCGTTGCTAGGACGTCGCGGGCGCGTGCGCTACGCTCGATGTGACGGCGAGAGACGCGACAAGCGTCCGGCGGCCGTCAGGGGAGCGGATCGGAGGGAGCAATGGGTGTGCGTCGCGCGCTCGCGTTCATTCTGTCTGGGCTGATCGTTCAGTCCGCGTGTCTCGCCGTGGCGTCCGCCGAGGAGGCCGATACCTCCGGCCGCAAGATCATCCTCGGCATCCCGAGCAGCCCCGGCGGCGCCTACGACGGCTATTCACGGCTGCTGACGCGCCACATCAGCCGGCATCTTTCCGGCAATCCTACCGTCATCGCCCAGAACGTGCCGGCCGGCGGCGGACTCGTGCTGGTCAACCAGCTCTTCAACACGGCGCCGCGCGACGGCACCTACTTCGCGATGGTGCGCACCAGCACGCTCTACGAGGAGGTCTACGGCAACTCCGCCGTCAAATTCGAGGGACGCAAACTGACCTGGCTCGGCAACCTCAATGCCGATCGCGACACCTGCGTCACGTGGCATACGTCGGGCATCAATTCGTTCGCCGATCTCTACACCCGCGAGGCGGTGGTCGGCAGCGCCGGCGCCGGCGCGATGTCGGCGTCGATGCCGCTCATCTACAACGAGTTCCTCGGCACGAAATTCAAGGTCATCCTCGGCTACCGGGGAACGCCCGAGCGCATTCTGGCGATGGAGAAGGGCGAGCTGCAGGCCAACTGCGGCCTGACCACGGTGTCGCTGCGCACCACTGGCGGACAGAACTTCACCGACGGCAAGATCCGCGTCCTCGTCCAGGCGGGCCTGACTCCGGACCCGGCGTTCCCCGACGTGCCTAACATCCTCGACGAAGCGAAAACGCCGGAAGCCCGGCAGGCGCTCGAGTTCGTCTTCCTGCAGATGGAGCTCGGACGTCCGTACGCGGCACCTCCGTCGCTGCCGCCCGAGGCGGCCCAGCGGCTACGGACGGCGTTCATGGCGACGACCAGGGACGCCGAGTTCCTCGCCGAGGCCAAGAAGCTTCAGCTCGACATCGGTGCCATCGACGGAGCGGCCACGGCCGAGCGGGTCGGGCGCATCTATTCGACGCCGAAAGCCATTGCCGACCGCGTCGGCGCGGCTATGACGAAGAGCGGCAACTGATCGTGATAAGCGGTCGAAGCGGCGGTGCGATTGTGTAAGATGCGCGCCTCGTGAGCGCCGCGGGGCGCTTGCCGTTAACATTCGTGCATCGGGGAACATCCACGTGACCGACTTCTATCTGCTGACCTTCGCCGACGAGAATAACCGCCCGACCCCGGGCATCCGTGTCGGCGATCAGGTCGTCGACCTCGCCAAGGCTGGCCTCAAGGTCGACAGCACGCTCGCGGTGCTGGCGCAGTGGGAAACCATGGAGCCGAAGCTCAAGGCGCTGGCGGACGAGCTCGCCACGCCGTCGGGCGTCGCCGCGCACCTCTCCGCGGCGGTGCGCTCGCTGTCGGCGACCAAGCTGCTCGCGCCGATCCTCTATCCCGGCGGCATCTTCTGCGCCGCGGCCAACTACACCGATCACATGAAGGAGATGTCGGGCCGCGAGCCGCCGGACAAGAAGGTGACACGCCCATACTTCTTCCCGAAGACCACCGTGCATTCGATCATTGCGACCGGCGACGAGATCCGGCTGCCGAAGATCTCGAAGCAGGTCGATTGGGAAGCCGAGATCGGGGTCGTGATCGGCAAGCCGGCGCGCAACGTGAAAGAGTCCGAGGCGATGGACTACGTCGCCGGCTACACCATCATGAACGACCTCAGCTTGCGCGATCAGGGGTCGCGCACCGACTGGAACTTCCGCGTCGACTGGTTCGCCCACAAGTGCTTCGACACCTCGGCGCCGATGGGGCCGTGGATCACGCCGAAAAACCAGATCAAGGACCCGTACAATCTCGCCATCAAGCTCTGGGTCAACGACCAGCTCATGCAGGACTCGTCGACCAAGTTCATGCACTTCGATATTCCCGAGCAGATCTCCTATCTGAGCGAGCGACTGACGCTCCGTCCGGGTGATGTCATCTCGACCGGCACGCCATCGGGTGTCGGCCGTCCGCGCGGCATCTTCCTGAAGCCCGGCGACACCGTGAAAATCGAGGTCGAGGGCATCGGCACGATCAAGAACCCGATCGTGCAAGGGGAGTAGGCCGGTACATGGCGCCCATCATCGA
>Ga0310811_10000952_pt1 | contig 37139 bp, 28 predicted proteins | sample YCmetagenome_FD_207642 | JGI IMG/M metagenome (GOLD analysis project Ga0310811, IMG submission 207642) | Soil microbial communities from experimental microcosm in Duke University, North Carolina, United States - YC | ecosystem: Engineered > Artificial ecosystem > Soil microcosm > Unclassified ... | reverse complement strand
CGCATGAATATCGTGAGCACATTCATGAGCACAAATGTTCGGCGGGAGTGTGCGGCAAGAAACCCGAAGCTGCGGAGGTGGTGGCGTGAGTCCGACAGGCGGAGTCAAGACCCTCAAAATTGACGGCAGGGATGTAAGCGCGCGCCCGGATGAAACCATTCTCGAGGTTGCCCGCGAAAACAAAGTCTTCATCCCGCGCATGTGCGAACTGGAAGGCCTGTCAACGGTCGGCGCCTGCCGGCTGTGCCTGGTCGAGGTGAAAGGTTCGAACAAGCTGCTGCCCTCTTGCGTGACCCGCGTGGAAGAGGGCATGGAGGTAACCACCACTTCCGAGCGGCTTCAGAACTACCGCCGCATGATCGTGGAGCTCTTGTTCGCCGAGCGCAATCACATTTGCTCGGTGTGCGTTTCGAACGGACACTGCGAGCTGCAGACCATGGCGCAGAAGCTCGGCATCACCCACATTCATTTTCCGTATCGTTATCCCAAAGAAGAGGTTGATGCTTCACACGACAGGTTCGTGATCGACCACAATCGCTGCATTCTGTGCACGCGCTGCGTGCGGGTGTGCGACGAAATCGAGGGCGCCCACACCTGGGACGTAATGGGCCGAGGAATTCAGGCGCACGTCGTGACTGACCTCAATGAAGCCTGGGGCAGCTCTGACACATGCACCAGTTGCGGCAAATGCGTGCATGTATGCCCGACGGGCGCCTTGTTTGAGAAAGGGCGCTCGGTGGCCGAGATGGAGAAACGCCGCGGATTTCTGCCTTATCTGACGCTCATGCGCGAGGACCATCAATGAGCAAGAAGAAACTGGCGACCGTCTGGCTGGACGGATGTTCCGGCTGCCACATGTCATTTCTCGACATGGACGAGCGTCTGATTGAATTAGCCGGCAAAGTTGACCTCGTGTATAGCCCGCTGGTGGACACGAAGGAGTTTCCTCACGACGTGGATATTGCGCTCATCGAAGGCGCGGTCAGCAGCGAAGAGGACTTGCACAAGATCCAGATGATTCGCGGGCGGACGAAAACACTGGTGTCTTTTGGCGACTGCGCGGTAACCGCGAATGTAGCCGGCATGCGCAATCCGTTTACGCTTGCTTCGGTTTATGATCGCGCCTATCGCGAGAACGCCACGCTCGACCCGCAAATTCCCAGCAGCGTGATTCCGCGTTTGCTGCCCCACGCGCGGCCGGTCCATGAATTTGTGCCGGTGGATGTTTACATTCCCGGCTGCCCGCCGTCCGCCGATACGATTTATTACGCAGTGACAGAGTTGCTGGAAGAAAGGCTGCCGGACTTGAGTTCGAGAACGAGATTTGGAGCTTGATGATTTTCTTGACGAGCTTTGCGTCACCTCGGCGAACTAACGGTCAAAAGCTTTTAACCGCAAAGAGCGCAAAGATCTCGCAAAGGGCGCGAAGACGAAGGAATAACAAGTGGCAGAGCGCAGAACAATTCTGATCGATCCAGTGACCCGCATCGAGGGCCACTCGAAAATCACGTTGCACCTCGATGAGCACGGGCACGTGGAAGATGCTCGCTTCCATGTCACCCAGTTCCGCGGTTTCGAGAAGTTCTGCGAAGGGCGCCCTTTTGCTGAAATGCCTTCGCTGATGGCCCGCATCTGCGGGATCTGCCCGGTCAGCCATCTGATTGCTTCCGCCAAAGCCTGCGATGCGTTGCTCGCAGTCAAGATTCCGCCGACCGCGGATAAGCTCCGCCGGATTTTTGGAATGGCGCAAGTCGTTCAGTCTCACGCTCTGAGTCTTTTTCATCTCTCCTCCCCCGATTTGTTACTGGGCATGGATGCCGATCCCGCGAAAAGCAACCTGTTCGGCGTTCTCGAGAAAGACCCTCAGTTGGCCCGCGACGGAATCGCCTTACGCAAGTTCGGCCAGCAGATCATCGAGCGCCTCGGCGGGAAACGAATTCATCCGGCATGGGTCGTACCCGGCGGCGTCAGCGACCCCCTCACGCAGGAAGACCGCGATGCCATCCTGCAAGCAATTCCCGATGCCCTGCAGATCGCCATGCGTACGCTCGAGTGGCTGAAAGGCACGATGGAGAAGTTCCGCGACGAGATTGCTTCGTTTGGAAACTTCCCGTCGCTGTTTATGGGCACTATTAAGGAAGATGGCGGCCTCACGTTTTATGACGGAAAACTTCGTATCGTCGACGCGCGCGGAGACGTCGTGGCCAACGATCTCGACCCGGCGCGCTATTTCGAATTCCTGGGAGAGAAGGTCGAGCCCTGGAGCTATCTGAAGTCGGCCTACTACAAGCCGAAGGGATTTCCAGATGGCATTTACCGCGTGGGACCGCTTGCGCGCCTGAACGTTTCTGACCGCTGTGGAACTCCGCGCGCCGACCAGGAATTGGCGGAGTTCCACGAGCTCCAACGCACGGCTGTTCTCAGTTCCTTTCACTACCATCAGGCCAGGCTCATTGAGATCCTCTACTGTGTCGAGCGCCTGGAGCAGTTGCTGAATGATCCTGAGATCCTCTCCAAGCATGTTCGCGCCCTCGCGCGTCCAAATGCACTTGAAGGCGTAGGCGCCGCGGAAGCGCCGCGCGGCACATTGTTTCATCACTACAAAATTGACGAGCAGGGCCTGGTCCGCTGGTGCAACCTTATTATTGCGACCGGGCAAAACAATCTCGCGATGAACCGCAGCGTGCTCCAAGTCGCGCAGCATTACGTCAAAGGCGAGAAAATCACGCATGGCATGCTGAATCGAGTGGAGGCCGTGATTCGCGCTTACGATCCCTGCCTGAGCTGTTCCACCCATGCTGTAGGCGAGATGGCGCTCAGGATCCAGTTGCTAAGTCCAGAAGGAAGCCTGCTTGACGAGATTGCCAGATGAGACAACAAAGCGCAGAAAAGCCGGAAAGAATTCTGGTCATCGCGTATGGCAATCCGCTGCGTTGCGATGACGGGGTCGCCTGGCAAGCCGCCGAAGCGTTGCGCCGCCAGTTCCAATGGGCAGAGGTGGTCTGTGTTCACCAGCTCACGCCGGAATTGGCCGAATCCGTCAGCCTGGCAGAGACTGTGATTTTTCTCGACGCAGCTCGCGACGGTGCTCCCGGCACCGTTCATTGCGACGTCATTGGTCCGGAAGTTCGCGAAATGCGCTTTTCTCATCACCTCGACCCTCGCGAACTCCTGTCGCTGTGTCGTGATCTATATTCGGCCCGGCCGCATGCTTTTCTTATCTCTATGAGCGGCCAACGGTTCGAGCATGGAGAGGAGCTTTCCGGGGCCGCGTTACGAACGATCCCCGGCGTCCTCGGCGAGGTGAGCGCGATCGCAAAGCGTGTTGCTGAGGCCGCGCAGTGTCGTAATGCGGAAAGTGGCATGCCGGGAACATCCGTCCAACAGCTGGGCCGGTGAATGGAAGGAGCAGCCTTGAAGAAGGAACCGCGTGAAATTCGTTGCTTCGATTACGTGAATTGGCCTTACGAGCGAGTTCGCGAAGCCTTACAGGACGCACCTGGAGTTTTCCAATCGGCAACCAAGTTGGCGGTTTCCCGCGCTGAATCGGTAGCAACCGAGTTGCACGTTGACTTTGGCGGTGTCGGAGTCAAGGCGGACGTGAAAATTAGCGTTAAGAGCGTTGAAGAAAAAGCCGGCGCTACGTCTTCGCCAACTACACGATTGCAGATCGAGTGGGAAGCCGCGTCTATGCCGGGCCTGTTCCCGGTCATGAACGCCGAACTGTCGATCTATCCGCTTACAGCAACGGAAACCCAGCTGGATTTCCTGGGCCATTACGAACCGCCATTTGGGGCCGTGGGCAAAGCGATGAATGCGGTGGTTGGTTACCGGATCGCCGAGGTGTCGGTGCACCGCTTCGTCAGCGAGGTCGCGGGCTATCTTCGAAAGAAGCTTGCCTGATCGACGAAAAAGCACGATTGACAGGTATTTGGCTGCCCCCCAGGGATTCGAACCCCGATATGCTGATCCAGAGTCAGCTGTCCTGCCGTTGAACGAGGGGGCAGCAGTGCTAGCGGAAAACCACAGCGGCAGTTTGATTTTATGGGCTGTGGGAATGCCGGTCAACTTCTGCCCGCGACGCACCTGATTCCCGAAAACTAGGTCAAAACCCCTAATTAACCCATTACTTTTGTATCGGTTACCGGAGGGCTATGTACTTCTCATTCTTGCGTGGCAGGCGAGTCGCGCTTTATTGTTTGTGCAACGACGCGCCGCTCGCGCTTTAGCAAGCCCACCTGGTCAAGAACAGAACGACGGGACCGAGGAAGTACGCGAGCCCTGCGCCAAAAAAAACCTGGAGGATGTTTCGTGCTGTCGTTCCCCCGAACTCTAGTTTTCTTCGCGTTGGTTTTCGCATCGATTTTCGCCTGTGGGCAAACTCTAACCATCGTTTCACCCAAAACCGGATCCACCGTAAGCTCGCCAGTACGGGTGGTAGCAAATTTTTCATCCACCGCGCCCATTGAGACGGTCACCATCCTGCTGGATGGCGTGCAAGTGGCGCAACCAGATGCGGTCACTCCCCTGGATATCGATGTGCCAATGTCGGGCGGCAACCACCTGCTGACGGTCAACGCCGTGCAGACGGATGGCGTTCAGCTTTCTGATTCGCGGAATGTCGATGTTTCCGCGCCGGTGGCCGCGATGAGCACCAGCACGAGCTCAAGCACGTCGACAACCACGGTGCCTTACCCAGGAATTGGCATGAGCACCTCGGGAAGCACTTCCACGATCAGCGACATCGAGCAGAAGTCAGGCTGGTATGTATTTCCTGACCAGGGAAACCCGGATTGCAATTCGAAGCCGTATGTCAGTTCGTCACCATCCATTGATGGGGCGTCAGGCCGCTTCCACCTTGATCCAACTGGACAGTTCAATAATTGCTTGTGGCCGATCAGGCTGGGAACCAGCCAGGCCACGCACTTCAAGCTTGAGGCGCATTATCAGATTAGTAAGCCGTCGGTGTCTCAGGGAGTTGAGTTCTCGTCCAACAAGCATGTGAACACACTGTGGTACAAGTTCTCTGTGCAGTGCTCCTACTATAAGGGCGTGTTCAGCGTATGGGACACGGCCAACTCGAAGTGGGTGGCCACGAGCGTTCCTTGCAAGCGCCCGGCGGCAAATACATGGCAGGACCTGATCGTCCAGACCGAAATTAGCAATGGAAAAGCTGTGTTCCAGTCGATCACGGTGAATGGCGTCACGCACACGGTCAACAAGTCGTTTAACCCTAGAACCAGCACGTGGGCCAACAGTTTCGGGGTTCATTTCCAGATGAATGGGGATCGGTCGGGCAATTCGTACTACGTATGGATTGACAATCTCAAATTCACCTTGTGGTAAGGACATTCGGCACTGCCCTGGTGCCGCAGTAGTCTCAAGGTAGGCTCCGGACTCCGGCGTCGGCCGCGTTGTTCGCGACGCGGAGTCCGGATCAATTTTTCAGCCGAACATTCTAGAAGCTGGTGGCAAGTCGCATGGCAAAGCTGCGCGAAGGGCCGATGGCATTGCCGGAGAACAGGCCACCGAAGTCAATCACATCCACAACATTGGTGAGATTCTGGCCGTCCACCTGGAAGTGCACTTTCAGCCGTTCTGATTTGTAGAGGTCCGCTCCCGCCGAGGCGTTCACCTTCAACGTCGGATAAATCCGCTCTTGCGCGAAGTTGACGCGCTCTATGACCTTGCTGCCGTAGATATGGACTTGATCCGCGATGCATTGATCAGGCGTCAGTGCGGAGTCACACTGGAACTCGAATGGCAGTCCGCTGTCGAACTGGATTCCACCCGCAAACCACAGACGCGGCGCGAACTGATATTGGAGACGCCCCCGCACGGTGTTGCGCTGCTCCTGCGAGACCGCAAAAAAGCCAGTCGAGGGTAATGAGGCATCGTCGCCGAGAAACAGTCCCCCGGTCACTGGGTTCCGGACATTGCCAAGCTGGTAGGAATAGCTGACGAAGCCGGAGAACTTTTTCCATTCGGGCAAATCAACTTTCGCTTCTGCTCCGTAAATGACGGCCTTCTTAAATGCGATTGGAAAACTGATCGTCGTGTTGCCGATCTGGTCGTCGTCCGCGAAGTTAGCAACCGCGCGCCGGAAGTAGCTGGTATCGATCCTGATCTTGCTGAAAAAGAGTTTGGTCAGGCCCGCTTCGTAGTAGTTGCCCTCTGAAGGTTCGACGGGCAACTGGAGAGAGACAGGATTCAGGGTTGTGGCCGCCGTCGAACTCGAAAGCAAAAGGTTCTCGAAGGAAGGTGTCTGGAACACACGGTCGTAGGAGAAGTGAAGGATCAGGTTTGCGGAAGGGAAGTAGCGAGAGACGGCCAGACGGGGCCCGAGCGCCTGACGATTGAGCACGAGTTGGTAATGGTCCCAGCGAAGGCCTGCGTTCAATGTCCAATGGCCCAGGCGAATCAAGTCCTGAAGATACGCGGCCTGTTCCAAGTCCGGCCGGTGCGCCGCGAAACTGAACGTGAGTGGAGTGTTCGGATCGAATTGCGAGGTATCGGTGATGTTGTAGCTGAAACCTTCGTGCAGGGAGAAGTTGTCGGATTCCAATCCCGCCTTGAATTCATGCCGGCCATGGCCGATGACGAGGTTGGTTTTAAAATAGCCTTCGCGAAAGCGATTGTGTTGAAAGATCTCGACCGGCGTGGAGCTCGGTTTGGAGTCGAAATCATTGGCATTGTCTCTAACCATTCCTTTGAAGTCGGCCAGCACATCGGACGAAAACGTGTGCTGGTATGAAACGATCCCCATGGTTTCGAGATTGTCTGCGGTTTGCAGTTGTCCCGCTGATTGCTGCACTTGTTCATTGGGGAGCTCATAACGGGAAAGCTCGTGCCGGATGCTGACAGTAAGACGGTCCCTTGAGGTCAAGTCGCGGTCGTAGTTTGCTGAGAAATCGCCGAGGGTGCCGCGATTGGTGTAGTTCTGGACAACGACGGGATTGAGGTAGTGGCTGGTCATGGCGCCACTCGCGCTTGCGCCGAACGTGTTCTTGCCCCACGAATATTGACCCTGCGCAAAGGCTCCGGCAGAGTCGAAGCTGCCGCCGGAAAGTACAAGCTGGCCGCGAAAGCCGGGTTGCGGGTCCTGCAGGGTGTTGACCTCGATCACACCGCCCATTTTTCGTCCATATTCGGCTGGAATTCCCGCCGTATAGACACTCAGCGATTGCACGTCATCCGCTTCGATTTGCGGACCGAAACTGGGAGAACGATTGTCGGTGAGAGGAATACCATCGACTACGAACTGGGTTTGATATTCGGAGCCTCGGGGGTGAAGCACAGCGCTTCCTTCATAGAGCCAACCCGGTTGCGAGTTGACGAGGTCCTGGATCGATCGGCCGGGAATGGAGCTGGTGCGATCTTGTATCGCCTCAGCCCCAAGCTGGCCGACCGACCCCGCCTGGCCGGGGTCGATCAGCGTGTTGGCAGCGCTTACTGTTACCGACTCGCGATGGGCGGCAATCGTCAATCGGACCGAATGTTCGATTGGAATGGACGAGTGGATATCGATTGATTGAGATAACTCAGCGAAGCCTGGCAAATTGATCTGGAGTTGATACATACCGAAAGGCAGGCGTTGCACCGTCAAGGCGCCTTGGTCATCGGTGGTGAAGGTGCGGCGATATTGGTTTGCCTCACTGACGATCTGAATGGGAGCTTTTACTGCCAGCCCGGAGGGATCGGTAACCTTGAGCCGCAACTCGCCGTTGTGGGCCTGGGCAAAAACAGTGGCAGAACAGGCGAGCGCGAGAATCACAACCTTACTCAGGAAGCAGTGGCATCGGCGAAATTTTGAAAACCCAGGTCTATGGCAGGTTGGAACCATCGCATTGTGAGACGAACAAACGCGCACAGTAGTGCTCTGGACAGAACTATGCGAAGCTATGACCGGAGGTTGTATGCGCTGCAGTATCGCGATTCTTCTGTTGTCTGCACTTCCGGCGACCGGTCAGGCCGATGCACGCAAACCTATCAAGACGGTAGCTGACTATTGCAGTGCGATCGAAAAGAAGCTGGATGCCATGGGCGACACCGAAGGAGACACGCTCCTTTCCGATTTGCCGGAGGCAGACCGCGCAAAGCTGAAAGAGTACCTGACGTCCTTGAGCAATCTCCGAGGCGCCATCCATCACGATGCATGCGATCCGAAGGGCCTGAAATCTGCGAGAGCCGCAACCCGCCGTGACCTGAAAAAGCACGAGGCGTTGACGAACCAAATGCTTGCCTATGCGCACCACGCCATGGCCGAAGCCTACCGGAAGAAGGCACAAGGCAAAGAAGGCGCAAAATGACAGGTCAACTGCTATTGCTTAGAAGTTCCCATACACAACCAAAGCACTACGCGTCCCGACATACACCTTGCCGTTGATCACCAGCGGGGGGGCGAACTTGATCGCTTTACCCAAAGCATCGCGTGTAGGATTCTGATTGCTGTTGTACAACTCCCTCGACAGTTTGGTGGCGTCATAAGCGTGCAGGACGCTGGCACCTTTTTCCACGGCCCACAAAATACCGCTACCATTTCCGTTGCCTGAAACCACAGGATTACTGCCGGGAAACGCATAGGTTGTGGGCGAAACATCAGATGCTGTTGGGGTCAACTTGCTAGTCAGAGTATTCAGCTGGAATCGTTTTATGGAATCATTGGTTCCGGAAAAGTAGACATTCCCGTTCCAATACGGTGGGGAGCTGAAATTACGCTCCAAATCAGCAGTGTTGGTAGCCACGCCCACAGCATTAGGGATCGATTGCACGATTTGGCAGTCGCAGGCGGAATTGAACTGTCCCATACTGTCACGATTCACGACGTAGATGCGACCTTCCTTGCCGGCTCCAATCATCACGTTCGGAAAGGCACTCGATGAAAGCGGCGGTAGCAAGGTCGTGCCTGTGCCGAGATCACGATCATTGAAGGTCAAGCCGGCAACATTGAACGGCGTGAAGAAGTCTGCTACTGAAAGAGTGGCATTGGTTGGGGAGAGTTTGAGATAGGAGTTTGCCCAGTCCGGCCCCGCATCCCAGGTTCCATTACCCGGAACGGCATAGATGAAAGTGCCGTCTGAAGCTAACTGCGCATTCCAGATTCCGCCGCGCTGGCCGTTGGGAGTGTCATTGAAAACCGTCATTTGCGCCAGGTTGCTGGCCGAATAGCCAACAATCCAACCATGATACGGGTCGGCATCGCCGTAGGAATTAAAGGCGACGTAAATAACACCGTTCAGTTCGAGGAGCGCCGAACGGTCGCTTGCGGTCTGAGGGTTGAGGGTGACGGTGCCATTCACTGCATCATACCCACTTCCGGCAACACTCCCAGTAAGGGTCACCGGACTCCCAGGGTTCTCAGAGCCGGTGAGCAGACTCAGAGAGTGGAGCATATGTGAGTAAGCGCCTGTGGTGGGATTGAACTGCCTATTCGCGATGTAGATGTTTCCGAGGGTCGTATCGATGACCGGGGTAGCCGTAATCCCAATTACAGGTGATACGCCGCAACCATCGATGTTGCCGCAGGGAACGGCTGAGCCGAAGCTTGTTTTCCACAACAGCCCTCCACCATCAGCATCGAACGCATAGATATTGTTATTCTCGGTCGCGACGTAAACCACGTTGTGCGTCGACCCATTCACCGTCAACGCTGGAACGAATAATGGTTGCGCATAGATGTAGCCATTCACCGAATAGGAAAAGAGCTTCTTGAACGTCACAGTATTCACGTTGTTCGGGGTCAAAATATACTCGGCAGTATTAACGTTATTTCGCTGCGGGCTATAGCCCCATGTAGCAACTGGCTGAGGTGGGGGAAGCGATCCGTTAACCGTGATTTTTATCGAGACTTTGGAGCTGCCGCCGCACTTGTCGAATTCTTGAACAACGAAATTTGGGTATGAGCCGGGCTTCAGGATGAAAGATTGGCTGAAACTGTTCGTGAGCGTTTTATACAGCAGGTTGGTAGATGTCGGATAAACCCTCAGCGACGAGATGCCCGCCGGGCACGTCGCCGGCGCAACCGCGCTCGCAGTTACCGAAACCGGCGTTGCTACCGTGGTTCCAGTGGCGGGAGCGGTAATAGTAATGATGCCGTTGGATGTTTGAGCCGAGGCGAAAGAAGCCAGCAGGAAAAAGGCGAGCGCAATGGATTTCATGGAAGCTCCGGCGTGGGAGATTCTTTCTCTCTTTTTCTTCCAAAACGCGCACCCCAACTCATAGTGCTGGTTGCCGCCGCGAAATGGACGAACATAGAAACAGAGGGGGGAAACAGAAAGTGCCAACAAGGTTAGCAGCTTAGTCTCCAACGCGAAAGATTTTTTTTGTCCCGCTCAGGAAGGAAAGCGGGGTGGTGTCCGGCGGTGCTCCGGCCCCGATCCCCGCTGTAGATGTGCTTAGACTCTGGAAGGTTGCTGCAGAATGCACATATTTGTGTGCAGCCCCTATAACCTAGAAGTTGCCATACACGACCAATTGGCTCTTTGTCCCAACGTACACCTTGCCGTTGATAACCAGCGGGGGGGCAAATTTTGCCGCCGTGCCCAGATCGTCACGAGCAGGCTGCTGATCGCTGTTGTACAGCTCGGTGGAAAGTTTGGTGGCATCGTAGGCGTGCAGGACACCGTCCCCTCTCTCCACGGCCCATAGGATTCCGCTGCCGTTCCCGTTGCCCGATACCACTGGGTTACTGCCCGGGAATGCGTAGGTAGTGGGCGAATGGTCAGCCGGGGTCTTGCTGAGTTTGCTGGTCAGAGTATTCAATACGAACCGTTTGATCGGGTCGGCCCTGCCGGAAAAATAGACGTTGCCGTTCCAGAAAACCGGTGTGCCCAAATTGCGCGACAAGTCCTGGCCGCTTCCTGCTACGCCTACAGCATTGGGAATCGACTGGATGATCTGGCAGTCGCAGCTGGAGTTGAACTGGCCCATGTTGTCGCGATTGACCACATAGATCCGGCCCTCCTTCCCGGCGCCGATCATGATATTGGGAAACGCACTGGAGGTCAGTGGTGGCAGCAAGACCGTTCCGGAACCAAGATCACGATCGAAGAAAGTCAGTGTGGCGACATTGAACGGCGTGAAATAGTCTGCGATGGAAAGAGTAGAACCGCCGGGGGAGAGTTTGAGATAGGAGTCCGCCCAGTTAGGGCCGGCATTCCAACTTCCATTGCCGGGTACGGCAAAGATGAAGGTCCCGTCCGAGGCCAAGTGCGAATTCCAAATGCCGCCGCGCTGGCCGTTCGGAGTGACGTTCCACACCGTAAGCTGCGACAAGTTGCTGGCGGAATAGCCAACGACCCAGCCGTGATACGGATCGGCGTCTCCATAAGAAGCGAAGGCGACGTAGATGACGCCGTTCAGTTCGAGCATTGCCGATCGATCACTTGCGGTCTTGGAATTGAACTTGATGTTTCCGTTCGTCGAATCGTAGCCAGTTCCTGAGACGCTTCCGCTTATGGTTATGGGACTGCCGGGGTTCTCAGCGCCCGTCAGCAGGTTTAACGAGTGCAGAAAATGTTTGTAAACCCCTGTGCTCGATGTCCACTGACGATTTGCGACGTAAATGTTGCCCAGCTTGGTATCGATGACCGGAGTTGCGGTAATGCCGACATTGGTGGCGACGCCACAGCCGTGGATGTTACCGCAAGGAATGGATGAACCGAAACTCCTCTTCCACAGCTTGCCGCCGCCGTTGGCATCGAACGCGTAAACGCTATTGTTCTCGGTGGCGACGTAAACAACGTTGCGCTTGGCGCCGTTCACGGTGAGCGCGGGAACAAACAGGGGCTGGCCGTAAATGAATGCATCGACGGAATAGGTAAACAGTTTCTTAAAGCTTGTGGGCCGCACGTTGGCGGGAGTCAATATGTACTCGGCGGTATTCACGTTATTTCGCCGATTACCGTAGCCCCAGGTGGTGACCGCTTGCGGAGCCGGAAGTGAACCCGTGACTTTGATACTAATGGAAACCTGCGATTTGCCGCCGCACTTGTCGATCTCCTGCACCGTGAAATTAGTGTATGAGCCGGGATTCAGGATGAAAGACTTGCTGAAGCTCTTGCTGCTGGTCTTGAAGAGCAAATTACCAGCCGTTGGAAAAAGACTCAGCGATGCGACCCCGGCGGAACATGATGCGGGTGCAACTGCACTCGCTGTAACGGTGACAGGAGTGGCAACAGAGCCTCCATTGTTTGGGGCTGTGAGAGTGATGATCCCATTCGAAGTGGAAGCAGACGCGAATGAAGCGGAAAGAATAATTGCGAGCGCAACTGATTTCATCGAAGCTCCAGGTGGAAATTCTGTCTTTTTCTTTCCCTTTGCGAAGTGGTAAGCGGCATGTCCCGATAATTTTGGAAAAAGGGGGAGGAACGCGAAATCACCGTCAGAAGACAGCTTTCATTTACGATGCTAGAAAGTTTGCACAGTTTTCGCAATACGGGAAACAGTGTACGCAGGGATAGAGGGCTTCGCTGTCAATGCCCGCTGGTAAAGGGTTTTGACCAAGCCTCGAACCGGGAATCCGCGTCGCCAGGTTTCCGCTATATTGAATTAAGATGCCACATGAAAAAACGGTTTTGATCCGCCCTGCACAAGGAATATCTGGCTCCGTGCGCCTTCCGGGTGACAAGTCCATTTCCCACCGGTATGCCATGCTCGGAGGAATTGCTGCGGGAACAACCAAACTCGAGAATTTCTCGAGCGGCGCAGATTGCGCCAGCACACTTGGTTGCCTGCGATCACTTGGGGTCAAGTGGGAGCGCGATGGAGGATCAGTCGTGATTCAAGGCGCCGGATCGCGCCTGCAGGGACCCACTGCTCCTCTCGACTGCGGCAACTCCGGCTCGACTATTCGAATGCTCAGCGGCATTCTTGCCGGGCAGGCGTTTACCAGTGAGTTAATCGGCGACGAGTCGCTGTCGCGTCGTCCGATGGCACGGATTATTACGCCTCTTGAGATGATGGGCGCCAAAATCGAGTCGCGCGACGGCGGCAGGTCTCCGCTTCGCATTTCCGGAGCGAGGCTTAAGGGAATCGATTACAAACTGCCGGTCGCCAGCGCTCAGGTGAAGACGTCGCTGTTGTTTGCGGGATTGTTTGCCGAAGGGACAACCCGGGTTGAGGAACCAATTCAGACCCGCGACCACGGAGAATTAGCCCTGCAGGCGTTTGGCGCGCTTCTGGATCGGCGTATGCGGGAAGTCAGCGTCACCGGCGGGCAAACGCTGCACGCAATCGAGGCGCGGGTCCCCGGAGACATTTCAAGCGCCGCCTTCTTCCTGTGCGCTGCGGGGCTGTTTCCTGACTCACAACTGGCAGTTCCTGGGGTGTTGCTCAATCCAACCCGGGCGCGCTTGCTGGATTTCCTAATTGGCCTTGGTTTGAAAATCACCATGACCGATCTCGAGGAGCAGCATGGAGAGCTAGTCGGAACTGTCCAGGTGCAGGGCGGAAGATTAAGAGGCGCTCGCATTGCGAGCGCAGATTCTGCAGCTCTGATCGACGAAATTCCCGTGGTTGCGGCGATCGCCCCGTACACGAGTGATGGGATCGAAATTCGTGATGCGCGAGAGCTCAGAGTTAAAGAATCGGACCGCATTGCGAGCGTCGCGAAAAACCTCCGGCTGATGGGAGCAGAAGTTGAGGAGTTCGACGATGGCCTGAGTATTCGAGGCGGCCAGCAATTGCATGGAGCATCGCTCGATTCGTTCGGCGATCACCGTATCGCGATGGCGTTTGCGGTGGCGGCGCTGCGCGCGAATGGCGAAACCGAGATTCAGGGAGCTGACGCAGCGGTGATTTCGTATCCGGAATTCTTTGAAGCCTTGGAAGGCTTGGCGCAACGCTAAAGGTTTGGCTCGGAGACTGTTGTCCGGGCTGCCCCGCTCAATGCTTGAAAGGCGGGCCGGACAGGAATGTCCGACCCGCAAAGTGCTCTTACTTGATGGTTTCGGTTTTGCCGTCGTACTTCACGGTTCCGGTCTTCTGGTTCAGCTGGTCGATGTCCTGATTGGTAATGGTGCGAGTGGCATGCTTGCCGCTCTTTGCGGCTGCTGAAGCCTCCGTCGCGCTGGTCATCTCGCCGGCGTAGAATGTCCAATCTTTCGCAGCGGCTTCATGGTCCATGTGCTCCATATGTTCCATGTGCATCATCATCGGATGCTCCATGGCTGGGCCAAGCGGGAGCCGGACAGCTGGATGCGAGATCTCCGGAGTGGTTCCTCCCGAGTACCACACTGGCTGGGTATATTCCGAACTGGTATTGCCGTCAGTCATTTCGAGGGTTGAGTTACGGGCGCCTGCCTCGAGACCGGCGGTTGCGTTGGTAGCTCCGACCGTGGGACCGGTTGAGCGCGACTGCAGCGAAATTTCCGGGGTGGTGATCAGCGGAACGTAAGGGCCGTAGCCATATCCATATCCGTGAACCAAGGCATTCTGTGCCAGGGCCAAGCTCGAAGCGAACAAGACTGCGGAAAGCGTGAACAGACGCATGCTACCTCCTGGGGACTTACACTCTACCTGTCGGATGACTAAGCAGGTGAGATGCCAGATCTTGAAGCAAGCTGGTTTGCAAGGTTTTTCCGAGTCTCTTGGGTGGGTTTTGGAAGAGAAGGGATTGCGAGGCCAGGTTGGGTGCAAGTCCTTGCGCAAAAACCGCAGCGGGATTGCACCACGCTTGAGCTTAACTTCCTACGAATCGTGCATAAAGACTTCTTGCAACCGCAATTTCCGTGGTTCCTTTAATGATCGCGCGGCCGTCGGGAAACAGGGTCATCTCATACGGATCTTTCCAGAATTTCAAGACAAATTGGTTGTGCCTGACGGCACCGTGCGGCTTCAATCTCTCGCTGATAGTGGCGAGATCGAGTGGCCGTGCGTGTTCATGAATCTGGACGGAATTGCGCCCGCACAGGGTAATGTGGGGACGTCCTTCGCCCGCGAGATGAACAAATTCTCGCCTCCTGCAAGTTCGACAATCGAGGTTCGGTTTGGCGGCAGAGATTTCCGCACGTTCGTTGGTCCAAAGATCATGAGAAACCAGGGTTCGGCGCAGATGTTTAGTGTCGCCGACCAGCAGCTTGATGGCTTCGGTTGCCGCGATGGATGCTGAGAGGTTCACGACCGAGTTCAGAATGCCAGAAGTGTCACAGGTCTCGACCGGGCCATGGGGGCTCTCGGGAAAAATGCAACTGAGACAGGCGGTCTCACCGGGAACGATGTTCATACTCGCGGCATAACTCCCCACGGCGGCGACGTAAATCCAGGGCACGGAGTTCTTGACGGAGAAGTCATTTAGCAGATAGCGGGTTTCGAAGTTGTCGGTGCCGTCGAGAATCAGATCGACGCCGCTGAGCAGTTCGTCTATGTTTTCCGGCCTGAGGTCGCTGACGTGGGGCTCGGCGATCACCTCAGAATTGAAGGATGCTATCTTGCGGCACGCGGCGATCGCCTTGGGAATGGATTCGGCAGCATCAGTCTCATCGAACAGGTTCTGTCTCTGGAGATTGCTGGGCTCGACGTAGTCCCGATCGATAATCCGCAAGTTTCCGACGCCTGCGCGGGCCAGAAGGGAAGCAAGGGCTGAGCCAGTTGCGCCACACCCCACAATCGCTACTTTTGCGTCCAGCAGTTTCTGCTGGCCGGTCTCGCCGATTCGGGGAAACAAAATCTGGCGCGAATATCTTTCGCTGATCGCGGGTTTCATTCAAGAAACACTTTAAGAAAACGTTGGTACTTCGAGGCTTCCGGAACCATGAGTTCCACTCTGCCTAAACGCACAGACATTTATTATAAGTGGCGACCGCGCAGCATCTGCGAGAGCTGCGAGTTAGTGTGCTTCAAATCCGGCAGAGACTTCACTCGTTGCTCAGGAGCATAGTTGCTTAGAAGGGGCATTATCCGTGCGTTTACCGTACTTGCGACCGTCTGGTGCTTCGCCGCCGGAGCGAGTGCGCAAACGGCTACGGAATCTGGGACTTCGACTTGCGTTGGTTCAAAGATCGCAAGAATTGATTTTCCCGGAATCAACCTGGCGGACCAGGAAATCTTGCGGGGCCTGATCGCGGCACATGGAGGAGAGAACCTTGGACGTTCGCAATTGCAACAGAGCCTGCGAGTTCTGTTCGCGACTGGCCGGTTCGATGATCTTCGCGCTGAGTGCGAGAGGTCGCCGGATGGGAGCGTGGTGCTTTCGTTCGATGGCACCACCAGGTTCTTTGTCGGCAAGATCAGTGTAGAAGGCGCCCCGCAACATCCCACGCAATCTCAGATCGTGAACGCTACAAAGCTTCAGCTGGGTGATCCGTTTACGGAACAAAAAATGGAGGCGGCGCTCGCGAACATTCGCCGGCTGATGGAGGACAATCAGTTTTATCGCTCGACAATTACCCACTCTGAGCAGTCGGATCCTGCCGATCAACAAATTGAGGTGACCTTTCGAATCCAGCCCGGCGACCCTGCGCGGGTAGGAAACCTCAAGCTCCAGGGCCGCGGCCTGTTTTCTCAGGGGCAGATCCAGGACATCGCCCATCTGCATCCGGGCGACATCGTTACTGCGCAAAAGGCGGCCAATGCGATCGATCGCATCCGCAAAAAGTATCAATCTCGCGGGCGCTGGCTGGTGCAGGCCAGCATTGCCGAGCACAAATATGTCCCGGCCAGTAACACGGTGGATTACACATTCCTGGTCGAGCCCGGGCCACTGGTAGAAATCACCGTTGAGGGTTTCAGGGTCTCGCGCGGAACGATCAAAAAGAACGTGCCGGTCTACGAAGAAAGCGCGCTGGATGACGACCTGCTGAACGAAGGACGACGCAACCTGCTCAACTACATGGAGTCGCAAGGATTCTTCGAGGCAAACGTCGAGTTGCGCAAGGAATCCGATTCGGCAAGGAATCTGCTTCGCGTCGTGTATCAAATCGACCCCGGCGAGCGGCACCAAATTGTGAAGGTATTTATCGTCGGGAACAAATATCTGCAAGATCAGAACCTGCGTCCGGTGATTCAGATTCAGGAAGCAAACTTGCTGCTGCGCCACGGGCGATTCAGCCAAGGCTTGCTAAAGCAGGACGCGTCCACGATGGAGGAGATGTATCGGCGTGAAGGCTTTTCCCAGGTCAAAGTCGAAACCGACGTGGAGGACGATTACCTGGATGTGAACAATCACGTCGCGGTGACGTTCAAGGTCAATGAAGGTCCGCAACTCAAGGTGGGATCTTTCCAGATTGTGGGTAACGATACGAAATTCGACGATCCCATGTCGCCGCTGAATTTTCTGAACACCGGGACGGGGCAGCCCTACTCGGATTCGCGAATCGCGGACGATCGCGACATCATTCTCAATTACTACTTCGACAGCGGGTTTCCCAATGCCACTTTCGATGCAAGCGCCAAACCGGCGGCGGACAGCCGGATGGATGTGACGTACACGATCCGTGAAGGAGCCCGGATTTTCGTAAATCGTGTGCTGGTTACCGGCCGCGAATTCACCAGGCCTTATGTCGTGGACCACGAAATCCAGATTCATGCCAATGATCCGCTCAGCCAAAGCGATCTGCTGGACAGTCAACAGCGGCTTTACGATCTGGGTATTTTCAGTCAGGTGGATACCGCGGTCCAGAACCCGGAAGGATCCGAGCCGCGCAAGAATGTGCTGGTCGAGTTGCAAGAGGCGAAGCGGTACACGTTCAACTATGGCGCGGGCTTTGAATTTCAAACCGGCCAGCCGGGAGGAACCCAGAGCTCGCTGGGGACGAATGGAGTCAGCCCGCTGGCTTCGTTTGACGTGACCCGACTGAACTTCCGCGGTCGGGACCACACCATCACATTCGAATCCCGGGTTGGACGCCTGCAACAGCGCGGATTAATCAGCTATGCGGCTCCGCGGTGGTTCGATAATCCAAACCTGAAACTTACCTTCAGCGGGTTGTTCGACCACACCCTGGACGTGACCACTTTTACGTCACAGCGCCTGGAGGGGTCGGTGCTTGCCGAACAGATCATTAATAAACGGCGCGACGGCACGCCGATTAACGTCCTCACTTATCGATTCAACTACCGCCTGGTCAAGGCGACCCACCTTTCATCGACCGTCAGCCCTGAGCAGATTCCGTTGCTGTCGCAGCCTGTGCGAGTGGGCGAACCGGGATTCAGCTTCAGCCACGACCATCGCGATGACCTGCTTGAAACCAAGCGTGGAAGCTACACAACGTTCGATGCGGGTATTGCGGCGCATTATTTCGGGTCAGAAGCCGACTTTGGCCGCGTGCTGGTGCAAAATTCCACGTATCACCCGTTTGGCAAGACCCGAAAATCGTCTAAAGAACTGGTGTTTGCCCGGTCGACCCGTGTGGGTGTGGAAAACCCATTCAGCAGCACGGAGATCATTCAACCGGGTCAACCTACGACGGGGACGGAGACGCTCATTCCGTTGCCGGAACGTTTCTTCATGGGTGGCGGCAACTCGCATCGCGGTTTTGGGCTAAACCAAGCGGGGCCGCGCGATCCCATCACCGGATTTCCCCTGGGCGGATCAGCGTTGATCCTGAACAATTTTGAGATCAGGTTTCCGCCGCCGACGCTTCCGTTCGTGCAGGAGAACATGAGCTTCGCCCTCTTTCACGATATGGGGAACGTGTTTACAGATGGAACGCACATGCTGCAGAGCCTGGCGACATGGCACCAGGACAAGAAGGCGTGCACGCAGGGATTGAATACACAATATGTCGCAGGAACCGGAGCGGCGCTGTGCAATTACAATTACATTTCTCACGCCATCGGCCTCGGCATACGATACAAGACCCCCGTCGGCCCGGTACGATTCGATTTTGGCTATAACCTGAATTCAACGGTATTTCCGCAATTCGTGCCGGCGGCCACCTCGACGCCTACAAGTCCGGTCTACAACTTTTCCGGGACACGGCAGGCTAGTCCGTTCAACGTTTACTTTAGTATCGGGCAGACATTCTGATGCGATTCCGTTGCGCCATTTCCGGGCTCTTGCTGTTGTGCCTCACGCCTCTGCGCGCGGCCGAAGTGCTCGATCAAGTCGTTGCTACCGTGAACGGCCACGCGATCCTGGAAAGCGATGTAGATGATGAGATTCGCCATGAAAGTCTGATGAGCGTTGCTGAGAAGAGCGGAGCTCCTGCGGATCGCAAGGCCGTGCTGGATCGCCTCGTTGATCGTGAGTTACTGAATGAACAGTCGTCAGGTGCCGAGTATGTTCAAACTTCGGCGGACGAGGTCGATAAAGAACTTAACCAGATCAAATCCGAGTATGTAGATAACCTGAAGATGCCCTGGGCCGACGCGCTTGCAAAGTATGACTTCAGCGAAAGCCAGGTTCGGGACCGAATCACCCAGCAGTTCAATCAGCTGAAATTCATTGACGCGCGTTTGCGGCCGTCAGTCCAGGTGGATCAGGCCGCCATTGAGGCCTATTACAATGGCGAATTCCTGCCGGAACTTCGCCGTTCGCATGCTCCGCCTGTCGCCTTACAAGAGGCGGCTCCTAAAATTCGTGAGCTGCTGGTCCAGCAGAGCATCAATGCCGGATTGACCGTCTGGCTTGAAACGCTGCACTCTCAGGCCGAGATACGGTTTTTCCCGGTTAATTCTTCGACTGCGGACCAGCGGCAATGAAAACTCTCTGGCGCTGGTTCAAGAAATTCACCAAGTACTCGTTCGTCGCCTTCCTCCTGCTGGCTATGTTTTTTTCCTGTTTTCTCTGGTACACAACCACCGAATCTTTTCAGCGGATGGTCCGCAGGCGTTTGATCGCGGATGTCGAAAACGCCACGGGCGGACGCGTCGAAGTTGGCAGCTTTCACGTGGTCCCGTTGCATTTCCAGGTCGAGGTTCGCGGCCTTACGATCCATGGACGCGAAGCTTTCGATCAGCTGCCTTACTTACACATCGAAAGCATGGTCGCGACGGTAAACCTTTCGGCGGCGCTCGGAGCAAAGATCAGCTTTCACACGCTGGTGTTAAACCGGCCGGTGGTTCACATCGTGTTTTACCCCGATGGCACTTCGAACGTGCCTGTTCCTCGTCAACAGGCCCAAGCAGTCGATTTCCAGCACCTTTTTTCAATTTCGATTGACCGCCTGGATGTGCGCCGCGGCGAGGTTGTGTACCAGGACCAGCGCCTTCCGCTCGAGTTCAGCTCAAGTGATGTAGCAGCCAGGGTCTACTATTCATTCCTTCGGAGGAGATTCACGGGAAATCTCGCAGTTGGACGCGCTGAGACTACATTTGACGGATTTAAGCCGGTCGCATGGGCGGGCAAATCTGATTTTGCCGCGGACCGGAATGGGATCGAAATCAGGTCGCTGGATGGGAACTCCGGCGCGACGAAAGTCCATTTCGCCGGCGCGATAACCAACCTGCGCTCCCCGGCCGTGAGCGGCACCTATGACGTTAGGCTCGATCTGGCGGAGGCGGGAGCTGTGGCGAGGCAGCCGCACCTGAACGGTGGGGTGATTTCCATGAGCGGCACCGGATCGTGGTCGGCGCAGGCTTTCTCCTCCACTGGAAAGATCGATGTTCGAAATTTGTCTTGGCAGGACCGCAACCTCATAGTACGTGACGCCATGATGGCGGGGAAATATTCCCTGGATCCGAAGAGACTGTCGCTTTATCAGGTTGATGGTGAGTTCGCCCGAGGCAAGTTTTCTGGCGACGCTGAAGTCAACAATTGGCGAAACGGGTCTGGACCGCGCAACAAGAATGATCAGGCGAAGGATGAGCAGGCCGGCATAGCAAAACTCAAGATCAAGGATATTTCGCTCAGCGAAATTCTGGGAAGTCTTGGCCCGAATTTTCGTCCGGAGAATAAGCTGAAGTTCACAGGAGATACTTCCGGCACCGTGGAACTACGGTGGCGGACATCCATTGAGAATGCCCAAGCCTCCCTGGCACTGGATGTTACGCGACCCGGGCGCCCGCAGCCGGGGCAAATCCCGCTCATTGGCAGCACGCATGCCGATTACAACTTTCGTACCGGCAGTTTTTCGATCAGCGATCTTTCTGCGAACACGCCGGCTACTCAGATTCGGGCGTCAGGCAGCCTCGCTTCTTCACTTAAGCTTTCCTTTGCTACCAACGACCTCCGGGAATGGCAGCCGGTTACGAGCGCCTTATTTCCTGAGGGCATGCCGTTCAATCTGCGCGGTCATGCAGCGTTCAATGGCACAGCTTCGGGCCAACCGGCAAACCTGGCCATTATCGGAAATGTACAGCTTGCGGAGTTCGATGTTGTTATTCCTCCCACCGGCAAGGCGCCGCAACCGACGGTGCACTGGGATTCGCTGGAGTCAGATCTCCAACTCTCGTCGGGAAGTTTGACGTTACGGAATGCGTCACTGCGGCATGGCGACGCGATTGTGCGGGTCGATGGCAGCACACAGATGAGGGATTGGCGGCCGGATGCGTCGAGTACATTCCACGCGCGTGTGCAGATGCAGAACGTGGACAGCGGGGAAGTGGCAACTCTCCTCGGATACGATCATGTGGTTTCGGGCCGAGCAGCTGCCGGCTTCGAAGTTTCAGGGACTGTCTCCCAGCCACATGGGCACGGAACTGTAAACCTGGCACAGGGATTTGTGAACGGATATCCCGTCGATAGTGCGGCGGCTGCGGTGAGCATCAATGGCGATGAGATCGGTTTCCACAACGCTACGCTTTCGCGTGGGGAATTTCGATTGTCCGCAGATGGAACTTACAATCGTCGAGCCCACAGCGTCCAACTTGATGTGAATGGGTCGAACCTTGAAATCGCCGAACTCCCGGCGTTGCGCGGTTTGAGGATCAGCGTAAAGGGTACTCTGGACTTTTCTGCCAAAGTTTCTGGGCCGACGGCAAGTCCGGATATAAATGCCGCGCTTCATCTCCGCCATTTGAACCTCAATGGCGAAGAGGCGGGAGATTATTTTGTAAATGCCATTTCGCACGGTCCTGATCTTCGCGTGACTGGCCATTCCGAGTTCAAGGATGCGGATCTGGGGCTCGACGGCAACATTCGAACTACCGATCGATGGCCGGCCTTGATCGATCTGCGGTTTACCCGTCTGGACGTTGATTCGGTGCTGCAGGCCTACCTGCACGGCCATGTGACCGGTCACTCGGCAGCGGCAGGGAATCTGAGGATCGAAGGTCCGCTGCTCGACCCGAAACAATTGAGACTGACCGGAACCATGACGGAGCTGCTCGCAGATGTGGAGCAATTGAAGATTCGCAACGACGGGCCGATCCGGTTCACCGTTGACAAGCAGCTACTGAAGCTCGATGGCTTTCACATCATTGGCGACAACACGGATCTGAACGGCGGCGGAACTATGCAACTGACCGGCGACAAAGCTCTTGATTTCCACGCGACCGGCAAAATCGGACTGGAGGTACTGCGGGCACACAATCCCGATTTTTCGACTTCCGGGACGATGACCGCCGATGCGCAGATCACCGGAACTCTCGACGCTCCGCTGGTGCAAGGCAAGTTGCAGGTCAAGGACGCAGCCGTCTCAGACATCAACCTGCCGAGCGCTTTAAGCGAAATCAACGGGGTGCTGCTATTCAATCAAAGCCGCGTCACCATCGAAAGCTTGAGCGCGAAAACGGGTGGAGGAACGGTAAATCTTACTGGTCACGCCGATGTCTCCGGCCGGCAACTGAGTTTCGATCTCACGGCCAATGCGACGGATGTTCGCTTTCGTTATCCGCCGGGAGTCAGCTCAACCGGCACTGCCGAATTGCACTGGACGGGAAGCACGGGGGGTTCGGTGCTGTCTGGAGACGTGACGATTACAAAGCTTGGATTCACTCCCGGATTTGATTTTGGCACGTATTTGGAGCGAACGGCGCAGATCAACGCGCTTCCGCAGACCGACCCTGTGCTCAACAAAATTCGCCTCGACTTGCACGTGGTGACTGCTCCAGAACTGCAGATGCAGACCAGCGTCATTCGATTGCAGGGCGAGGCCGATTTGCGCGTTCGCGGCAATGCGGCGAAACCCGTGATCCTGGGACGCGCAGATGTTTTCGAGGGCGAAGCGTACTTCAACGGAACCAAGTACAGATTGGAGCGGGGCGGTGTGACTTTCAACAATCCGGCACTGACTACGCCCATTCTTGATCTGCAAGCTACGACGCGCGTGCGGGATTATGAGGTCACGCTGTCGATGACCGGGCCGGCAAGCTCACCGAAGTTGAATTACCGTTCGGATCCCCCCCTGCCGCCGAGCGATATTATTGCGTTGCTCGCATTCGGGCAAACCAGTGAGCAGTCGGCGCAATTGCAGCAGAACAGTTCATCGGCGTTCAGTTCGCAGACATCGAATGCTCTGTTAGCCGCCGCGCTGAATGCGACGCTCAACAATCGAGCGCAACGTCTTTTCGGGAATACCCACATTAAGATTGATCCTCAGGGCCTGGTTACAGAAACCTCGCTGCCGCAGAACAGTCCTGCGGTCACGATCGAGCAGCAGGTAAAGGACAATCTCACTTTGACTTACACGACCGCGGTTGCCCAAACCTCACAGCAGGTGATTCGCGCCGAGTACAACATCACGCGAAATATTTCGGTGGTTGCCATTCGAGATCAGAATGGTATCGTCAGCTTCGACGTGAAAGTCCGCCGCCGGAAGCGGTAGCATTGCCCTTCATTGAAGAACGAGCGCGAATGGTTGAATCGCAGCTGCGACGCCGCGGCATTCCTGACGAGCGTGTGTTGAGCGCGATGCTGCAGGTGCCGCGACATGAGTTTGTGCCGGCGGAATATCACGACAAGGCCTATGCAGACCACCCCATTCCTATTGCGGAAGAGCAGACCATTTCGCAGCCCTTCATCATCGCGCGGTCGCTGGACGCTTTGGCTCTCAACGGCAGCGAGCGTGTTCTCGAAGTAGGCACTGGTTCGGGATATCAGGCGGCGCTGCTGGCGGTTCTCGCGCGTGAAGTGTTCTCGATCGAGCGACATCCCTCTCTTGCTCAAGCGGCAGAAGCACTACTAAGTAAATTGCGATACGCCAACGTCACCATCGTTGTGGGAGATGGCAGCAATGGGTTTCCACAGTCCGCTCCGTTCGATGCGATCTTAGTTTCTGCCGCCGCGCCGAAGATCCCGCAAAGTCTGCTCGAACAGCTCGCCGAAAACGGAAAGATGGTGATTCCAGTCGGACCGCCTCAGGCGCAAGAACTTCAACTGGTGCGCAAGCAGAATGGGGAAATCAGCGTAAAAGTTCTCGAGGGCTGCAGATTCGTGCCGCTGATCGGCATCGAAGGCTACTGAGAACCGCGCTTCGATACAATACTCTGTGCCACTCCTTAAACACGCACGCGTCACGCTGGAGATGATCAAGTGGGAGCACTCGATTTTCGCGCTCCCGTTTGCACTTTGTGGCGCGATGCTCGCCGCCCGGGGCATTCCCGATATTCGTCAATTGCTGTGGATTGTGATCGCGATGGTCTCAGCTCGATCGGCGGCGATGGCGTTCAATCGCCTGGCCGATGCTTCGATTGACGCCGTCAATCCGCGAACACGCACCCGCGCTTTGCCCGTCGGCGCAGTGAGTCCCGGCTTCGTCAAATACTTTGTCGTACTTTCGTCAGCCATTTTCGTTTTGGCAGCATGGCAATTGAACCGTCTGTCATTCTTCTTGTCGCCGGTGGCCCTGGCGATCATCTTTCTCTATTCCTACACGAAACGCTGGACGCGCTGGTCGCACCTGGTGCTCGGCTTTGCGCTTGGGATTGCGCCGGCAGCGGCATGGATCGCGGTGCGCGGATCGCTTGACGTGCGAATTATTTTGCTCACAGCAGCCGTGACGTTCTGGGTCGCGGGTTTCGATGTGCTCTACGCCTGCCAGGACTGCGCATTTGATCGCGAAACCGGGCTGCACTCGATTCCGCGCTATTGGGGAATTGCTCACTCGTTGTGGATTGCGAGAGCGTTGCACGCATTTATGGTTCTTCTGCTGGTGGCGCTCATCTTTGCTTTTCGGCTTGGTCCATTGTCCGCGACTGGGATCATCGCGGTTGTAGCTCTACTTGCCTATGAGCACTCACTGGTTTCGAAAGACGATTTGAGCAAGCTGAATGCTGCATTCTTCACCATGAATGGCGTTATTGCGGTCGTGTTTTTTGTTTTTGTGGCGCTCGATCTCCTCCTGCGACGTTCGGGTAGAATCTAACGCTTACATTTGAGGAGGCGTATGAGGAAGATTGCTTTTGCCATCGCTTTGGTTTGTTCGATGACTGTATTTGCCCAACCACCGGCTAGTGTGAAGTCGCCTGAAGTTCAACCGGACGGACGCGTCACTTTCCGTTTTCGGGCGCCGAATGCGCAGAAAGTAGCGGTGTCCATCGAAGGTCAACGCGATCATGCGCCGATGCAGAAGAATGATCAGGGTGTGTGGAGTGTGACAGTCGGTCCGTTGCCACCGGACATTTATGGTTACTCGATCGTCTCCGACGGCGTCGACCTCATCGATCCTTCAAACCAGATGATGAAGCCGAACCTGCTTTCGACCGACAGCGCCGTGCATATTCCTGATCCGTCGCTGTCGTGGGAGATCAACGATGTTCCGCATGGCGAGATTCACCATCACTTCTACCATTCCAAGGTCAATGGACTGGACAGCGACTTCTACGTCTATACGCCGCCAGCATACGATCCGAGTGCCAACGTACAGTATCCGGTCTTTTACCTGCTCCATGGATTCAGCGATGCCGCGAACGGATGGTCCGAGGTCGGCCGCGCGAACTACATTCTCGACAATCTGATCGCGCAAGGGAAAGCCAAGCCGATGATTGTGGTGATGCCGCTGGGTTATGGAGATTTCGAAGTGATCCGGCGGGGATGGAACTCGTGGGATGACAAAGAACTGGCGCTGCGGAATTTGTCAAAGTTCACCGACGTGCTTTTGTCGGAGGTTATGCCACAGGTCGAACAAGCATATCGCACGAAGAACGACCGCGAGTCACGGGCGATCGCCGGCCTTTCGATGGGAGGCGCCGAGTCTTTGCGCACAGGCTTGAATCACCTCGACCAGTTTGCCTGGATTGGGGCTTTCAGTTCGGGAGGGATTGACCGGCAGGAGTTCGTCACCCAGTTCCCGGGAGTCGATGCGACGATCAATAGCAAGCTGAAAACGTTGTGGATCGCCTGCGGTACCGACGATGAGCTGATCAAGATCAACCGCAAGTTCAAAAACTGGCTGAAGGATAAGAACGTGCAGTTCACGGATGTGGAGACGCCCGGCGCGCATACCTGGATGGTGTGGCGAAGAAACCTCACGGCGTTCACACCCCTGCTGTTCAAATAGAGGCACGGGGGGCTACGGCGAGCAACGACTCCCTCTCAGAACCACTAGCCACCGATATCCAGCCACTTGTATCATCAAAGTAATGGCTGCTGCCCATTCATTTCAAACCGACGATCCACGCCTGCAATCGATTCACGAGAAGGTGACGGCACGTCAGCGCCTGGATGCTGACGATGCGCTCGCGCTCTATCGCACTGGGGATATTCTGGCGGTGGGCTGGCTGGCGAATCAGGTGCGCGAGCGCCTGCATGGTGACAGGACCTACTTCAATGTGAATCGCCATATCAATCCGACTAACGTTTGTATCGCGGCTTGCCGCCTGTGCGCCTTCGGCCGCAAGAAAGATTCCCCGGGTGCTTACACCATGGCACTCGAAGAAGCGTTTGAAACTGCCGCGTCAGGCTATAGCGAGGCGGTAACGGAATTTCACATTGTTGGCGGATTACATCCGGATCTGCCGTTCCAGTATTTTCTCGATCTGGTTTCCGGCCTGAAGCAGCGCTTTCCCCAAGTACATCTGAAAGCCTTCACCATGGTGGAAGTTGCATATCTGGCGAAGCGCGCCAAGCTTTCGATTCCCGAAACCCTTGCCCAGCTCAAAGCTGCAGGCGTGGATTCGCTTCCCGGCGGCGGCGCGGAGATTTTCGCCGATCGGGTGCGCCACATCATCTGCGACCACAAGATTGACGGCGATCAGTGGCTGGATACCGCGCGCACCGCGCACAATCTGGGCCTGAAGTCCAATGCCACTATGCTTTATGGACACGTCGAAAACGACGAAGACCGGGTTGACCACCTGCTGAAGCTTCGGTCGCTGCAAGATGAAACCGGCGGCTTCCAAACTTTCATCCCGCTCGCGTTTCATCCGGACAATACTCCGCTCGAGCACCTGCCCAGGACCACCGGAATGCTAGATATTAAACAGATTGCGGTGAGCCGCCTGGTGCTCGACAACTTCCCGCATATCAAAGCGTATTGGCAGATGCTTACGCCGAAGATCGCGCAGATTGCGTTACGTTTCGGGGCAGACGATCTGGACGGTACGGTTATCGAAGAAAAGATTTACCACGATGCCGGCGCGACCACGCCCCAGGGCATGCGGCGGCAAGAATTGGTCAGGCTCATCAAAGAAGCAGGCCGCGAGCCGGTAGAGCGCGATACCCTCTATCGCCCTGTGATGCGGACGGAAACTTCCGTGACTGTCGCAGTCTGAATTGTTGGTCCGGTGAGATTAGGGGCGCCCTCTCCGCGCGCGAGTCGGCGCTCTAGCCAACCCACAATGCAATTCGCATTCGCGTTAGAGGGTTGGGAGTCTGGCGCGAGTTGCTTAATCCGAGTTGCATAAATCCGCAGATTTCGAAACGGGAAAACCACTCCAACTTAAAAAACAATTTCAGGTGCAATTTTGGTTTCGCACTGGTGCATGAGGTGTAGAATCAGCCTTGCAAGGCTTCACGGGACCTTCTCCCGTATCGAGGCGCGCATGAATGTTCACGTCAGTTACAAAGTCCCGAAAACCCCCGACATCGAAAAAGAACTTCAACACTGGACAGCCAAGCTGCAGAAGCGGTTGCAAGTGTTCAGGCCTGAGTTAGTTCATCTCAAGGGATCTCTCGAAGAAAGTTCGGCACGGGCAGGCACTACAGTTTCGCTGAATTTGCGGCTTCCCAGTGGACAGATGGCGGTGCAGCAATCGGCTTCGTCTCCGACTTCAGCGATCAAGTCTGCATTTGACGATCTGCTGAATCAGGTCGGCCGGCACAAAGACCTGTTGCGCCATTCGCATCGCTGGAATCGCCGTGGCTCTGAAGATGGACGTCGCGTACACCAGGTACCGTTCGAACAGACGATCGCCGCGGTCCCACCATTGACTGCATCCAGCGACGACATACGCTCGTTTGTAAATGCCAATTTCCGGCGGTTACGGATGTATGTGCAACGGGAAATCGCGTTTCGCGAAGCTTCGGGTCAATTGGAACCAGAGCTGTTGATTTGGGACGAGGTACTGGACGAGGCCGTTGCCCGCGCGCTGGATGACAGTCATGAAAAGCCGGACCGCATTGGGATTGAGCCGTGGCTCTATCGGCTTGCCATTCGCGCGATGGATGAATTGGAAGCCTCTCTCGCAGAGGGAACCCAGGACGTCCATCTGGAAACGATACCCAAGCACCGCAACGAATTGGCCAGTGATGAACCTCGTTTGCAGTTCCATCAACCCGATGACTCAATGACCGCCGAAAGCAGCATCGCTGACAGACGCGTGGCTACACCAGAAGAGATCGCGTATTCGGATGAGATGATTGCCCTTGTTCAATATGGTTTGCATGGCGCATCGCGGCAGGACCGGGAAGCGTTCATCCTGTACGCAATTGAGGGGTTTTCGCTCGACGAGATTGCTGCCATTACTGATAGGTCTTCGGCTCAGGTGGACCAGTCAATCCGGGCGGCACGCGAAAAGCTCAAACAATCTGTATCTCTTGAGAATTCTTTTAAAGAAAAATCAATGCAGCAGATTGGAACCAACTAAACCTTATGGGGTGACTCATGATTTCTCGTGAAGAACTGCGTCAGCTGGCGTCATTTGAATGCCGAGGTGACGGTGAACTCGCCATCAGTTTTTACTTTCACCCCGGCGTTCCGCAGGACAAGTCGCACCGAGAAGAAGCCATCCTGGCAAAAGATCTGATTAAGAACGCACTTCGGGAATTGCAACCGCAGGAGGGCAATCGAAAAGCCATCGAAGACCTCGACAGGGCACTGAGGTTGGCTGAAAGCCTGCACGGCAATCAGGCGCGGGCCAAGGCGGTGTTCGCGTGCGGCCTGCAAGGATTATGGAAAGAGTTTGATCTTCCGCCGGTTGCTTCTCCCAGCCGGCTGTTTGTGAACCGCAGGTTCCACCTGAAACCCCTGGCCGCGGTCTTTTCCGAATATCCGCGTCATTGGGTTGCGCTTGTCGATCGGCACTCCGCGCGTTTCCTGGAGATACAGTTCGAAGAAATGCGCGAGCAGTCGGAATTCACGACAACTCAATCCCGCCGAAGCCGCAGTGATGGCTACGCCGGGTACGATGCCGGCCATGCCGAGAGGCACGCTGATGATGAGGTCAGGCGTCATTATCAGCGGGTCGCGGATTTTCTAAAGCAGGCAGTCGAGCGGCACCAATTCGAGGCACTGGTAGTTGGCTGCCATGAGGTCAATTGGCCCGATCTCGAAGCCCAGTTGCATCCGTACGTGCGACAGCGCTTGCTTGGGCATTTCTCAGCGGACCTGCATTCGCTCAGTGACGACGAAGCCCGGAGCGAGGGGGAGCGCATCATTCGTCAGTCGCTGCAGGAGCACCACGAGAAGCTGATCGCGGAAGCGCTGAGTGGATCGCGCAGCAATGGACGCGGCGTGACCGGCCTGAGGCGCGTGCTGCGCGCGGTCGAACTGGGCGAAGTCGAGAACATCATCATGACGCCGGAGTACTCGGCACGGGCTGTCGAGTGCAGCAATTGCGGGCACATTGATTCGCATATGGTTTCTTATTGCCCAGCATGCGGACGCAAGACTCGCGAACTCACGGACGTGTGCGAGGCACTGGTGCCGAACGCGATCCGCAACAATATCGGGGTAGTGCTGGTCCCGCCGCAGAAGGAGTTCGACAGTGTGGGCAACATCGCCGCCATTCTTCGCTTTCGCTCTGACCGAAACACGAACGAGATGCTGGCGGCCTCGTGAGCGAGCCCGAAATAGTCGCACTCCCTCGGTGATATAAATGTTGTTCTTTAGCTCATGAAGGAGCAGCATGCCCATTTCTCGTCGCGATTTTATTGCTGCATCGGTCGCGGGTGCAGCGAGTGTGCCCCTTCTCGCAGACACTCCTGAGAAACCGCAACCGAAACGTGCCGCAAAACTTCCTATCCTGGTGTGCTCCGAGTACAGCTACAAGTGGATTGAGAATGGCTATAAGCTGCTGGCCGGCGGCGCGGATACGCTCGATGCTGCGATCCAGGTAGTGAAAGGCCCGGAAGATGATCCCGACTATCAAAATGTAGGGCTCGGCGGACGTCCGAACGAAGAAGGTGTAGTCGAGCTTGATGCCTGCTGCATGCACGGACCAACCCGTACCGCCGGCGCGGTCGGGGGCGTGCGCAACATCAAGAATGTGTCGCTGGTGGCGAATGCGGTCCGCATTCACAGCGGGCACGTGATGTTGGTCGGTGAAGGTGCCGAGCGCTTCGCTGTTGCTCAAGGATTTCCGCGCGAGAATCTTCTAACTGACAAATCGCGAAAAGACTGGCTGCTGTGGAAGGAAACGCACTCGGATTGGTGGGGCCCCGGGCTTGCGAGCCCCGATTGGCGCAAGCGGTTTCGCGCGCCCGCTCATTCCGATGAATGGCATGAACGCATTCAGCGCATGGAGGAAATGGCAGCGCAGATTGGAATTTCGCCTGAGGATCGCATGGAATCCATCCGCAGCGTGATCTATCCGCCGACGGGCACCACGCATTGCTCCGCGCTGAATGAAAAAGGAGAGATGTCAGGCTGCACCACCACGAGTGGGCTTGCGTGGAAGATCCCCGGAAGGTGCGGGGATTCTCCCATCATCGGCGCCGGCTGTTACACCGATCAGGACGTGGGTTCGGCGGGAGCGATCGGCAGCGGGGAAGAGAACATCAAGGTTGCAGGTGGACATACGATTGTCGAAAACATGCGGCGAGGGATGTCTCCGCTGGATGCGGGCATGGATGCGATCAAGCGTATCGTTCGCAATTACAACAATGACAGAGAGCGCCTGCAGTTCGTCGACATGGTCTATTACGTTTTGCGCAAAGACGGTGCTTACGTCGGCGTTTCGTTGTGGGAAGGATACACTGCCGATCATCACCACATGATTGCGATCCATGACGGCACGAAGCGGTTGGAGAAGACGGTGAATCTGTTCGATGGGCCGTCGCAGGATTGGCCTCCAATACGCCTGAAATAGCGGATTGTCTCTGCGAACTCGGCGGTGCTTCTCTGCGATCTCTTCGGTTAAAAGCTTTTGCCGGCCGGTCCTAAGCGAACCTAACTTTCACATCATCGTTCTTCGTCAAATGGATACTCTCAATGAACCGCACCTTGCCAGTCATCAACGTGAGGATGATCGATGAAGTCCTTGTGCCTTCGCCGAAGAAACGCACGCCTTTGAGCAGCGCGCCGTCGGTGACGCCTGTAGCCGCGAATATCAGCTGATTTCCCGGGGCCAGGTCTTCTGCCCGGTAGATCCGGTTCTTGTCGCGAATGCCCATGCGCGCGATGCGCTCTTCGAGTTCGGGTTTGTTGATCACCAACCGCCCAACCATATAACCATTCAGGCAGCGGATGGCTGCGGCGGTGATCACACCCTCAGGCGCCCCACCCGAGCCCATAACCGCATGCACTCCTGTGCCAATCACGGCAGCAGCAATTCCCGCAGAAAGATCGCCGTCACTGATGAGGCGAATCCGAGCGCCGGCAGCGCGAATTTCAGAGATCAACTTCTCGTGCCGCGGCCGGTCGAGTACAACGATCGTTAAATCCTGAACGCTGCGTTCCATCCCCTTGGCGATGCTCTTCAAGTTTTCCGCGACAGAAGCATCGAGATCCACCAGTCCCTTGCAGGACGGTCCGACGACGATCTTTTCCATGTAGCAGTCGGGCGCGTGAAGCAGGCCGCCTCGTTCTGCCGCCGCCAGGACCGTAATGGCGCCGGCAGCGCCAGTGGCACAAAGGTTGGTACCTTCGAGCGGATCAACCGCGATATCAACCTCGGGGACTTCCATGCCGTCGGGGAATTCGGCGCCGACCTGCTCGCCGATATAGAGCATGGGTGCCTTGTCGCGCTCGCCTTCACCGATCACGATGCGGGCGTGCATGGGGATCGTGTCCATGGTGCGGCGCATAGACTCGACCGCAACCTTGTCGGAGAGTTCACCTTCGCCGCGGCCCATGGTGCGGGCGCTGGCAATTGCCGCGTTTTCGACCACGCGGATAAACTTCGGAGCCAGGTCGCTCTCAATGTTCTCGCCAAAGCTGCGCGCCTTGGTTTCAGCGCGGTCGAATTCTTCACGGATATCGGTTGGTGTCATCGGTTCTCCTGCCGCGAAAAACTATGCGCGAATAGATGCGGAGAACGCAAGTAGGATGGCCGACTGATCGGTCGGGAACGGTGCTCGTGTGGCACAGGCGGCTCGCCTGTGGCGGCTGAGAATAGCGAGCCAATCTCAGGACCTGCACAGGCGGGCCGCCTGTGCTAGATGGGCAGATACGATTTAGAGGGCTGCGGCCGCTTTCAGCAGATTGTCTACGCCATCGGAAGTTAGCTGGTATAGGGCCGGCTCGCCCTTCCGTTGGGCGATATAGCCGTCGCCAGATCTCGCGATCGAGACATTCTCGGTGCGCTTACCGTCGTTCGAGGTCACTGAAAGTTCGATGGTGGGATTGGAAAAGCCTGAATCGACAAAGCCGGCAGCCGAGAGATCGCGCAGCTTTGAGACAAGGTCACTTACCTTTGTGCCATCCACTTTCTTGCCACTTGACCACCAGTCGTCTTCGCCGGCGGTCCCGCGCGTCAGGAGATATGATTTCGCACCACTGTGAATTTCAATTTTGTTAAGCGTTGTGAAACCAAAATCGAACAGTGATTTGTTGCGGAAGTCCTCGAGATGCTTCTCGACTTCCTTGCCTAGCGCCGAATCGATCTTGTACGCGCCTTCAGCGGCGCTCGACTTCGCATAGTAGTCGTCCCTGGTTTTGCGGATCTCGAGTTGCTGGGTGCCGGACTGATCAGTCACCTTGGCAGTCGCGACTGTCGCGGCCTTGGCAAAGTCAGACGATGCCTTCGCGGCATCGGCGGTCGCGTCCATTTTGGCTTCAGTCAACTGCCGGACCAGATCGCCAACCTCCGAATTATTGGCTCGCAGTAGTTTCGGTTTGAGAATCTGCCACTCGTCTTGGTTGCGACCGAACTCAAGGCCGGGACTTTTCTTAATCAGCTCCACGCGGCTGATGTTGTCGGCAGTCGCGGTGATCAGGCGCTTGTCGCGCAGATCGTTTACACCTTTGTCGAGACTGGTTTTCGTATAGCTCGCGACCGTGAACACGCGCGGATCGCCCGCCAGCATGGCATACACCGCGCCGCCCGTGGGCGTGTCGTCGCCAATCAAGAGCTTTTGCGATTTGTTGTCTTTTTCGGCGAGATCAACCTGCAGCATGGCAGGCGCAAGGCCATATTGTGATGGATCTGTTGCTTTGTCTTCCACTAGACGTTCCGAGTTCAGGGATGAAACCGCTCCTAGGAGTTCTGAAACTGCGCTCTGGTCGGCGCGCAGCATTTTCGGCGCAGTAATCTGCCATTCGCCGGAGGATTTCCTGGCCAGCGCCAGCGCCCGGGAATCTCTTTTCGTCAGCTGAAGGGCGTTGATCGAGCCTTGGTCCAGCTTCAGAATGGCGGGCGGCGTGTCAGCTGAAGTCTTGCTCGTCTCTGCGGAAGGTTTACGGTGCTCCGACCAGTACCAAAGTCCGCCAAGAATGACGAGCACTGCAGTTGCGATGTAGAGGCCTCGGCTTTTCATCGTCGATCGAATTGACTGCTTATCTTCTCTTCCACCACACGCCGACGCCACCGATTATGACGATGAGCGGCAACACAAACTGTGCGGTAATCAAGACCACGTTGAACTGCCGCTGCGTCATGGTGACGCGGCGGTCCTCAGGCGCCTTTGGACGAATGGAGATCAGGTCCTCGTCGGATGACAACCAGTTCACAGCGTTCAGAGCCAGGTCGGCGTTACCGTTGAAATTGATGTATTGATTGTCGGCCCAGTCACCGCTGCCGACCACCACAAAGCGCCCCTGTGTTCCTTCTTTGCCGGTGCTATAAGTCCCGGCCGCGGCGAGCGTAAGCGGGCCTTTCTTGTTCTTGGGATCATTGACGTCCACACGCGCAGAATTGAGATTCGTGGTTGCGACGCTCGTCTCCGACGAGTCAAACAATTTCTCAACCGTGGTCTTGTCCGTGTTCTTAATCTCGAGCGGACGCGACAGCGGAAATCCAGTTGCGGTTCTCTTTATGTCGTTCACGATGGGCTGCGAAGTATAGCTGCTGACCAGGGCAACTTCCGGCCCAAGGCCGACCATTTGCCCAATTGGATTCAGATCGAGAATCAGTTCCTTACCCGCAGTTACCCCCCAACCTTGCAGCAAACTGGTGAGCGCATCATTCTTTGCAATTTGGAAACGTCCAACCTTGAGCGGTGGAGAAAGCATGAAAAATGCGCGGCCCCCGCCCTCGACATATTTTTTGATGCCATCCACTTGCGGCTGTTCATAATTCCGCGTAGGCCCGCCAACAACCAGAACGGTACAGTTGCCCGGCACTTCGGCTTTTTGCACAAGATCTACGCCCTGGGTTTCATAGTTGTCGCTGGTGAGAGCGTCCTTCAAGCGCGAGAAGCCTTCACGCTCGCTCTCGCTGATCTGGTGCTCCCCGCTTCCGCTGGCGAAGCAGACTGTCCGCGTGGTGCTTTTCAGGTCGCGGATAAAGGCACCCGTGATGCCTTCTTCCGTCATGCTCTTGGCTTCTTCTTTTTTGCTACCGATTTGAACAACGGCTGTTCCCAAACTGCGAATGCCGGCTTCTCTCGCCAGTTGCGGATTCTTGTCTGGATCGACGTATTCCACCTTCACCTTGGGCGAAAGGTTCTTGTACTCTTCGAGCAGATCCTTGCCCTCGGGGAACTTCGTGCCTGCATTGAAATAGGTGATGGTCGCGTCTTGCTTCAGGCCTTTGACGATCTTCGCGGTCTGCTCGGAGAGGCTGTAGCGCTTGTTCGCAGTGGCGTCATAGGATTTGTTGTAACGATTCCCAAGCAGATTCGCAACGACGCAGATGGCAATCACAACCAGAATGTAAGTCGCCGCGTATGCGGCATATTTTGTCTGTCTTGCTCTAAGCCAGGTGTTTGCCATTTACGACCTCCACCGCAGCGACTCCATCGACCGGGCGGTGAAAAACAGTCCAAGGAAAATCAGAGTTGCGTAATAAATTCCGTCTTTGGAGTCCACGACACCACGCATGAAGGATTCGGAATGCGTGGTCAGCGACATATAGGAAAGAACGCGCGCCCAGGTGGAATTGTCGTAGCTGCTCACCCATGCAAACACCCAAAGCAGGATCAGAACCGCGAAAGTAACCGCGCCGGCAATAATCTGATTCTTTGTCAGGCTGGAGATAAATGTGCCGATTGCCAGCATCGCGCTGGCCTCAAGCAACAGCCCCAGGTATGCGATCACGACCGGCTTCCAGTCAGGATTTCCGTATTTGAATACAAACAACAGATGAACGACCGTTATCAGCAGCATGCAGATGTAGAGCGCCACCGCGGCCATCCACTTGCCGATGATGATTTCCCAATCTCGAATGGGGGACGTTGCCAGCAATTCGATGGTCCCTGAACGCGTTTCTTCGGCGAAAAGGCGCATGGTGATCATTGGAAGAAAAAACAATCCAATCACCGCCATGTTCTGCAGCAGTCCACGGATGACCTGCTCGTTGATGTTAAGTGGATACGATTGACCGCTCATCTGTACTTCCATGCTGTATTTCACGAACATGCCAAGCTCAGACCAGAAGAAGTAACCGAAAATGAGCGCCCAAAATGAAAGCAACACGTAGGCGACGGGAGAAGCGAAGTAGCTTCGCAATTCCTTCTGGCAAATAATGAGCACATTTCTCATGCCTGGCCTCCGGTGGCGGCGTTCTCGGCGGCTTCACTTCCGGTCAACTGCAGGAAGACTTCTTCCAGGCTCATCGAGGCCGGACGCAGTTCGTTCAGGTCCCACCCGGATTCGACGATTGCGCGCGCCAGATCGCCGCGAACTAATCCGCCCTTTTGACTCTCGACCTCGAAAATTGCGCGGCTGTCGATCTGCTGCCTGCACGAGACACTGCTTACGCCGGACACTTGCTCCAGCTTCTGCTGTACGGTCGTGGGCTCTAAGCCGCCAGTGCGTCCTGCAACTTCCACCAGCACGGATTCAGCCCCGCGCGCCCGCGCCTGCAGATTTCGCACGGAGTCAGTTGCAACCAGCTTGCCCTGATTGATGATGATCACCTGCTGGCATGTCTGCTCAACTTCGGGCAGGATGTGCGTGCTCAGGATGATGGTATGGTCGCCCGCAAGGCTCTTAATCAGGTCGCGAGTTTCGTTGATCTGTTTAGGATCGAGTCCTGCGGTTGGTTCGTCGAGAATCAGGACGTCTGGGTTATGGACGATTGCTTGCGCTAATCCGACACGCTGCCTATATCCTCTTGAGAGCTTACCCAGCACCTTATGCTTGACGTCTGCAATGGCACAACGCTCACAAACGTAATCAATTCGCTTGGTTAGATCAGCGCCTGAAAGCCCTTTCAATCGGCCGACGAATTTCAAGTATTCCGCCGTTGCCATCTCGGGATAGATCGGCGGAGTTTCCGGCAAATATCCGATGCGCTTCTTTACCTCGAGCGGTTTCTTAAGGACATCGAAGCCCGCTACCGTAGCTGTGCCTGCGCTTGGCGGCAGGAAGCAGGTCAGCATGCGCATGGTGGTTGTCTTGCCGGCGCCGTTTGGGCCAAGAAATCCAACGATCTGGCCCTTTTCGACCGAAAACGAGATGCGGTCAACAGCGGTGGTGCGAGCGTATCGCTTGGTCAGCTCTGAAACATTGATCATAGTTATTTGCTGGCAGCGACAAGACTGCCGCGCCGAAACCACGCGGGAGCACGGGGTTTTGTTTATCTTAAGAACAACAGCTTGCGTATGTCAAAAACCAGGC
>Ga0310811_10000951_pt1 | contig 37142 bp, 35 predicted proteins | sample YCmetagenome_FD_207642 | JGI IMG/M metagenome (GOLD analysis project Ga0310811, IMG submission 207642) | Soil microbial communities from experimental microcosm in Duke University, North Carolina, United States - YC | ecosystem: Engineered > Artificial ecosystem > Soil microcosm > Unclassified ... | reverse complement strand
TCCGAGCAAAGCAACTGCGTTTCGGTGAAGCCGCTCGAGACCGAGCTCGGCCGCAAGCGACAGATCGACCAAAGCAACTGCAATAAGGACTTCTCCTGTCTGAAGGGCTTCTGCCCGAGCTTCGTCTTGGTGCATGGCGGCACGCCGGCCAAGGCCAAGCGTCCGCAGCTCAAGGTCGTGCAGGATGATCCGTTCGCGTCGTTGCCGATGCCGACCATGCGGCCGCTCAGCGAAGCCTACGGCATCCTGGTGACCGGCATTGGCGGCACTGGCGTGATCACCGTCGGCGCCCTGATCGGCATGGCGGCGCATCTCGAAGGCAAGGGCTGTACCGTGCTCGACTTCACCGGGCTCGCGCAAAAGAACGGCGCAGTCATGAGCCATGTACGTCTGGCGCCCAAGCCGGAAGACCTGCATGCCGTACGCATCGCCGCCGGCGGAGCGAACCTGGTGCTGGGCTGCGATATGGTCGTGGCGGCCTCGCCCGCCGCGCTGTCGCGCATCGAGCCGGGCGTCACCAAGGCGGTGATCAACGGCTACATGCAGCCGGTCGCGGCCTTCGTGATGAACGGCGACATGGATCTCGGCGCCGAGTCCATGATGAAGGCGATCCGAGACGCCGCGGGCGACGAGGCCACTTCCTTCGTCGACGGCACCGGTCTCGCCACCGCCCTGCTGGGCGATTCGATCGCCACCAACCTCTTCATGCTGGGCTATGCCTGGCAGAAGGGCCTGGTGCCGTTGTCGCTCGAAGCGCTCACGCGCGCGATCGAGCTCAATGGCGTCGCCGTCGAAACCAGCCTGCGGACCTTCACCTGGGGTCGGCTCGCCGCGCACGATCTTTCCGTTGTTCAGACCGCCGCCAAGCCGACGCTGCGGGTCGAGAAGCCGGTCGCCCGCACGCTGGCCGAGATCGTGGCCAAGCGGGTGGAGCTGTTGACCGCCTATCAGGACGCGGCCTACGCCGCGCGCTACAGCGCCTTCGTCGACAAGGTGGCGAAGGCCGAGAAGGAGAAGGCCCGAGGCCGTTCCGGGCTGGCCGAGGCCGTCGCCAAGTCGCTGTACAAGCTGATGGCTTACAAGGATGAGTACGAGGTCGCACGTCTCTATACCGACGGTGAGTTCCTGAAGAAGCTCGGCAGCCAATTCGAAGGCGACTACAAGCTCACCTTCCATCTCGCGCCGCCGCTCTTTTCCGACCGCGATCCGACGACGGGCCATCTGAAGAAGCGCGAATACGGTGCGTGGGTGATGCCGGCCTTCCGCCTGCTCGCGTCGATGAGGAAGCTACGCGGCACGGCGTTCGATATCTTCGGCCGCACCGAGGAGCGTCGCATGGAACGCCGGCTGATCGGCGAATATCAGGCGACCATCGACAGCGTCCTTAGCACGCTCGACCACACCAACCATGCCATGGCGGTGCAGATCGCCCAGGTGCCGGAGAGCATGCGCGGCTTTGGCCACGTTAAGGAGAAGAACGTGAAGGACGCCAAGGCGCGCGAGGCTTCGCTGCTGACGGCCTACCGCACGCCGGCAACCGCTCGGGCGGCCGCGGAGTAGCGTCTAGCCAACGACAAAGAAAAGTCGGCACCCGATTGACATGGCGTCGACGGGTCGATCAGGCGCGCCCGGTGTGGGGTGAGTAGGAAGCCGGATCGAACTTGCCGCCTGTACTCGCCTTGCCGCCCAGGCGATCGAGGGCGCGCTGCCATTTGGCAGGGCCGAGGTCGGCGTCGAACACCAGCGCGGCGTCGCCGTCGACCACCAGCCAAGCGTTGTCCTGCATCTCGCTGTCGAGCTGGCCGCGGCCCCAGCCGGAATGGCCAAGAGCCAACCATGCCTGCTTGGGTCCACTCCCGCCCGCCATGTCTTTCAGGATCTCGAGCGACGCCGTCAGGGCCATACCGCCCTCGATCAGCAGGGTCTCTTCGCGCTTGTAGTCGGCGGAGTGCAGGACGAGACCGCGTGTAGGCTCGACCGGCCCGCCGAACAGCACCGGTTGCTGGTTCTCCGCAGCACGCTCGTCGATCCCGAGCTGCTTCCCAAGTTGCTTGTAGACCTGGCCAAGCGACAGGTCGTCGACGGCATTGTTGACGATGATGCCTAGCGCACCATCGCCGTCGTGCTTGCAAATGAAGACAACACTCTTCTGGAAGCGCTCATCCGGCATGGATGGCGCTGCAACCAGAAAACGGCCGACCAACGAAGCCGCGGGCGATGACCCTGTCACGATCCTATGTTCCTCCAAATCCATGGGGATTGTCCGGGCAAAGATCAAGTCCGGGCGACAAGCTTGCAGGCACGTGGACAGGACGCACTCCACATCCTAGGGTCCCCGCCGTCCCCATCAGCAGGAGCAGAGACATGGCCAAAGTCGGCGATAAAGTGCCCAATGCGACGTTGCGCACGATGGGTCCGGAAGGTCCCAAACCGGTTACCACTGAAGAGCTGTTCGCCCCCGGCAAGAAGGTTGTCGCCTTCGCGTTGCCCGGTGCTTTCACGCCCACCTGCTCGGCCAAGCACGTTCCGGGCTTCGTCGCGGAGTTCGACAAGCTGAAGGGCAAGGGTGTCGACACCGTCGCCTGCATCTCGGTGAATGACGCGTTTGTCATGGGCGCCTGGGGCAAGGACCAGAAGGTTGGTGACAAGGTGGTGATGCTGGGCGACGGCAACGGCGAATTCACCCAGGCGATGGGCCTCACCATGGACGGCTCGAAATTCGGTCTCGGCACGCGCAGCCAGCGCTACGCCATGATCGTCGACAACGGGGTCATCAAGGAACTGTTCGTCGAAAAGCCGGGCGCTTTCGATGTGTCTTCGGCCGAGAATGTGCTGAAGCATCTTTAGCGGTAAGCTTCGAGCACCGTTTGGCGGGTAGATATTGACGGTGGGGTTGAAAATATCCTGTCGTCCTTATCTCCGCGAACGAAACAAAATTATTGGCGCCATTTTCGCCCTCGAATATGCTTTCGGCATGCAGGTTTAACGCCTGCAATTTGAGGGAGATGCGCAATGATCAATATTGGGCGCCGTACAGCGCTGAATTACTTGGGACTCGCGACGGTCGCGAGTTCCGGTTTAGCGATAATTCCGCTGCCAGCTTTAGCTGAAGAAGACCTCTACGTGCCGAGCCGCTACGAGAACTTTAAGCGCGGCACGATCCATAGCCTTGACCCCAAAACACGTGGGCTTGTCGTCGTGTGGCCGGATACCGGACGGGTCAAGATAAAGGCGGCCGATATGGTCGTGAAAACGACCAGCGGCTACGCCGGCAATGCCTATTCGGAGCTGAAGGAAGGGCAGACCGTCGACATCCACTGGTACGACTATCTCGATTTCCTGATCGCCAAGACGACGCCCGAGTCCACAGCACATGCCAAAGCCATGGTTGCCCAGGGCGCACGGATTGAAGGCCTTCCTGGCAGCGAGCATCAGATCCGGCTGTTCCCGATGGCCGGCATGGTTGTCGCCACCGATCCGCAACATTCCACCGTCGATATCATCAATGCATCCGGCGGCGAGCCCGACAAGCCCGCCCCCGATAGCGGCGAGGTCATTCGCTTGCCGCAGATCCAGTCCGAGAAGGGACGGGCGACGCTGGCAACGCTGAAACCTGGCGATAAGCTGACCACTGTCTACAGCGTGCAGACGGCATTCAAGATCGCCATCATCCGTTAAGGATCACGCAAACCCGGCATGACGGCAGGGCCTCACGGTCCTGCCGTTTTCGTTTATGGTGGCGGCATGGATCAGCCTGAGCCACCGCTTTTCACAGGGCACTTTGCCGTCAACGGCGCGACCCGCCTTTACGGCACGATCGGTGATCCCATCCGCCAGTTGCGCATGACCGGCGTCATGCCTCAGATCTTCGCCGCCGTCGGAGTCAATGCGGTGTGGCTGCCCTTCGAAGGTAGCGCACCGCTCTTGCCGGTGATGCTCGAGGCGCTGGCCAAGATGCGCAATCTGGGCGGCTTCACGGTCACGATCCCGCACAAGTCGGCGATCCTGCCCCTGCTCGGCCGGGTGACGCGCCGCGCCCAAGCAGCGGGCAGCGTCAATCTCGTCAAGCGCGAGGCCGACGGCACGCTCTCGGGCGATATGGCCGATGGTGCGGGCTTCGTGGCGGGGCTCGAAGCGCAGGGGCATCGCGTGCGTGGCGCCAGCGTCTGGCTGGTGGGCATGGGCGGCGCGGGCGGCGCCATTGCGGCAGCGTTGTGCGAGGCCAAGGTCGGCCGGCTTCTGGTCACCGAACTCAATGACACGCGCGCCGATGCGAGCCTCGATCGGCTGTCACGTTTCTACCCGGACGTTCCGGTCGCGAGCATCTCTGGCGAACATCCGCCCCATGGCATTCACTACGCGATCAATGCCACGCCACTCGGCTTGCGGCCGGGCGATCCGCTCTCGTTCGATCCCATGACGCTCGACTCCGACACGATAATCGCCGAGGTGATCATGAGCCCTGTGGAGACGCCGCTTCTGCAACGCGCCCGCACCCATGGCCGGCGGGTCCATCACGGTCGACATATGCTCGATCATCAAATTCCGATCTATCTCGACTGGTTCGGCATCGACAGCAAGGGCATCGACATCGTTCGCCTCATGCGTTCGATCCCCTGACCATCGCACGCGTTGGAGAACGGCATGGCTGAACAAAAGGAGCGAACAGCCCTGGTGACAGGCGCGACGGACGGCGTCGGCCGCGTCGTCGCTGCGCGGCTGGGCGCAGCGGGTTTTCGCGTGCTGGTCCACGGGCGCGATCCTGTACGCGGCGCCGCGATTGTGCGGGAGATCGAGCAGGCAGGTGGCAGCGCCTCCTTCCTGCCCGCCGATCTCGCCTCACTCGATGAGGTGCGCGGCCTTGCGACGGCCGTCGCCGCGACGACCCACCGGCTGCATCTTCTGATCAACAATGCCGGCATCGGCACCGCCGGCAACACGCCGGGACGCCAGGTGAGCGCCGACGGCCACGAGCTGCGCTTCGCGGTGAACTATCTTTCGGGCTTCCTGCTCACGCACCTGCTGCTGCCGCTCCTCGAGGCCAGTTCGCCCGCCCGCATCGTCAACGTCTCCTCAGCCGGCCAGCAGGCGATCGATTTCTCCGATGTCATGCTTACCAAGCACTACAGTGGTGTCGCGGCCTACTGCCAGAGCAAGCTGGCACAGATCCTGTTCACGATCGACCTCGCCGAAACACTCAAAGGGTCGGGCGTGATCGTGAACGCGCTGCATCCGTCGACCTATATGAACACGACGATGGTGCGCCAGTCCGGCACGACGCCCATGAGCCGCGTTGAGGACGGCGCCGAAGCGATCCTAAATCTCGCTATCGGGTCCGCGGTCGAAGGCAGGAGCGGTCTTTACTTCAATGTGCTGCGCGAGGCGCGTGCCAACAGCCAAGCCTACGACGCCGAGGCACGCGCGAAATTGCGCAAGCTCAGCCTCGCGTTGACTGGCCTCAAGAACTGAGGCCGGCGAAGCGGCGCAGCTCCTGTGCCATCTCTGCCCGTCCGCCAGCACCCGTGACCACGACATCGACCATGGGGAAGGACGAATGGAAATGGCCGTGCGCTTGCAACTGCTTGGCGGGCACACCGGCCGCGGCAAGGGCCTCGGCATAGGCAATCCCCTCGTCCCGCAACGGATCGAACTCGCAGGTCACGACGAACGCCGGCGGCAGCCCCGCAAGCTTGCCGCGCAGCGGCGACACCCGGGGATCCCTGCGATCAGCCGGGTCGCAATAGTGATCCCAGAACCAATGCATCAACGGTCGCGTGAGGAAGTATCCTTCGGCATTGTCTCGGTAGGATCCGCGCTCGAAGTCGCTGTCGGTCACCGGACAGACGAGCAACTGGCCAGCGATCGGCGGACCGCGACGATCGCGCGCCAGTTGGCATACGACAGCGGCGATGTTGCCGCCGGCGCTCCAGCCCGCGACGGCCACGGGACCGGGCCGTCCGCCCAATTCGATGGCGTGATCGGAAATCCAGCGCAAGGCCGCATATCCGTCTTCGGCAGCGGTGGGGAAACGATGCTCCGGGGCATGCCGGTAACCGACGCTGACGAAGATCATGTCGCTGCGTCGGCAGAGATCGCGGCAGAACGGATCGTCCGAATCGTGGCTGCCCAGAACCCAGCCGCCGCCGTGGAAATAGACCACCACCGGATGCGGTCCCGGCGTCACCGGACGGTAAAGCCGGTAGGGAAGCGTCGTACCCGGTACGGGGAGCGTTCCGTCGACCACTTCGCCGACCGGCCGGCCGGCGGGGCGCGTGGCGTTGAACTGGTTGACGAAGGCGCGCGCCCCGTCGGGCCCCAACGACTCGATGGTCGGCAAGTTCATCTCGGCCAGGGTGTTCAGCACTAGCCGAACGTCGGGCTGCAGGCGCACGACCTCGCCGTCATTGCATTGCGCGGTGACGCCCGGACCGGTCAACTTGAAACCCAGCATGCCGCGCGTGACGACCTCGTTGCAGATCCCGCGATACGGGCCGACGCCGCCGGGGTAGGGCATCAGCCCTTGCGCCTTGCCGGAAACGTTGGCGCCCGTGTACCAGGTATTGGCCAGCCGATGCAGCGTGATCATGGAGCAATCTGCGAGATGGCGCGTCCATCCTGCCTGCGCGGACTCGGTCGCCTCGATCGTCGTAAAACCCGCGTCGCGCAGGGCCACGAGACGATCGACGATCCAGTCGGCGTGCTGCTCGATTGACACCACCATATTCGAGAACACGGAGGGGCTGCCCGGGCCCGTGACAAGGAACAGATTGGGGAAGCCGGCAACCGTCAGGCCAAGATAAGTCTTTGGCCCCTTGGCCCAGACGTCCGACAGCGCGATGCCGCCACGGCCGGCAATCGGATGCACCGCCAGCACCGCGCCGGTCATCGCATCGAACCCGGTGGCGAAGACGATCACGTCCACGTCGTGCTTGCCGTCGGCGGTTTCGATGCCCGAGGCGGTGATGGCCTTGATCGGATTGCGCCGCAGGTCGACCAGCTTGACGTTGTGCCGGTTGTAGGTCGCGTAATAGTTGGTATCCAGGCACGGCCGCTTGGCCCCGAACGGGTGGTCATGCGGAGACAAGGCGGCCGCGACCTCGGGATCGTGAACGATGGCGCGGATCTTCTCCCGGATCAGGTCGGCCACCAGCTTGTTGCCGTCGACGTCGACGCCGGCATCGGCCCACAGTTGGGTCAAAATGACGACAAGATCGCCGGTCGCCCAGGCTTTCTCGAAGCGCTCGCGACGCTGGGCATCGGTGAGCTGCCAACTGAAGTCCGCCGCCGCCGGAATCGGCACGCCCGCCATCGACCAGCGCGCCTGTTCGCGGAAACCGGCGCGGTCTTTCTCGAGCGACGCCACGCGGTCAGGCAGAGGCGGTCCATTGTGGGCCGGAAGGGCGAAATTCGGCGTCCGCTGGAACACGGTCAGATGCGCCGCCTGGGCTGCAATCAAGGGGATCGCCTGGATGCCCGATGAGCCCGTGCCGATCACGGCAACGCGGCGTCCTTTCAGGTCCGCGCCGTCATGCGGCCAGCGGCTGGTGAAATAGATGTCGCCGGCGAAGGCATCGACGCCGTCGATCTCCGGTGGCTTGGGCGCCGACAGGCAACCGCTCGCCATTACGTAGAAGCGACACGACACGGTCGCGCCATCTTCCGTCGACAGGTGCCACCGTTCCTCGCTCTCGTTCCACCGAGCTTCCGTTACCTTCGTCGAGAAGCGGATATCGCGGCGCAGGTCGTAGCGGTCGGCGACGAACCGCAGATAGGAGAGAATTTCCGGTTGCGTGGCGTACTTCTCCGACCACGTCCACGCGGCTTCCAGATCGGGATCGAAGGTGTAGCTGTAGTCTGTCGTCGCGATGTCGCAACGCGCGCCGGGATATCGGTTCCAGTACCAGGTTCCCCCGACGTCGTCGGCAGCTTCGAAGGCGATTGCCGATAGGCCGGCCTTACGTAGTCGATGGAGCAGATAGAGACCGGCAAAACCTGCTCCCACCAACGCCACATCGACCTGCTGCGTGCCGTTTTCGCCTGTCGCCATCGCCGTCTCCCTTGGATGAGGAAACGGTACTGCCCCAGTCCCGGACGGTCCAGTTTTGACGGCCCGACCGGACTTTAAAGAGTAAGGCCGCCGTTGACGTGGATGGTCTGGCCGGTGATGTAACTCGCCGCCGGTGAGCAGAGGAAAGCGATGACCGCAGCCACTTCAGCCGGCGTGCCATAGCGGCGCATCGGGATCGATTCGCTCACCTTGGCCATGCGCTCGCGTGGCACGGCGGCGTGACCGTCGGCATCCTTTTCGATGAAACCCGGCGCCACACAATTTACCGTGACCCCGGACGGTGCGAGATCGGCGGCCAGCGCCCGGGCCAGAGCCTCGAGGCCTCCCTTGGCCGCGGCCGTCGCCGGGAAACTCATGATGCCACGCGCGAAAGCATGCGCCACGAAGGACGACACGCCGACCAGTCGGCCGGCCGTGCCTGCCGACGTCACCAACGGCTTGGCCGCGGCCGCGAGTTCGAAGAAAGCGGTCGTCATGGTGGCGAGGCTCGCGTCCCAGGTCGCCCGGTCAACCTCGCCGACCGCCCGTCGATCGGCAAAGCCTGCATTGCTCACGATGACATCGAGGCGGCCGAAATGCTTGGCCGTCTCGCCAACCAGACGCCCGGCCGTGCCCGGCTGCGCGAGATCACCCTCCAGCAACAGCACCTCGCCTCCCGCCTCGCGCACCGAGGCGGCGACTTTCTCCAGCCCGGCCTTGTTCTTGCGGGCGTGGAGCGCAATCGCGGTCCCGGGCGCGGCCAGCGTTCGGGCGGTGGCGGCGCCGATTCCTGACGAGGCGCCGGTGACGAGGCAGACACGGGTGACGGCAGTCATTGGCCGTCACCCTAGCCTCCACTGACCGCTTCACGCCAGTTGAAAGGCCAAAGCCTTGCGTTCGCGTTCGATCAGGGCGCGCTTGCGCTTCGCTCCCCAACGATAGCCGGAGAGCGAGCCGTCCTTCTTCACCACCCGATGACAGGGGATGAGGACGGCGATCGCATTGGCCGCGATGGCCGCCGTCACGTCCCGCGCATCGCGCGTGCCAAGCCTGGCGGCAACGGCGCCATAGCTCGTGGTCTCGCCGGCCGGAATTTCCTGCAGGAGCGACCAGACCTTTTTCTGGTAATCGTCGCCGCGCGGATCGAGGGCGAAGGCCTTTCCATTGCCCGGTCGATCGACCTGCGCCTGCAATTCCGTTACGAGTGCGGCAAGCCCTTCGTTGTCCTCACCGAAATGCGCATCGGGGAGCCGTTTGCGCAGCGCGTCCAAGGCCGTGTCTCGGTCATCGACGAACTCGAAAGCAACGATGCCTCTTGCCGATAGGGCAACGAGAAAATCGCCAAGCGAGCTCTGACCAAATGTGTAGCGAATAGGTTCTGGCATGACGGTCTCCATGCGATTGGAGAACATCATCTAAGACATGCCCGGGCCCTCGACACTCCGGCGCTTGCCTCGAATTCGAGGTTAAAGAGCAACCCGAAACGTAAGGTTGATCCGCTGACGTCCGAGCTTCGGATGTTCGCCATCCTTGATCGTGAGCACACCGTGGTGGAACAGGCGCGAGGGCCCGCCCCATACCGCGATATCGCCATGGCGCATGGAATATCTCACCACCGGATCGGCGCGCTTGGCGCCACCGAACTGGAAGGTGGCGGGCAATCCGAGCGACACCGAGACGATCGGCTGGGTGAAGTCGCGCTCATTCTTGTCCTGGTGCAGCGACAACCGCGCGCCCGGCAGATAGCGGTTGATGAGACAGCTGTCGGCCGTGAAGTCGGCATATCCCACATCCGCCGCTGCCTCGCGCGCCAACCGACGGAAGCTTTCCGGCATGGCGGGCCACGGCTTGCCGGTCTCAGGATCGCAGCGGTCGTAGCGATAGCCTGTGCGGTCGGTGACCCAGCCCACCGTGCCGCAACTGGTCATGGCGGCCGACATCAGAAAGCCGCCCGGCGTCGTCATGTGCCGGAAGGGCGCGGCCTCGACCACCGACTCCAGCGCCGCGAGGATGTCGGCCTCCAGCGCAAGCGCCTGCCCGCGCAGAAGGACGGCGCCCGGCGCCATGGTTTCGCGCTCGAAGGACATCTCGCCAGGAACGTCAAAGAGATCGGTCACGATATCCGGCATCCGCTGGGTTTTCCCAAAAGCATATCACTGTCGACCGCCGAGATGAGCAACCGCGCCTCGAGACCGCCGGAAGGCAAATTCAAGAGCAAGAGCTGGCCATTCAGGGCGGCGGTGAGCTGTTGGACGATCGCAAGGCCGAGGCCAGTCCCGCCGGTCTCGCGATTGCGTGACCCCTCGACCCGATAGAATGGCTGCAGCACCGCTTCGAGTTCGCGGTCGGGGATTCCAGGGCCGTGGTCACGAACGATAATAGCGACCTGGTTATCCGATCTTGCGATCGAGAGCTCTGCATCGCCGGCAAACTTCAGGGCGTTGTCGACAAGGTTCGTGACGACGCGTCGCAGGGTCTGCGGCCGCGTGATCAGCGGAGCCTCGAGCCGGCCGATCAGCCTCACCTTCTGTCCTGCATCGACATAATCGTAAACCAGACTCTCGATGAGCGCCTGGAGATCGGTTGCGACTGCGGCCTCCGCTTGCCCGTTCATGCTGCGCGCAAGCTCGAGGCCTTCGGCGACCAGAGTCTGCATGGCGGTGAGGTCGCGTTGGAACCGATGCTTCAACTCCGTGTCGTCCAGAAGGTCGGCACGCAATCGCATACGCGCAATTGGACTCTGGAGATCGTGGGAAATCGCCGCGAGAATGCGTATGCGTTCGGCCAGATGATCGGCAATACGACGCTGCATGGCATTGAACGCAGCGGCGGCGCGACCCACTTCGGTCGGACCATCTTCGGGAAGCGGCGGGCCTTGCCGGTCGGCGCGAAGGTCATCCGCCGCCTGCGCCAGGCGTGCCAGCGGCCTGGTCGCGATCCTCACGGCAAGCCATGTGAACAATCCGAGCAGGACAAGCTGCAGGGCCAAGGCCGTAATAACCCAGCCCGACACCATCAGCGTCGGCGGCATCAGTTCTATGGTGAGCGGTGCTCCATCCTTAAGCTTGAGATGAATGGCAAGCTGCAGTGGGTCCGACGCCCCCGGCGACATTGAAATGCTGATGTCGTGCGGCCCGTCGAGTGCGCGCGATATCACGCCGGAGATTTCCCGGGCGTCGGGCGAATCTGCCGGACGTCCAGGCGACGGGTTGCCAAGAATGTAGCGATAGTTGCGGCGTTCGATCTTCGGTAGCCACGACGGCCGTTCGGCCGCTGGCAGACGGTCCAGAATGGCGACCGAACTCGCCACATCCTTGGCGAGATAGGCCATCATCATCGCGCCCATCGTCTCGGAACGTTCTCGCAGCAGCAGCGTCAGGGTCAGGATGTGGGCTGCGGCCAGCCCGCAGAACAGGACGAGCGCAATACGCCCGAACAAGGACCGTGGCCACCAGGTCCATCGGAAGCGTGCAGAGCGCGCGCTCACCGCCCGTCCCTCCTGACTTCGACCGGCTCGGCGAAGACATAGCCTTCGCTGCGGACAGTCTTGATGTAGCGCGGCTCGCGTGCGCCATCGCGCAATCGCTGCCGCAATCGGCTGACCAGGAGATCGATCGAGCGGTCGAACGGCTCGGTGTCCCGGCCTTGGGTCAGATTCAGCAGTTGGTCGCGCGTCAGGACGCGCTGGGGATGATCGAGGAAGATTCGCAGCAGCCGGTACTCGGCACCGCTCAACGAGACCATCGTGCCGGCCGTATCGATCAGGTGGCGCCGGGTAGTGTCCAGCGTCCACTCGCCGAACCCGAGGAGCGGCGCTGCTTCGGTCACCCGGAGATTCGCCGGCAAAGCGCGGGACCGCCGCAGGATCGCCTTGATGCGCGCGAGCAGCTCCCGTGAGGCGAAGGGTTTGCCGAGATAATCGTCCGCGCCCATTTCAAGACCGACGATCCGGTCGGCCTCATCGCCAAGGGCAGTGAGCATCAGGATCGGCGGCGATGCCGGATCGGTGGCGCGCAGATCGCGACAGAGGGTGAGGCCGTCCTCGCGCGGCAACATCAGGTCGAGAACGATCAGGTCGACCGGCCTGCCCGCCAGGGCGCGGCGCATGGCGCGGCCATCGTCGACCGCAGTAACCGCAAATCCGTTCTTTTCGAGATAGTCCGACAGCAACACGCGCATCTCTCGATCGTCGTCGACAATCAGGATGTGATCGGGCCGGTCCATGTCCACAGCTTATCCGATCGCGGCCCAGGCATGCGTCCGTTCTTGTACCGTAGTGTATCTCCTGCCCTTCTGGACAAGCCCGATTACCAAAATGGGTAAGCGCGGACACACGCCGGATACATGGCGATGATTAATCGGCCTCCGCCCGGACGCAGCTCAGCGGCCGGCGACTCCCCGGAGGGCACGATGATCACACGCACATCAGCGATCCTGGTTTCGATCCTGCTGCTAAGTCAGTCGGCAATCGCGGCTCCGCCTGCCTCGCCGGTCGGGCGCTGGCTGACCGAGAGCGGCAATCTCGAAGTGGAGATCGCCCCCTGCGGCAAGGCGATCTGCGGCACAGTTGTCAAAGTGCTGGCCAATCGCTCGATGAGCGGTTCGGGTGAAATGGCCGCGACCGACAATCGCAATCCGCTCGGCATGACCATTCTCAAGGATTTCATGCCGACGTCGGGCGACACCTGGCAAGGCGAGATCTACAACCGCGAGAACGCGAAGACCTATGCCTGCAAGATATCGATCGACACGCCCGACCAGCTGGTCGTGCGGGCCTATGTCGGCCTGCCGATGTTCGGCAAGACCCAGGTCTGGCGCCGCGCCACCGCAAACGCCAGCAACAAGTGACCAGACGTCGTGCTCGATATCGTCCTGGCGTTCGCCGCGGGCCTGCTGACGGTGGGCTCGCCCTGCGTGCTGCCGATGCTGCCGATCCTCCTCGGCGCAACGGTCGGCCGCGGAGACCCAGCACGTCCGTTGTTCGTCATCCTGGGTTTTACGATCACTTTCGCGCTGGTCGCCTTCGTCTTCGGCCTCTTCCCGAGCGTGCTGGGGCTTTCGCAGGAGACGCTTCGTACTGCAGCAGTCGTTCTGCTGTTGCTGTTCGGGACGCTTATGATCTGGCCGCATCTCTACGAACGGTTGACGGCCTACCTCACCCCAATCATCGGCTCGGTAAGTGGGATCGGTGGGCCCGCGGAATCGGGAAAGTTCGGCGCAGCCGTGCTCGGCGCCAGCCTGGGCATGATCTGGGCGCCCTGTGCCGGACCGGTACTCGGATCGATCCTGACCTTAATCGCCTCCGCGGACCGGCTCGACCACGCCGCGGCCATGCTCGGCTTCTATTCGTTGGGCGCGGCCATCCCGATGTTCGCCATTGCCTATGGCGGCCAATATGCCTCGACACATGTGCGCCGCATCGCCCGCTATGCGCGCCCCTTGCAGCAAGGCTTCGGCCTCGTCGTCATCCTGATCGCTGTCGCGGTCTTCTATCAGTTCGACAGCGTCGCCACAGTCTGGCTCTCGAACTTCTATCCAGACACTCTTGTCACAGGGCTTTGACCGATGGTTGCTTCAGCTTTCTTCCGTGCCGCAGCCGCCATGGTATTCGGCGTTTCGATTGCAGCCGCCTGCATTGGTGGCGTTCTGGCTGGCAATACCGCAATGGTCGACCAGGGCGAGGCGCCGGAGATCACCGGCATCGAGCGGTGGCTCAATTCGGAGCCGCTTTCGGTCGGCGGCCTCAAGGGCAAGGTGGTGCTGGTCGATTTCTGGACCTACTCCTGCATCAATTGCCTGCGCACCCTGCCCTACGTCACGCGCTGGTACGACAAGTACAAGGATCGCGGCTTCGTCGTCATCGGCGTGCATACGCCCGAGTTCAGCTACGAGAAGTCGACGCCCAACGTGCAGGCCGCGATCCGTCGCTTCGGCATCAAGTATCCGGTCGCCCAGGACAATCGCTATGCGACATGGAAAGCGTTCGACAACGCATACTGGCCGGCCGTCTACCTGATCGACCGCTCAGGCCGAATCATGCTGAAACACGTCGGCGAAGGCGCCTACGAGGAGACAGAGCAGGCGATCGTTTCCCTGCTCGACGACGGGAAATGAAACAGCAAGCGCGCCAGCCCTCAACCGCCGGCGATCCTGCGCGATCGGCTCGAACTTTTCACGCGCTCGGCTTCATAGGCGTCGTTCAACCGCTTTAGCACGCTCTGCCTCGGCGACTGATCCGAGCGGCGGCGCTTCTGGCCGAGGTGCAGCTCGCGCAACTCGTCCATGAAATCGTCCCACATCGCCGGACCGCCGTCGAAAAGCACCTGGGCGCGGATGCTCAGTTCACGGGTCACCGGCAAGTGCCGCCGTCCCCATTCACCGAGAGTCGCAAGTACCGGCACAAGCTGAATGGCGGGTTCGGTCAGGCTGTAGATCAGCTTCTGCTTGTGCGTTGGGTCCTCGGCACAGGTGATCAACCCTGCCGCCTGCAGATGTTTGAGGCGGGCCGCGAGAATGTTGGAGGCGATGCCCTCCATGGAGTTGGCCAGCAATTCGCGAAAATGCCGCCAATTGCCGAACATCATGTCGCGTAGCACCACCAGACTCCAGCGGTCGCCCAGGACCTCCGTTGCCAGATTGATGGCACATCCCGACCGTTGCGCCATTGCGGCGGATCGCTTCTTCGCCATACCGCTTGCATTTTGCAATCACTTTGGTTAGAAGGCAACCGATTGCATATTGCAATCGGTCAGCCAATAGGAATGGTCATGAAGTTTCTATGTGTCTGCTACTACGACGCTGCCAAGTTCGCCGAATTCACGCCGGCCGACCTGAAAAGGCTGGGCGAGATCTGCGCGCCGCACGACGAGGCGTTCAAGGCTTCCGGCAAGGTTCGGTTCGTGGGCTCCCTGGGGATGCCGCATGAGTTCAAGACAATGCGCGCCAAAGGTGGCGCATCCTTTGAGGTGGCGGACGGGCCCTACGTCGAGACCAAGGAGCCGTTCGGCGCTTTCTTCCTCATCGACGCCGATGACATCGACGAAGCCGTCGCGGTGGCACGGCTGCACCCCGGGACGCATCTCGGCGATGTCATGTCGGGCGGTATCGAGATCCGGCCCGTCGGCCACTTCGAACAATTGTGATGCGGAGCAGTCGATCGTCCTCTCCCCGACGACAAGAAGTGGTGAAGGAGGGCCTGAGCCCTCCAGCATGAATTCCAGTCACCATTTCTCGGCGAAAGGTCGAATGACGAGGTCAATGCCCACGCCGAAGGATGTTGATGGGCCATGTGGAAGACTTCGTCCGCGATGGCATCGGGCTGAACGAACCATTCTTCGCGCGGCCTTTCCCATTCGGCCGGCGGCGGATGCCACGGCGGTGGCGTGCGGCCATCTTCGCTGAGCCAGGGCGCCTCGATGGCCCCATCGATGGTGACATATCCGACGTGAATACGCTTGGGGCCCAGATCGCGCGCCAGGGACTCGGCGAGGATTCGCTGCGCGGCCTTGGTCGGCGCAAATAGCGCGTAGTTTGGAACACCCCTCAGCGACGATGTATTTCCCGTAACGACGATTGCTCCGTGACCTGCATTGACCATATCCGGCGCGAGTGCGCGGGCGAGATACAACAACGCGGTCGTGTTCACGCGGAAATTCCGTTCCAATTCAACGGGATCGACATCGAGGAATCGTCCGAAAGTCGCGGAAACGGCGTTGTGAACGAGAACCGACGGCTGGCCGAGCTCGGAACGTACTCTATCGATCGTGCCGGCCAGCGCTGTGAGGTCGCCGACGTCGCAGACATAGGACCTGGCGCCCGCAATGTCTTTCTGCAGCCGATCCAGGCGATCGCGGTTGCGCGCCAGCATCGCGACATCATAGTCGTCGCGGGCGAAACGTCGGGCTATGGCCGCGCCGGTGGCGCCGCCCACGCCCGTCACCAGACAAACCTTGTTTGTCATGAGTGGCTCCCGGTCAAGACGCCGCGGGGCGCGTGCGCGCGAACGCTGGTTCGTCCGCCAACGCGGCAGAAACGGAAGCCAGCGCCGGCGCGATCGCGGCGCGATCAAGGTCGGGATACCACCTCTGCACATATTCGAACGCCACGACGGCGCTGATGGTGGCGATATCGATCGACATCGTGCCTATTGGACCGTTCGGCTGGGACGCCGCATCCAGCGCCTTCAGCCCGCCGACGATCTGTTGGCGATAGCGTTCCAGCAGCTCCGATCGCGCAGAGCCGGAGTCGCGCTGCTGCTCGAAGTAGCGAGCGGTGGTTTGTTCGCAGACCGTTGCCGAAATGGCCGAAAGCCGTAGCGCCGAGCGGCGCGCCGCTCCCGACTCCGGAATGAGGGCGCGTTCGGGCCCGACCAGTTCGTTGATGTGGTCGAGTATCGCGCCGCTGTCGATCAAGCGTTCGCCGTCGTCGAGTTCCAGCACCGGCACCTTGCCGACGGGATTGAACTCGCGGGCGCGAATAGGATCGGCATAGCCGTTGAGATCTTCATGCTCGTAGGGAATGGCCCGGGAAACCAGGGCTGTCGCGACTCGTCGAGCGTACGGGGAGACATAAGTGCCGATGAGCTTCATGAGCCGGCTCTTTTCACTTTGTGGTTTAAAAGAGAGTGCATATGCATATATTAAACGCATCGACCATACCGAAGTAAACTTCATTTTACAGATAATATGGGACAAATAGGCTCTTCCAAATATATGCATATGACGCTATTTGTATTCAATGAGGGAGCCTGAAACATTGCCATCCGCGGATTTGACGGCTTGCAATTGCTCCGCGCTGCGGAGAGCGGCTCGTCATGTGAGCCTGTTGTACGATCGCCATCTGGCGCGCAGCGGGCTGACCAATGGCCAATACGCCATTCTCGCCGAGATTGAGGGCAAGGCCGGACGCGATCGGCCCTCCCTCAGCGCGCTTGCGCAAACGCTCGTGATGGACCGGACCGCCCTCAGCCATACGCTGAAGCCGCTCGAGCGCGACGGGCTGATCCGGCTCGAGAGCGATCAGCACGATCGGCGGGCGCGCCTTGTCTCCCTGACAGCCTTGGGACGCAAGCGGGCCGCCATCGCTCGCGCTTGCTGGACCGAGGCACAGACCCACTTCTCGAAAACATTCGGCCGCGATGAGGCCATCGCCCTTCAGGCCCTCCTCAGAATTGTCACCGATCTCGATTTTGGCGAGACGCCGCGCTCTGCGATGGCCGACAGCTCCGATTGCTAGAAGAATTTGCTCAGGAACGCCGCCGCCTCATCCGAGAGGCCGATGATCTTGTTCGTTGCCTGACGATAGAACTTGAAATTGAGCTCGGTCCCTGGCTGGCCGTCCTTCCAGTCGGTAAGAGGCCTGAGCTCTTTCCGCCCCAATGGCCGCTTCGCGAGCGCCGTGCGCCTGATGGCAACGCTCACGCGGGGCGTCTGCCGGGCGATGCCGCGCTTCTTCGCAAGCGCCTTGGCGGACGTGACGACGCCGCGCGCAACGAGGCCCTGCCCGCCCTCGTTCTCGCTGGCGAACACGAAGATTGTGTCGCCTTCGGCAATATGCTTGCCGCCATACATCGTCTTTTGTGCGGTGAATGAGAAAATCTTCGCTCGCGGATCGCAAACCTCGGCTTTGATCGCGAACGCCATGTTCCCTTCTCTCGCTCAGTCGTGCGATCGAGAATAGCAGTAATAGCGGTTTGGATGCCGCTTCCCTTAAGATACTGGATCGCAATCCCCTCGGAGTGCCCCAATGACCCGCCCGTTTCCGCCGGTGATCCTGGATCCTGTCGGCCTCCAGCGCCGGGTTCCTTTGGCGCCCCATCAGCTTCTCGACCGCGTCACGCCACAGCGAGACCTGTTTCTGTTGGCGCACCTTGGCATCCCCCGAGTAGATCCCGCCTCCTGGCAGATCATGATCGACGGGCTTATCGAACACCCCTGCATGCTCTCGCTCGCGGATGTTCATAGCCTGCCCAAGCAGACCGTCGAGTCCATCCACGAATGCGCGGGATATCCACGCCGACCTGACATCACGACCCGGCGCATCGCCAACGTCGTCTGGGGCGGCGTCGATCTCGCCGCTGTACTGCGTGAGGCCGGCATCAAAGACGATGCCCGGTATCTCTGGGCCTATGGCGTCGATCACGGTACCTATGACGGCGCGCAGGCGGACTGCTATCTCAAGGACGCGCCGCTCGCGCGTATCCTCGAAGGTGGCGCGCTGCTCGCCTACGAGATCAATGGCGAGCCGCTGGCGCTCGAGCATGGCGGGCCGCTGCGGCTGATCATTCCCGGTTACTACGGCACGAACGCCGTGAAATGGCTGACCCGGCTGGAGCTCGCCGACCGCCGTGCGTCCGGACCGTTCACCACGATTTTCTACAACGATCCCGTGCCCGGGGCGGAAGCGGGCGCTGCCGGTGCGAGCCGCCCGGTGTGGGAGGTGCCGGCGGAATCGGCGATCGTCGCACCCGCACCCGACACGTTTCTGCGGCGTGAAGAAATCGAGATCTGGGGCTGGGCCTGGTCAGCGGCTGGTGTCGTCGGTGTCGACGTCAGCACCGATGGCGGTGCCAGTTGGCAGGAAGCCGCGGTCGAGCCGCGGGCAGAATGGTCGTGGCAACGCTTCCACATTTCCTGGAAACCCGGATCAGCCGGGCGCTTCACGATCATGGCGCGCGCCACCGACGCCCGCGGCCATATCCAGCCGGCGCGCGACGCCCGCAACGCGATCCATGCAGTAGCCGTCGAGGTATGCTGATCTGGCGATCTGCGCGATCATGCGATGATGCGACAATGCCAATGAGATGCAGGCATCCTCAGGTTGCATTGCCAGAGGAAATGAGCTATCTCGCCGGCCCTAATTTCATTACTGGAGGCGAACATGCTGATCTTGGCACGCTTCCCGGGTGCTCTTCGCGACATTTAGCGCGCGTGCCCGGGGTCAATCCGGGCGAAAACTTGAGCCCCATTCTTTCCAATCCGTGGGCGGATCGGTCCGCCGTTGTTCATGTGTTCGACTCCTTTGCAGATCCCTGTTCAGGGCTCCGCACGCTCCGATCTCTTGGAACGTCAATTCAAGAGATACTGCCCGCGATACCAGGGGGCGGTGCGGACTCTCGCCACGCATCATGTACGTGTCGCAGACCTCGCCCTGAGCTTTCCGACACTTCTCTTCGCGCTCGCCGTACCGCGGCCCGGGCTTGATCCAACGTGCGCCATCGCGTGTGCGATTGAGGGCGCCCCACTCGCAGAAGTGGCCTCGACTGCCGATGTACCGTTCTGGCTCCGTAAATTGCCACCCGAGGCGATCTCGCGTCCCATCGCGAAGCTGCCCGACAGTCCGTCTTTTCGTCGGCAGATCGCAAATCACTTGCCATCGCGCTCGATCGCCTCGATCTGGCTTCAGGCTATAGCGGATATCGCCGGCGTGGCGCACGAAGCAATCGCCGTTTGGATTGCACGGGAGATTGCCCGCGAAAAGCGACGCGCCAAGCTCGATCGGTTGCATCTTCTCGGGCTCTGGGCCTGGTACTGCGGCCAACCCGATACCTTCGGGTACAGCTTGATCCGGAAACACTGGACACCCGACATGCGGATGGCTTCTGCCCTAGAGGCAGCGGATGACTGGCGAACAAATATCAAGCTGCACCTGGACCTCGGCCGCAGTCCAATTACCGAGTTATGGCTGCGGCCCGCCCGCGTTTGTGACTACGACTTTCTGCCCCTGACATCAGTTTCGCAGATTGTCGATGAAGCCTTCGCCATGAAGAACTGCCTGCGTGATCATAGCTACCACGTTGTGCACAATCGCTCGCGGCTCTGGAGCATGCGCAAAGATGGCCAGCGCGTTGCCACTCTAAGCGTCGCGATCCGCTATGGCGATCCTTTGCCAAATGTCGTTCAGCTGAAAGCGGTCAGGAATGCGGAGGCGCCGCCCGAGGCATGGTGGGCGGCTCGCCGGTGGTTGCACATGCACGACCTGTTACAGATCGATACGAAGCGTCGAGACTGGGGTAGCGTACCCTTTGATCGAGCCACCTGGATCTCCCTGTGGCGGCCCTATTGGCAGGCCAAGCAGCGGATTCCGCAGTGGCTGCCCTTGGCACCGTCAAGAGCGGCGCTCGAAGCGCTAAAATAGTAGAATGGCGCGCCCGAAGAGATTCGAACTCCTAACCTTCTGATCCGTAGTCAGATGCTCTATCCAGTTGAGCTACGGGCGCGGCGGGACCTCTCTAATGAAGATGCCCCGCGCTTGCAAGCCGGACCGGGAAGCCGGCTGCCCGCCATCTGCTGCACTTCGACAGCCCAAAGCCTTGGCAAACCATCACTTTCGGTCTAACCGGCTGGGTCAGCATGACCTTGTGGCGGATTCTTGCCGTGATCGGGCTGTTGGCCGGGCTCGCTCAGCCGGCGCAGGCGCAGGACCAGGCGCTCTCGGCGGCTGACCGCGGCGCCATCCGGCAGACCATCCAGGACCAGGTCGAGGCGTTCCGGCGGGACGACGATGACGCTGCCTTCGGCTACGCCTCGCCGACCATCCAGACCATGTTCGGCACATCGGCGAGCTTCATGGCGATGGTGCGGCGAGGCTATCAGCCGGTCTACCGGCCGCAATCCTTCGACTTTCGCGAGATCGTGACGATGAACGGCAAGCCAACGCAGAAAGTCGCTGTCGTTGGACCCGATGGCCGGGCCGTCACAGCCTTCTATCCGATGGTGCAACTGCCCGACGGCCGCTGGCGCATCGACGGCTGCTACCTCAGCGCGCCCGACGATCCCCAGGCCTGACCGTCCAGCCGACGCATGACCCGTCCCTCGTTCCAGGTGCTGGCGCTGCTCGCCGGCCTGACGTTGATCTGGGGCACCAACTGGCCCTTGTTCCGGATCACGCTCGCGGAACTGCCGGTCCTCACCTTTCGCAGCCTCGTGCTGACGACATCGATCATCGTGCTCTATCTCGTGATGCGTCTGCGTGGCGAGTCCTTCGCCGTGCCCCGAGGAAAATGGCCGATGCTGCTCCTCGCGTCCTTGATGAACCTCACGATCTGGAGCGTCGCAACATCGATGGCGGTGCTCTACATCCCGTCCGGGCATGCATCGGTGCTGGCCTACACCATGCCGCTGTGGGTGGCGCTGATCAGCTTCGTGGTGTTCCGCCAGCGCCTGACCGGTCGCCTGTTGGCGGCGATCCTGATCGGTGCCGCCGCTGTCGTCGCCCTGATGGCTCCCAACTTCGAGAGCTATGCCGGCGCCCCCTGGGGCCTCTTCTGGGGACTCTTCGCCGGCTTTTGCTGGGCGATCGGCACCTTCATCGTGAAACGCACGAGCTGGCCGGGCATGGGCCTCTCGCTCACCTTCTGGCAAGTCGTCGCCTCCTGGCCGCCGATCGTGCTGGGCGCCGTCGTGATCGATGGACTGCCGACACACCTGCCGTCGGCGCTGGTCATGGCCATGACGCTGTATATCGGCGCAATCCCCACGGCCCTGGGCACGGCAGCCTGGTTCGCTTTGGTGAAACTCCTGCCAGCGCAGGTGGCCGCCCTCTCTTCGATCGCCATTCCCATCGTCGCGGTATTGAGCGGAATACTGTTGCTGCACGAGCCGCTTTCAACATTGCAGGCAGTCGCGATCGGCTCGACGGTGATCTCCCTTTGGCTGGCACTGGTCCCCAGCCGAAGCGTTGGATAGAATCGGCATAACGACCGCAAGGAGGATGCCGTGATCAACAGACGAAGCCTGGTCAAAGGTGCCGGCGCGCTGGCCGCCGCTTTCAGCCCCCTGCAGGCACTCGCTGACACGGTGACGCTGCCGTTCGGCAACGGCGAGCGGCCGCTCGTCAAGTATCCGCAGAAGAGGCCAATGATCGGCCTTACCGCCAAGCCACCTCAGCTCGAGACACCGTTCTCGGTCTTCAATGAAGGCGCGATCACGCCAAACGACGCTTTCTTCGTGCGCTACCATCTTGCCGGCCTGCCAATCGATATCGATCCGGACACTTTCACGATCGAGATCAAGGGTAAGGTGAACAAGCCCCTGAAGCTGAAACTGGCTGACTTGAAGCGCATGCCCTCAGTCGAGATCGTCGCGGTCAACCAGTGCTCGGGAAACAGCCGCGGTTTCTTCGAGCCGCGCGTGGCCGGCGGCCAGTCGGGCAACGGCGCGATGGGCAATGCGCGCTGGCGTGGCGTGCCGCTCAAGACTGTGCTTGACCAGGCAGGTGTGCAGGCCGGCGCCAAGCAGGTGACCTTCAATGGTATGGACGGGCCTGTGATCGACACCACGCCCGATTTCGTGAAGGCGCTCGACCTCGACCATGCGCGCGACGGCGAGGTGATGCTGGCCTATCAGATGAACGGCGCCGACCTGCCGTTCCTGAACGGCTTCCCCCTGCGCCTCGTCGTGCCGGGTTACTACGGCACCTATTGGGTGAAGCATTTGAACGAGATCACAGTCATCGACACCGTGTTCGACAATTTCTGGATGAAGACGGCCTACCGCATTCCCGACAATGACTGCCACTGCGTCGAGCCCGGCACCGCGCCCAAGGCCACCGTGCCGATCAATCGCTTCGACGTGCGCTCCTTCATCACCAGTGTGGCCGACGGTGCCAAGGTGAAGGCCGGCGAGACGACTTTGAAAGGCATTGCCTTCGACGGTGGCAGCGGCATCAAGGAAGTCGCTGTGTCGACCGACGATGGAAAGAGCTGGAAACCTGCCAGGCTCGGCCAGGACCTCGGCAAGTACTCGTTCCGCGAATGGCAATTGCCGGTGACTCTGGCAGCCGGGGCACACGTGCTGAGAGTCCGCGCCACCACCAACAAGGGCGAGACGCAGCCTGAAAAGGCGAGCTGGAACCCCGCGGGCTATATGCGCAACGTCATTGAAACCGTCCATGTGACGGCGGGCTGAGGGAGACGACCATGAATCGCTTCGTTCTGGGCGGCCTCCTTGTCGCCGGCGGCATCGCTCTCGCCCTTTCGGTCAGTGCCAAGCCGGTGGACTACCAGCTTCCCGATGACACCACGGCCTTCAAGGCCGGCCCCAACCTCGACGTCGTGCAAGGCAATTGCGGTTCCTGCCACTCGGCCGATTACATCCAGACCCAGCCGCGCGGGGCGAAATTCGGCAAGGATTTCTGGCAGGCCGAGGTCACCAAGATGATCAAGGTCTATGGCGCGCCCATCAAGGACGCCGACGTGCCCAAGATCGTCGAGTACCTGTCGGCGACCTACTGACGGTCGTTCAGCCGAGCTCGAAGCTCGCAACACTGAACAGCCCGGCCTGGTCGATCGCGGGATCGGGGCCGGTGTACATGCGCGCCGTCTCGAAGGAAGGCTTTAGTCCAAGATTGGCGGCAAGTGCGGTCGCTTGCTTGTTGATCTCCGGCGTGTCGAGCGCCACCTCGCTTGCGGCGATGCGCGCGGCCAACGCTCCGACCAGCGCGGCGGCGATGGCCGGCGAAGCCGCGTAAAGCGGACCGATCTTGGCGGCGGCCTTCGATCGCCGGATCACACCGAAGCCGGCGAGGTCGCCGTCCTTGATGGCCACGAGGGCCGCGCGTTCAGGCAGAGAGATCCAGGCCGCGAGGAAGGAATCGCGGGTTTCGGGAAAGAAGCAACGATCATAAGTGGAGAGTCCGTCGAACGGTATGGCGGCCGCATCGCGCAAGGTGACGCCGGGCGGCACCGATGCCATCGCCGGCGCCGGGCCGACATGGCGAACATTGTTCCAGGCCAAGCGAAAGCCGGATTTCCGATAGTTGGCCTGCTGCACCACGACACCGTCGAGCCCAACATTGCGCCCTTGCAGGCGTGCCATGCCGGCCTGCCAAATGCCGAAGCCATGGCCTTTGCCGCGCCACGGCGGACGCACGATATAGAAGCCGAGAAACCCGAAGCTCTCGCCGTACTTCACGACCGAGATGCAGGCGATCGGCTCGCCGTCGAGGCGCCCGATCAGGAAGCCACCGGGATCGGTGGCGAAGAAAGCCTGCATGTCGGTGTTGCCCGGGTTCCAGCCCTCGTCGGCTGCCCAGTCGGCCATGCGCCACGCGTCCGACGCGCTGGCCACTGCGATCTCGAACATCACGGCTATTCAGCCGCTTTCGCGGTCGGCGCGAAGAACTGGTTCTCGGGTCGCGGCAAACCGAGATTCTCGCGCAGTGTCCTGCCTTCGTATTCGGTACGGAACAACCCGCGGCGCTGCAGCTCGGGCACGACCTTGTTCACGAAGTCGTCGAGGCCGCCCGGCAGGTAAGGAAACATGACGTTGAAGCCATCTGACGCGTTCGTCGTCAGCCACTCTTCCATCTGGTCGGCGATCATTTTGGGCGTGCCCATCATGGCGAGCCCGCCATAGCCACCCAGGCGTCCCGCGATCTGGCGCACGGTGAGGCCCTCGCGCTTGGCGAGCGCAATCACCCGTTCGCGGCCACTCTTGCTCTGGTTGGTCTCGGGAAGTTCGGGCAAAGGTCCGTCGGGATCGAACTTGCGTGCGTCGACGCCGGCCGCGATCGAGAGGGCCGCGATTCCGCTGTCGTAGTTCACCAGACTGTCGAGCCGCGCGCGCTTCTCCTTCGCCTCGTCGAGCGATTCGCCAATGATGGTGAACGCGCCGGGCAGGATCTTGATGTGGTCGGGATTGCGCCCGATCTTGGCTGCACGTTCCTTCACGTCGGCATAGAAAGCGCGGCCGCCTTCGATCGGCCCACCCGCCGCGAACACGACCTCGGCCGTCTCGGCCGCAAGCTGGCGGCCGGCATCCGAGGCGCCCGCCTGCACCATCACCGGCCAGCCCTGGATCGGCCGCCCGATATTCAGCGGGCCGCGCACCTTCAGGTATTTGCCCTTGTGGTCCAGGACATGGAGCTTGGCCGGATCGAAATAGATGCCGCTCTCGACGTCGCGGATGAAGGCATCGTCTGCCCATGAGTCCCAGAGGCCGGTGACGACGTCGTAGAACTCGCGTGCACGGGCATAGCGTTCGGCATGCTCCATCTGCTCGTCCATGCCGAAGTTCAGCGCCGCGTCCGGATTGGACGTCGTCACCAGGTTCCAGCCGGCGCGGCCGCCCGAGATGTGATCAAGCGAGGCGAAGCGGCGGGCGATGGTGTAGGCCGGCTCGAAGGTGGTCGATGCCGTCGCGATCAGACCGAGATGCTCGGTGTGCTGGGCCAGCGCTGGCAGGAGCGTCAGCGGATCGAACGAGGTGACCGTCGCCGACCGCTTCAATGCCTCCATCGGCATGTTCAGCACGGCCAGATGATCGGCCATGAAGAAGGCGTCGAACTTGCCGCGCTCCAGGGTCTGGGCGTAGCGGATCAGCTCTTTCAGGTTGAAATTGGCATCGGGGGTGCCGCCGGGATAGCGCCAGGCGGCTGTGTGGATGCTGACCGGACGCATAAAGGCGCCCAGGCGAAGCCGGCGTTGGGTCATGCCGACAATTTCGTCGCCACCGCTGCATTTCGCAAGATGGGGCCAGACAACAAGAACTCGCCTAACCATTAAAATATCGAAGAAGAGAAAGAATTTGCTCGGCAGGGGTCTCGGGCAAGCCCTGGCCGCAGGATCAGGGATAAGGCGGGCACGCCGGGCCTTGCCTGTCGTCCGGCGCCACGCGACATTTCGATATGGCCGTCTCGACCATCGGCGATTCACCCAAGCGGCGCGAAGATGCGCGTTTCGTCACCGGACGCGGCACCTATCTCGACGACCTGCGCTTCGGAAGGCTCGCGCGGGCGGTCGTGCAACGCTCGCCGCATGCGCATGCTCTCATCCGCTCGATCGATGTCTCCGCGGCGCTAAGTGCGCCCGGCGTCCTGGCTGTGCTCACGGCTGCCGATGCCGCGGCCGACGGGCTGAAGCCGCTACGGCCCTATGTCGAAGCCAACGTACAGACCGGCGAGCCGTTCACCTTCGCGCCGCAACCGTTGCTCGCCGTCGACAAGGTGCGGTTCGTGGGCGAGCCGGTGGCTCTGGTCGTGGCCGAGACGCTCGCCCAGGCGCTCGACGCTGCCGAGCTGATCGCGGTCGACTATGTCTCGCTGCCTGCGGTCACGACCACCGAAGCATCGCGCGCGCCTGATGCACCCCAGATCTCGACCGAGGTTCCGGGCAATTGCTGCGTCGACTGGCGCACCGGCGATTGGCCGGGGGTGGAAGAGGCGTTCAAGCAGGCGGCGCACGTCGTGCGCCTGCGGCTCGACAACCATCGCATCGTCACCAACCCGATGGAGCCGCGCGGCTGCGTTGGCCGCTTCGATCCGACCGACAATCGCTACACGCTCCACGTCTCGAGCCAGAACATCCATATCAATCGCAATCACGTCGCGCGCTGCCTGGGTGTCGAACCAAAGGACGTACGCTTCATCGCGCCAGATGTCGGCGGAGGCTTCGGCGCCAAGAACTTCGCCTATGCCGAGCACGCGCTCATTTTGTGGGCCGCGCGCCGCACCGGCCGGCCCGTGAAGTGGGTGGCGACCCGCAGTGAAGTCTTCCTGGGTGATCACGCTGGCCGCGACATGCAGGCGGAGGCCGCGCTGGCGCTCGATGCGTCGGGCAGGTTCCTGGCACTCAAGGTCGAGAGCTCCGCCAATCTCGGCGCCTACATGGCGGGCGCGGGCGGCGGTGTGCAGACCTATCAGTATGTGCATCTGCAGGGCACGGTGTATCGCATTCCCGCGATCGCGCTCCATGTCGTTGCCACACTCACCAACACCGCCCCTATCGGTGTCACGCGCGGGCCGGGCTTTGCCGAGACGGTGAACATCCTCGAGCGCCTGATCGATGCCGCGGCCTTGCAGGGCGGTTTCGATCGGTTCGAATTGCGTCGGCGCAACATCATCGCCGGTCGCGACATGCCGATGACCAACTCCTTCGGCTTCCAGGTCGACAGCGGCGCCTTCGGCGATACGTTCGACAAGGCGCTGGCACGCGCCGACCTCGCGGGCTTTGCCGAGCGGCGGCGCGACAGCGAGCGGCGCGGCCTGCTGCGCGGGCTGGGCGTCGCCTACCACATCAAAGGCACCGGCGGTTCGCCGGAAGAGAATGTCGACATCCGCTTCGAGAGCGACGGCACGGTATCGCTGATCACCGGCACCCAGCATATCGGTCAGGGCCACGAGACGACCTTCCCGCAAATCCTCGCCCATCGACTCGGCATTCCCAACGAGCGGATCCGGCTCTGCCAGGGCGACACCGACTTGATCGCCGCGGGTGGCGGCCACGGCAGCTCGCGCGCCACCTACATGGGCGGGACCGCGATCTGGCGTGCCTCGGACACGATCATCGCCAAGGGTCTGGCACTCGCCGCCGATGCCCTCGAAGCCGACGAAGCGGATATCCGCTTCGAGAACGGCCGCTTCACTGTCTCCGGCACCGACCGATCCATTGCTCTCCTCGACGTCGTGGCCCTCGGCCGCGAGAAGAAGGAGCCGCTCGACACCTATCATTTCTGGAAGCGAGAGCACCTCACCTTCCCCAACGGCGCCCATGTGGTCGAAGTCGAGGTCGATCGCGACACAGGGGTCGTGATGCTGGTGCGTTATACCGCAGTCGACGACTATGGCGTGCTGGTCAATCCCATGATCGTCGAAGGCCAGGCCCACGGCGCAATGGCGCAAGGTATCGGGCAAGCGTTGATGGAACACGCCACCTACGATCCGGCGTCCGGCCAGATGGTCGCGGCTTCCTTCATGGACTATCCGCTACCGCGTGCAGAGCATCTGCCGTCGTTCGACCTCGGTTTCAATCCCACCCGCTGCACGACCAATCCGCTGGGCGTAAAGGGCTGTGGTGAAGCCGGCGCGATTGCCGCTTTTCCCGCCATCGCCAATGCCGTTCTCGACGCACTGACACCGCTCGGCGTCAGGAACTTCGACGGCCCGGCGACACCGGCTCGGGTCTGGCAGGCGATTCAGGCGGCGCGGCCTTGATTTCAGGTTCTGACGCCATTCTTTCTCAGCTACTGCAACATCGACGCCGTCGGTTGTGTTGCTGCACGTCCACTTTTACGCCCAAATGGCACGCCACACGTTGATCACTGGTGACAAAGGGTGTCTCTCCTAACATGTCCTTTGAGTTCTGACGGGAGAAGGAACAGCGTGGCGCACATTCGTTCTTCTGCGGCCGCTCCGGCGCGCCGCGGCGTCATTTCTCGTCTCAAAGACGCCCTGCGCCCGCTCGAGCCTTATCTTCCGCTGCCCGCGCCGCGTCTGTCCTGGCGCCAGTCGATTGCCGTGCTGCGGCAGCATGGCTTTCAGCCGGCGACCGTGTTCGATGTCGGCGTCGGATACGGCACCTTCGGCCTTTATCATTGCTTTCCCGACGCCTTCTATCATTTGGTCGAGCCGACGCGTGAGGCACTGCCTCACGTAGAGAAACTCACACGCAGGCTGCGCTGCGAGATCCATGCCGTGGCACTCGGCGATCGCGACGGCGAAGCGCAGCTCGAGGTCCGGCCCGACATCCAGGGCTCGACCTTGCTGGAGGAAGTGGGTGAGCGCGACTTCCTGCGTTTCGACAGCGTGCCTATGCGCCGGTTCGATTCGCTGTTCAAAAACTTCGAGCGGTCGGCCCTCTGCAAGATCGATGTGCAGGGCGCCGAGCTGATGGTGCTGCAGGGCATGATCGGCAGCATTGCGAATATCGACGCTTTCATCATCGAGACCAGCACCATCGCCACGGTCAAAGGCGGTGCCGAGGTCCATAGCGTGGTCGGCTTCATGCACGAGCACGGCTTCGCCCTGGCGGACGTCATTGGCCTGAAGCGCCGGCCGCTCGACGATGCGACCGCTCAGCTCGACCTGCTGTTCGTTCCCGAGAGCTCGCCGCTGCGTGCCGATCGACGCTGGGCAACAGATACCTGAGCGAGCCGCCACTGCTCGATCCGATCCTGATCGACCGGAAGGACGACGAACAGCGGAGCGGCAAAGGCCTCCCACGCCGCGCTGAAGTTTTGCGAGACCGAAGTCAAAAGCGGCACGCCGGCGTCGATGGCCGCAGCGAAGGCGTCGCGCAGGCCGCCGCCACTCGCTTCAAGTTTGCCGAACTTGCTCAGCACCACGAGGTCGCACCCCCGTTCGATGTCCCGGCGCACGGCATCGGCTGCCATCACCATGCCCGCGCCATCGAGATGGCAGGCCGCCGAGTTCGGCCCCAGATCCTGAAAGACCGAGAACCGCTCATCACCTGCGAGGCTGCGCAGGAAGCCGGCGCTGCAGACGCGATCGGCGAGCCCATGCTCCTCCGCGAGAACACCGGCGAGACGCATCGTCGGCCGCCAGCGGTCGGCCAAAGTGTGGAACAACGCCTGAACCGTCGCGCCAGGGGCACCCTGCACGACGGCGATTTTCTTGATGGAAGCCACGTGACCCTCCTCTCGTCAGCGACGGCTCGTGTGGCTGATCGCCCAAACATAGGCCGATACCGCCGCAAGGTCCTGCTTCGACAGCGGACTTCCTCCCATAGGCGGCATCGCACCCTCATACCGCTTCGGCTTGAGGACGCCCTTGGCGATGATGTCGCTGAGGCCTGTCAGGCTCCCATCGCTCCACATCCGCTCGCTGGTGTTGAGCGGTGGGCCAATCGGACTGCCGCCACCGTCTGAGCCATGACAGCCACTGCACGCGCCATTGCTCGCTTCGCCGTGATAGATGCGATCGCCTAACGCCACCTGTTCGGCAGTCGCGCCGGGCGGGACCGGGAGCGTTTGCGCCTTGCGTCCGGCATCGGGATGGACGCCCTCCGGCGGTGACGCCTGCCGCGAGGCCGTCGCTACCGATGATGTCGTCGACGCCGGCGCCACCTTGTCCGAGCCGTTGCCGACGTAGCTGATGCGCCAGATCCGGCCATGGACGTCGTCGGACACGAAGAGTGCGCCATCCGGCGCCACGGCGAGGCCGGTCGGCCGGAACGCGGCCCGGCCCGGTTCCTTGTGCCCGCCGTCGAAGCCATCGGCGAAGACGACGTAGGGACCGGACGCCTTGCCGTCGGCCAGCGGCTGGAAAATGACGTTGTAGCCGCCTTGCGGCAGCGGCGCGCGATTCCACGATCCGTGGAAGGCGATGAAGGCGCCGCCGCGATAGCCCGACGGAAACTTGTCGCCGAGATAGATCGCGAGCGCATTGGGCGCCCAGTGACCCGGGAAATCCGCGACCGGTCCTCGCCGCTGCGCGCAGAGCCCGACGGCCTTCCCGCCATCGCCGCCATATTCCGGCGCGAGCACCAGCTTTTTCTGGTTCTGGTCGTAGTAGCATTCCGGCCAGCCATAGTCGGCGCCCTGGCCGACCTCGACCAGCTCCTCGGCCGGAAGCTCCGCGCTTTGCTCGGCCGTGTAGAAGCGCGGCCAGTTTTGATAGAGCTGGTCGCGGCCATGCTGGGTGGCGAACAAACGACCGGCAGTATCGAGGGCAAGGCCTTCCGCATTTCGAAGACCGGTCGCATAGCGCTCAGCAGGTGAAAAGACCTGCCCGGTCTTGTTGGCGTCGTAGCGCCAGATCCCGCCGCGTGTCTGCTTTTCGATGCACGGATCGACGCCGCGCGAGGCGACCATGCGATTGTCGGCCTGGCATGAATTGGTCGCCGACGCGACATCGACAAACAGGTTGCCCTTCGCGTCGATCACGAACGGGTGCATGGGATGATCGCCCGTGAGGGGCAGGCCGGACACGACAACCGCTGGCGTTGAGTTCGGCACAGCTGTACCCGACGTCAGGGCATAGCGCAGGATACGGCCGCTCTCTTCGGCATAAAGCGCGCCATTGTAGAGCGCGATTCCGGTGCCGCCCGTGGTGCCTGACTCTGATGTTGCACCGAAACGCTGCACAGCATCGGCACGGCCGTCGCCGTTGGTATCCTTCAAGGCGACAAGAAAGCCACCGGCCGGCGGCGCAGTACGATAGTAGCGGCTGTTCCAGGTGTTGGCGTAGAGCGTGCCGTCGGCCGCGACGGCGAGATGGCGAACATGGCCGAGATTGTCGGCGAACACGGTCGCGCAGAAGCCCGGCGACAAGGCAAGCCCGCCATTGTCGCCCGGACATCCTGTCTGCGCTGCAGGTTGTCCGACGGCCAACATCGCCGCCGCTAGGGCTGCGAACGCAGTGACAGCCTGCAGCCCGCGATGAAACCAAATCGTCATTCCCGGCTCCTTGCCGCGATCCACGTCGTGCCGGTGTTGGGTACGCGTGGCGTCGCGTCAAGCGTTCCCGAGCCTGCCATGGCGCGGGCAAGTCACATGGACGTGTTTGGCTTTTGGCAAGCCGGATCGCGGGGACTAAGCCGTCTTGATCCAGACCGCCTTGACGTTGAGATACTCCTCGAGATGCTGCTTGCCGCTCTCGCGTCCGTAGCCGCTCATCTTGTAGCCGCCGAACGGCACGGCCGGATCCATCGCCTGGTAGCAATTGATCCAGACCGAGCCGGCGCGGATCGCCTTGGCAAGCCGATGCGCCTTGCCGACGTCGCGTGTCCAGACTCCGCTGCCGAGACCGAAGGTCGTCGCATTGCCGCGCTGGATGACCTCGTCGATGTCGGTGAAGGGGATCGCCGAAATCACGGGCCCGAAGATCTCCTCCTGGGCAATCCGCATGTCATCGCGCACGTCGGCGAAGACCGTCGGTGGCACGAAGTAGCCCTTGCCCAAATCGCCATCGGTCAACCGCTCACCGCCGCTCAGACGCTTGGCGCCCTCCTGACGACCGATGCTGAGATAGTCGGTCACGCGATCGAGCTGCTCGGCCGAGACCAGCGGCCCGACCTGCGTCTGCGGATCGACACCGTTGCCGACGCGCAAGGTCTTGGAGAAGGCTGCCACCTTGTCGGTGAACTCCTCGTAGACCTTCTTCTCGACGAAGAGGCGCGTGCCGGCGCTGCAGATCTGGCCCGAATTGGCGAACACCGCCATGCTCGCGCCCGGCACCGCCGCGTCGAGATCGGCATCGGCGAAGACGATGTCGGGCGACTTGCCGCCGAGCTCCAGCGACACGCGCTTGAGGTTGCCGGCCGAGGCCTGGACGATCTTCTGGCCGGTGAGATGCGAGCCGGTGAACGCGACCTTGTCGACGTCGGGATGCGACGCCAGCGCGGCGCCCGCCGTTTCGCCGTAGCCCGGCACGACATTCACCACACCAGGCGGCACGCCGGCCTCGAGGCAGAGCTCGCCGAGCCTGAGCGACGTGAGCGGCGCCTCTTCCGCAGGCTTCAGCACCACCGTGCAACCGGTCGCAAGAGCGGGACCGATTTTCCAGATCGTTGCCGTCAGCGGGCCGTTCCACGGGATGATCGCGCCGACCACGCCGACCGGCTCCTTGAGCGTATAGGAGAAGATTTCGCCCGCGAGCGAGTTCTCGATCGTCTCGCCGTGCAACGCGACGGCATGGCCCGCATAGTAGCGCAGCATGCCGAGCGCACGCTGGCGGTTGTTGCGGGTGCGGCTGATCGGGGCACCCATGTCGAAGGTGTCGAGCGCGGCCAGCTCCTCGATGTGCTTCTCGACGAGATCGGCGAGTCTCAGCAGAAGCATCTGCCGCTCGGCCGGCTTCCACTTGCTCCACGGGCCGGTGAAGGCCTTGCGCGCTGCCGCGACCGCACGATCGATATCCTCACGATCGCCTTCCGCGACCCGCGCCAGCAACTCGCCTGTCGCGGGATTGCGCGTCTCGAACGTCTTGCCTGACGCCGCCGGCACCCAGCGGCCGTCGATCAGCATTAGCTTGGTCTTGCCATCGATATAGGCTGGCCGAGTTGCCTGCCCTTTTTCCACTACAGTCATTCGTATTCTCCTCGGTCACAGAAGCGCGGCGACGGCCTTCACCTCGGTGTAAAGCTCGATCGCCTCGAAACCCATCTCTCGGCCCCAACCGGACGGTCCTCGTCGTATTCTTTGGAATATAGCGAGTGGAATCGGCGTCGTCATTTCCAATCGACTATATCGGCCATCCGCTATATTTTTGCAGATACAGCGTTAGCGAATCGGCAGTCCGGCTGGCGATGAAGGCCAGACGCCGTGCACCTACGGGCCGACCGTCGTACCCTCCCACGACGGACACTTGCCGCCCTCCGGGCGGCATCTTTTTATTGATTGTCTATCTTCGTGAGGAGAAATCGCATGGCCCATCCCGCACTCACTGCCGGCCGCGTGGCTGTCGTCACTGGCGGATCGAGCGGCATTGGTCTCGCCGCTGCATGCCGCTTCGCCTCCCTCGGTCTCAGAGTCTGCCTGGCCGATCTTTCAGCCGAGCGCCTCGAGCGTGCCGCGGCAGAGGTGACGGCTCTATCGTCAGGCGGCCGCGACGCCGTTCTTACCGTGCCGACAGATGTCAGCAAGCTGGATCAGGTCCAGGCGCTAAAGGACAAAGTGTACGCGTCTTTTGGTGAAGTCGCCGTGCTGATGAACAATGCCGGCACCGCCCCGGGCGGCGGGCCGTGGGACCATATCGAGCGCTGGCGCAAGGTGCTGGATGTCAATCTCTGGGGCGTAATCAACGGTGTGCAGACCTTCGTCCCAGCGATGCTGGCGCAAGGAACACCGTGCGCCGTCGTGAATACCGGTTCCAAGCAAGGGATCACCTGCCCGCCCGGCGACACGGCCTACAATGTCAGCAAGGCCGGCGTGAAGGTCCTCACCGAAGGCCTCGCCCACAGCCTGCGCAACGAGGGAGGCGGGCGCATCAGCGCACACTTGTTGATCCCCGGCTCGACCTTCACCGGCATGACAGCCCGCGGCCGGACCGAGAAACCGGCCGGCGCCTGGACGCCCGATCAAGTGATCGCCATGCTGATCGAGGGCATGAGCCGCGGAGACTTCTACATTCTTTGCCCCGACAACGAAGTCACGCGTGATATCGACAACAAACGCGTGCTCTGGTCGGCACAGGATATTACCGAGAATCGCCCCGCGCTTTCGCGTTGGCATGCCGACTACAAGCAAGCCTTCGAGGCTTTTCTAAAGAACTAGCCACGTCGCTTGGCAGCCTCCTCATCGCCCGGGGGCGTCGGTCACACTGGAAGAGACGGCGCTTCTTTCTTCAGGTGTCACGAAGACGCGGTAGCGCCTGGCGGCAAGACCCATGGTACGGCGGCTCGACAGCACGGCCAGCGGTGCGGAAAAGACAAGGCCGACGACGACCGGCAGAACCCAGGGCACATAGTCGGGCGCCAGCACGACCAGGACGACCAGGGCGGCCAATCCCAGCAAAGCGTGAGGGATGTGGCGGAGCAGCGCGAGACGCCACGCCATGCCGCGGTCGCCGCGCGCCTGGGGCGGCCAGCCGACGGCATTCCCCAACAGGATGTCGATCAGGAAGGTGGTGTGAAACAGCATCATGACCGGCGCAAGCAGGGTCGAGAAGCAGACTTCGCCGATAAAGCTCAGGATCAAGGCGATGCGGCCGCCGAAGCGACGGGCGTTGCGCGTCGAGGCGAGTCGCAGCATCAGCGCAAGGAGCTTGGAGCCGAGCAGCAGCACCAACGTCAGGATCAAGAGTCCATGGATCTCGGGCCAGTGATAGTTCGGCCATTGCGGGAAGAGCGTTCGCGTGGGCCCGAAATAGATTTCGCCCACCAGCTTGCGATCGACCACGATGGCGCTGCTCAAAGTGAGCATCGCCAGCCACAGCGGCGAGGCCAGGTAGGCGAAGATGCCGAGCGCCAGATGCAGCCGGCTCATCCAATGCAGGCCCGGCGCGCCGAGAAGTCGTGCGTGTTGCAGGTTGCCCTGCATCCAGCGCCGGTCGCGCAACGCATAGTCGAGCAGGTTGGTCGGCAGTTCCTCGTAGCTGCCGTGGAGTTCCGGCAGCAGCCAGACATACCAGCCGCCGCGGCGGATGAAGGCAGCTTCAACGAAGTCGTGGCTCAGGATTTCACCGCCAAGCGGCGGTCGTCCCGGTAGGACTGGTAGACGGCAACAGGCCGCAAAAGCCGACACGCGCAGGATCGCGTTGTGGCCGTAGTAGTTCGACTCGCCGACATGCCAGAAGCTGGTCCCCATTGCGAGCACGGCGCCGGTGAGCCGCGTCGAGAACTGCAGGGCGCGGGCAAACAACGTCTCCCGGCCGGCTGGCACGATCAGCGTCTGGATGATGCCCGTTCGCGGGCTCGCCTCCATCAGCGCGGCCAGGCGCACCAGCGCGTCGCCCTGCATGGTGCTGTCGGCATCGAGGATGATCATGTGGGCGTAGTCCGGCCCGCGCGTGTTGACCCACTCGGCGATGTTGCCGGCTTTCTTGCCGGTGTTGGGACTGCGGTGGCGATAGAACAGCCGCTCGCCAAGCTGCAAGCGCTCGCTGAGCGCGGCCACGGCCCGCTGTTCCTCCTCGGCGATCGCCTTGTCGGTCGTGTCGCTCAGCACGAAGAAATGGAACGCCTCGGCCTGCCCGGTTTCAGTCAGCGACCGATAGGTAAGTTCGAGACGCGCCAGAACCTCGGCCGGCTCCTCGTTGTAGACCGGAATGAGGATCGCGGTGCGCTGGCGGAGCGTCGGCACCTGTCCGCTGGCCGGACCGCGGCGACGGAGGCTGACAGGATGGAGCCGCAGCACGCCCAAAATGAAGCCGAAGGCGCCGCACCAGAAGGAGAGTGCGCTCCAGGCGAAGATCGGGATGAAGACCACGAGCAGCGCCCATTGAAGCGCGTTCATGTCGCCCGTACCGACGACAGTCCACATCAGCCCGCCGCCGAGTCCGGCGGTCGCGAGGAGAAGAAGAAGCAACAGCCTCCGCCGCCATCGCGCCCTGTCGGCATAGCGGTCGAGGTTCCACCCGTCCGTTGTGTCAGTCATGGGGGAATGAAATCAGCGAAGGTTTCGGTCAGCGTCTTGCCGCGCAATGCAAGTGAAGCGCGGATGTCGGCGGGCTTCTTCGGCTCAGGCTCGAAATCGATGAACATCCGCCATGTCCTTCGCGACGGCAGAGCTTCGACATAGGTGCGGGTAATTTTGCCGCCGTTCAGGGCAACGTTGGCGGTGACGGGCTGTTCCGACTTGAGGGTCGGCAGCTCCCCACCTGCGAACTCGACGACCAGCCGTCGCTGCTTGTCCGCCCCTGGCACAGCGCCGGCCCGGGTAGCAATCACCCGGCCGAGCAGCGGCGCGAGGTCGGCCTCGTCCGACAGGGCCGACAGCCGGTAGCGATAGTCGAGCCGATTGCCCTGCTTGACCGGCCAGCGCGATTTCCAGAAGGCGACGATATTGTCGTTGGTCTCGGACTTGGAGGGGATCTCGACCAGCCGCACCTCGCCATCGCCCCAATCGCCGATCGGCTCGACCCAGAGGCTCGGGCGCTTCTGGAGACTGGCGGCGCTGTCCTGATATTGAGTGAAGTCGCGCTCGCGTTGCATCAGGCCAAAACCGCGCGGATTGGTGTCACCGAACGACGTGACCGCGAGCGCCGAAGGATTGGCCAGCGGCCGCCAGATGCGCTCGCCTTTGCCGGTGACAAGGTAAAGGCCATCGGAATCATGGATCTCCGGCCGATAGTCGTCGCGCGGCGGCGAGGCCTTGCCGGCAAAGAACATCGAGGTGAGTGGCGCGATGGCAAGCATCGACACGTCATGACGCACGAACAGTGCCGCTTGCGTCTCGACCACCGTGCGCGCGCCGGGCTCGATCGTAAAAGCAAAGGCCCCCGCGGCGCCGGGCGAATCGAGCAGCGCCCAGACCGTCATCTGCTGCGCATCGTCAGCGGGCTTCAGAAGCCAGAAAGCACGGAAGATCGGGAATTCCTCAGGTTGGCCCGTTGCCGTGTCGATGGCAAGGCCCCTCGCCGAGGCGCCGTAGACCTGGGCACGCCCGACGGTCCTGAAGTAGCTCGCGCCCAGGAAGGCCGCGATTTCGTCGAACTTGTCGGGACGATTGAGCGGAAAGACGAGCTTGAACCCTGCCAGCTCGACCTTCTGGGGCGGTGTCTTGAGACCGGTGTCGCTGAAGTCGAAATATTCGGGTCCGATCGTGAGCGGCGTCACCTTGCCATTCTCGACGACGCTGATGGTGACCGGCTTTTCGTAGATGAAGCCCGCCGGAAAGAACTCGACCCGGAAAAAGCCCTTGCCGTCGCCCCATAGCGCCTTGTCATCGCGCGGCCTCAGCGCCCGATAATGGTCGTAGCT
>Ga0310811_10000950_pt1 | contig 37168 bp, 33 predicted proteins | sample YCmetagenome_FD_207642 | JGI IMG/M metagenome (GOLD analysis project Ga0310811, IMG submission 207642) | Soil microbial communities from experimental microcosm in Duke University, North Carolina, United States - YC | ecosystem: Engineered > Artificial ecosystem > Soil microcosm > Unclassified ... | reverse complement strand
TGTTTACATTCTTACCAGTCACAAAACGTTCTCAGCTGCCGAAGATTTTGCGTATGGTATGCAAAGTATCCACCGGGCACAAACTGTTGGGGAACCATCGGGCGGCGGAGCACACCCAGTCCAAAATTCGCCAATTGGTTATGGTTTAGTTTTAACTGTGCCATTCATGCGCGCATACAACCCTTACACACATAAAGATTGGGAAGGTGTTGGTGTAGTACCAGATATACATTGTACGGCAGACTCTGCATTAGAAGTCGCGTTATCGAAAATTTATCAACAGGATATTGCGAATAGCGATAACCCGGAAGATAAAATCAGGTATAAATGGCTTAACGACAGGATTATGGCCAAAGAGATAATAGTACCACCCCAAACGCTGCAAAAATACGTTGGGACTTATGGTGAGCACTTCAGCTTATTTGTTAAAGATAACAGGCTATATTGTACAGACCTGCATATGAATAATTTCACCTTCCAACTCCACCCGGTAGGTACTGAGACATTTTATAGCGGACCCGAAAATGATCTGAAAATCACGATGATCAAATCCGGAAAGGGTGTGTATTCAACATTAGATGCGTTATGGTCTGTTGGGCATGAAGATGTTATGGAGAAAAACAATTAAATAAAGAACGCTCATATCCACAAGTCTTCGAACTACTAACTTACTATATCCCTCTTTTCAAGGTCTTCTTCAGCTCACTTAAAAACTCGGCTACACTTTTCGCGCTTCCGGATGTTGGATCCTTTACAGCGCAGCCCATTTTTACGAAATTTTTCAAATCCTGCATTTGCCATATCGCAGCGCCATTCATTTCCGGGTAATCCCTCTTAAAGCCTTTTAGCTGGCCCTTGATCTCGGCTACAGATTTGCTTCCCTTATAAACACTGCATGTGTTAAATGAGCCGCGTGTCATAAATATCGGATATATGGGCTGCTTGCACTTCAGCGCGTTTACCCAGTCTTTTATGTCGTTATTGGCACCACCGTCGTAACACTGCAAATACAAGGCATCAACTACATTCGCATCTGATGATTTTAAAATATTGTCCCAATAATCGTATTTGGTGAAAGGGCATAATGTCATGTGCATATTGAGTTTTGCTGCGATCTTACCCATTGCAATAATTGAGGGGCTGTCATACACGGATTCATCATCAATACAAAATGCGTCTGCGCCCAGCACTTCTTTTAGTATTTTACAGATATTAAATAACGTACTACGTTCATCAATGCCTGTTATAATACCCGGCACGGTCTTAGTCGAATCATACCAATCACGGATAAAATCATAGGTGTTCGGTGGCTGTCCAAACCAACGCCCCTCCAGCAGAATTTCAATCCGGGATATAGAAGATCTTTTCTTGAGATCATTCACCCTCCTCACATAAGAAGAATCTCCCACCCATTTGCCATTATGAATAATGGGTTGATGAGAATCCCCGGAATAAAGGTCACCATCCGCGTGAATATAAAAACTGGATAATAGCAGCGTATTAAATCCGCTATGTTTTAGTAAACGATAAGTACTGTCATCGCCCGGATACAGTCCTCTGCCAAATATGGCCAGGTTTTTTGCGGGCAAAGATGCGGCCGGAGCATAGGTTTGTTGTGCAAAACACAGGTAAGAAAAAGCTGTAAAAAAGATAGCTAATAATAATGCCTTCATGAAGGGCAAAGTAAACATAAAGCGTTAATTTTATATGTAACAAAACTTAAACACGCACTCACAGGTTTAGGTTGTACAGATACCTTACTATGGCCTTTATTGACTATTACAAAATACTCGGTCTGGATAAAAATGCATCCGAAAAAGATATAAAAGCCGCTTACCGCAAGCTGGCCCGGCAATACCATCCCGACCTTAACCCCAACGACCCGGAAGCCAACAAAAAGTTTCAGCAGATAAATGAGGCCAATGAAGTTTTAAGTGATACCGAAAAACGCAAGAAATATGATAAGTATGGCGAGAACTGGCAGCATGGCGAAGAGCACGAGCAATATGCACGGCAGCAGCAACAAAACCGGCAACAGTATGGCGGCGGTCAGTATAGCGGCTTTGGCGGCGGTTTCGGGCAGGGATTTGAAAATTATGAAGACTTTAGCGGCGGGGGCGACTTCTCTGATTTTTTTGAGCAGATGTTTGGCGGTGCTGGTGGCGGCGGTCGCTCACGTGCTCAGGCCAAATATCGCGGACAAGATTTTACAGCCGAATTACACCTGAGTTTCCGGGATGCGGCAGAAACGCATAAACAAACGCTGACTGTAAACGGCAAGCAGATACGCATCACCATCCCTGCTGGTGTGGAGAATGGGCAGACAATCAAGATAGCAGGGCATGGTGGACCAGGTAGCAATGGCGGTCCGGCAGGTGATTTATATATCAGTTTTGTTATCGCTAATGATCCGCAGTTTAAACGTTCGGGTGCTGATCTGTATGTTAATAAGCAGATCGACCTTTACACAGCCGTTTTAGGTGGCGAGATTATGGTGGATACTTTGACAGGGAAGGTAAAACTAAAAGTAGCTGCCGGAACTCAAAACAACACCAAAGTAAAACTGAAAGGCAAAGGCTACCCCGTTTATAAAAAGGAAGGTCAGTTTGGCGATCTGTATCTTACTTATGAAGTGCAAATACCAACTAACCTTACTGAGAAACAAAGAGAGTTATTCACTGAATTAGCTGAAAGCGAAAAGACCAAAGCTTAAAGCTAAGAGATTTAGAGTTTGAAAAAGATGGCAACAACGACGCTTATATCCACCATTGATTTTTGTACCTGGCACGAGGTAGAACATACTTTTGTCCGTTCGCTTGGCGATGCAGGGCTTATTGAGATCACTATTGTTGACCAGGGAGAGTTTATTCCCGATACCCAACTGCAACGCCTGGAAAAGATGGTACGGCTGCATCACGAACTGGATATCAACCTGGCAGGAATAGAAGCTATTACCCACCTGCTTGACCGCGTAGAGAACATGCACCAGGAAATGCGGGCACTAAAAAACAAGCTCAGGCTTTATGAAGAAGACTAGCCAGCAATGACAGTAGCCGACATCAGGGAGCTGCGATTGCAGAACCAACACCTGGCCTCTCCACAATTTACTCAACCCGCAGACCTTGTCTATTACATGGGCGCCATCCAATCACAGGATTATCCGGGTGGCAAATGGGCAATTGCGCAGCGCCTTAAAGGTGCGACCGATAAATTGCTTGAAGATGCTTTTACCAATGGCGATATTATCCGCACACATTTGATGCGGCCGACATGGCATTTTGTCCATCCAAAGGATATACGCTGGATGATGCAATTGACCGCGCCACGGGTAATGACTCTTGCCGGCACTCAATACAGGCAACATAACCTAGATCATATCATTTTCTCTAAAAGCGAAAAAGCGATACAGCAGGCAATGGAAGGCGGGAAACAACTGACGCGTGATGAAATTGCCGAAGCATTGCAGCAGGCAGGCGTCGCCACAAACGAGCAGCGCTTTATCCATATCATGATGCAGATGGAACTCATCGGCCTGGTTTGCAGCGGCGGCAGACAAGGTAAACAGTTCACTTATGCTTTGTTGGATGAACGCGTACCAGCAACCAAACCATTTGACAGGCAAGAAGCCGTTATTGCTTTAGCTGATCGTTACTTTACCTCGCATAGCCCAGCCGCATTACAAGACTATGTTTGGTGGAGTGGGCTGACCGTCACTGATGCTAAAACAGGTTTGGAGGCAGTAAAGCACAAACTGACCAGCGCAGATTTAAATGGAAATACATATTGGTTTGCCGAACAAGAAAATCTAACGAAAAGCAAATCACCCGGTGCTTTTCTGCTGCCGAACTATGATGAATATATTGTAAGCTATAAAGACCGAAGCGCTACTATCTCAGCATCCGATCTTAATAAAGCTGATCCGCGCGGGACTATCTTTAATCATACTATAATTGCAAACGGGAAGATCATCGGCATCTGGAAACGAACTATCGGCAAAACAAAAGTTGATATTGAACTGATCCCTTTTGCGCCTTTGAGCAAAGTAAATAAAACTGCTATCGCGACGGCGGCAAAACGCTACGCCAGATTTGTGGGATTGAAGGATTTTACGATCAATCTTTAAAAGGTAAATATCTGGTTCTGTATGGCATATAGCACCAAACCCGTTCTTGATTTAAGGTTTAATTTCACGAACAATGCCTCACGATAATTATCTACCGTGCGCGGGCTCACAAACATCTTGTCTGCTATTTCTTTATAGGTCAGCTCTGAACAACAAAGACGTAGGAACTCCAGTTCCTTTTTGGTAAAGTCTGGCCCATCCTCTCCATCTGCTACCGAGCGGATCAGCTTGCCCGAAACCATATCATTGATATAAACGCCTTTGGTATGAATGGTTTTTATCGCGTCCAGCAATTCACCGGGTTTCGATTCTTTCAGTACATAACCACTCGCGCCGTTCTTTATCATTTTTATTACGGCTTTATCATCTTCAAACATACTAAGCGCCAACACTTTTACCTGCGGGTAGTTTTTCTTTAACCATGCTGTCGTTTCGTAGCCATCCATTACCGGCATATTAATGTCCATCAGCATCACGTCAGGCAATGCATGTTTGGCTAAAGCGTATTGCATCTGCTGACCGTTTTCGGCCTCAAAAACCACTTCCAGTTCATCAAACTCGCTCATCAGTCCGGCTACACCGTTCCTAAACAGGGTATGATCATCTACAATAGCGATATGTATTTTTTCTGCTGCCATTTGGTTAAGGATAAGGAATAAATATATCGATACACGTACCTTCGCCTGGTTGCGACTGTATAAAGAATTGTCCCCCTACTATTTCCGCTCTTCTTTGAATATTCAGTAAGCCCATGCCCTTCTGATCATCGGGTAAATTGGTCACGTCAAAACCCGCACCGTTATCAATCACCTGCAGCCTTACCCCTTGCTCACTGTACCCCAGTTTTATGCTGATCTCTTTTGCTTTTGAGTGCTTAATGATATTATTAAACACTTCCTGGAGTATGCGGAAAAGTATCAGGTCCTTATCCGGGTTATTCTGTACGGGTTGCTCACCTTCAATATCATAGTTAACCACGTATTGCCCGGATTTTTCTATCCAGTTGATCTCATGGCGGATGGCTTCACTTAACCCCAAACCAATCAACTGCTCACCCTGCAATAACTTACCCAGCAACCGCATCTCCTTTATCGAACGCATGGTCAGGTCAAGCGCCGCATCGATCCTCTGCTGAGCCTTTTCGGCATCTTCCAATTTTACTGAGTTAAGTGTTAGTGACGTTAAACTCAGCAGCTGCCCTATATTATCATGCAGATCGGCCCCGATGGTTTGCATAGTTTGCTCGCGGATCTCCATCTGGGTTTTGATCAATTCTGATTCAAAGGTGACTTGCATGAGTTGTTTTTCTTCGATATGGCGTTTTTTGCGTTTATTATAAATAAAAATGTATAGCACGAGGAAAGCCGGTGCTATTAAGAAAATGAGGGTTGTAATTATGATAAGCCCTGTGATGTCAGCCATTTTCTGCAGATAAATGAGTAACTCCAGCAACCATAAAGTATTATGTTAAAGGCGTTATAGATATAATAAGTTAAATGTTTAATAGATTTTATCTTTTCAGGAGAAAGGCTTTTAAAGAAAATATTACAAGCAGTTGATCCAAAATAGAAGAACAATATTCCTGCAACCCACCAAAAGTCGTATGCATATTTCAACTCAACATAATTCTCATCCTTTAATAACGAATAAAAATAAAAAAGACTACCAAGCACAATAAAAACCAGCATTATAGTGTTTGTTAATTCATTATATGCAAAAATTCCGTGTTGGTACAACTCGTAATTATGGGTAACAAGCAGTAATGTACCCATGCCAAATATTACTATTTTTATATTAAGATATTTGCTCAGCAACATATCGAAAATCATACTGAAGAAACATATCTGAAACAATAACAGAATATTATAAAGCCAAATATTAGGTGGATTATGAATTTGATCTGCAAGATATATTTTCTTAAAATGCACTCCTGCCATTTCAATTATACATGTAACCAAAAGGAAGACTATGAATACTTTCCATTCTGCTTTATTATCACTATTTAAGCAAATCATAGCAATTAAAAAGCAAACAATCTCGATGCCAGTGTTTAATGTAAAATATTGCAACATAATATCTTTAGGATAATAATATTACCCTAAAGGTATTAAATTAAGGCAAAACAGTTCCTTTACAATTATTGGGGCATTGCTCTCCATTATCTGTCACTCCTTTTTTGGGTTTAAAACATTCGTAATAATCTGTATGAGGCACACCATCAACAGTTTTTGTAGTAACCATTATTAAAGTCAATTTTTGATACTTTTTATTTTTTGCAAAATATATCCTTAAACCATCTGGGCTATTTAACCCCGTTCCCTTTTGAAGCTCTGTATCTAGTTTACCAATCAATTTAAGGTCAAACCACTCGCTTTTTGTATTGGTGGTATCATTCACATCTAAACTATAGTTATTGACCCAGCAGTAGGCTGTATCACATTTCAAATCATGTTCAGGTAAAATAGAGCAATCTTGTCCGCTACAGGGAGATGAAGTATTATACAGCAGAGCTCCACTACCAGGGCTACCATGATCAACTTTGATATCTCCATTCGATTGAGCAGTAGAGAGGAATACGGCAGTATGTTCAAAATAATCGAGATGATTTTTGCCCGAAGCGGCACTCGAGTTTCCGCCACCATCTCTTGTCGACACTAGAATAATGTTATTACCGGCAGTTTCGCTAGCGAAATAAATTCTGATTCCATCGGCATTTTCATTAGAAAGTAATGTAAAAATATTATGAATCAAACCTTTGCTAAACCATACATTAGTTTTAGAATTGTCGTTTTTGATTCGACCGTAGTCGAATCTATATACCATGTTATCTGCATCGTAAATGGAATAACCATTGAGCGAAATTTCAATAGGCAATTCCGATTTTCCGGTGCTGTTTTTTTTTAACGTTGTAAGCTTTGTTCGCTGACTGTTTTCATAAATATTTCTAAACGATTCAACTAGTAAACAAGTTAATAATACGCCAACACCAATAATTAATTTTTTCATAACGGTTAGGGTTTAAGTGTGAATAATCTGGTTAATTACCCACTAAATTCCCCAAATAATCAGCACTTTATAACCGTTTTTACACCCATTTTAATACCGTAAAAACACCCTTCCAAAAAGGTCGATTTTGCCTCATAGTTACACCTCACCCGACCGGAGATTTGAGTAAAATTCACTTAAACCGGGAAAGCCGAAAACGGATTCAGAGTAGGCAATTAGAAAAACAACAAAATTATGGCGACAAAATTAACTGTTAAGTACATTGAAGACCACATGGGGTTCAGTGACAAATCAGCTCTAGACTTAGGGAAAAAGATAGGAGATTTAATGCTTAAAGAAGCGAAAGAGCGGATTATTAAAAATGGAGAAGCTGAAAATATTAAGTTTGACGGAACTTTCGAGCTAAAATCCTTTAACGGAGTTTGTGTTGATGTGCAAGTCTGTTTTCCTTTCGTTGGATGCTTTACGACCCATGTTGGAGTTTAAATGATAATCCTAAGTGTGAAATCACAATCATCACACCCCATGGCCTGCGGCTTCGCGGGCCATTTCGTGTATAATATCATCGAGGCGGTTGAGTTCGGTTTGGAAATGTCTCAATATTTCGGGGTCCATAGGGTGGCCCTGCAGCATTTCTGACAAAGCTTTCAGGTTGGCCAGCGGACTGCGTATCAGGTGCGACTGTTTCCAGGCCATTCCTTTAATGCTATCCACATGATCCTGTATGCGTACGTAGGCGCTTTGCAGGTCGTGTTCCGCATTTTTTCTTTCGGTGATATTGTATAAGGCTACCAGCATACCCAGTATCCTGTCACCACCGTCTGTTAAAGGCGAAAGCTTCACATCGTACCATTGGGTTGAGCCATCATCCTGCGGATAGTCGATCTCATAATGAAAATGGTCCCCCGTCAGTACCTGGGTTGCCATATCGATCAGTTTTGGCCAACGGTATGCGGGTATAAAATCGCCAAGATAATCGCCTTCCTTGGGCTTATGATGATACTGTTCGCTGATAAAATCAAACGCCTTAGGGTTATAAGCAAGCAACTTAAAGTCTGTATCAAAAGAGGCGTAAGCCGTATCGGTAGTTGTTAATATGGTTTGCAAGTTAGCTTCCGATCTCCGTAACGAATCTTCGGCTTTGAGCTTTTCGGTAATATCATTGGTTAATGATAGCCTCACTGATCTGCCTTCGAATACAATATCATTAGCCACAACCTGTATAAACATTACCGTTCCATCTTTTTTTACGTGGCGTACAATATTTCTTTCAATGCCACTATTCATATCCTCTTTCCATTCCCGCATCTGTAAGCCCCTGTCCTCCGGCACTCTGAACGCTGTGACATCCATATCTGGCAGCTCGTCATTTGAATATCCATATAAACTTGCTGCTGCATCATTGGCTGCGATAACACGCATTGTATCCTTGTCTACCATCCACAGTGGCAGCGGATTACTTTCAAACAGTAATTTATATTGTTGTTCAGATGATCTTAATTCCTCTTCCGCAGCCTTGCGTTTGGTAATATCGATCATGGAGCCGATGATGGTTGGGATACCCCCTATTATCGCTCTGCTGCCAAAAAATTCCACCCAATTTGCTGAACCGTCTTTCTTGAGTCCCATAGCCTCATAGTGGACACTTTCCACCTCGCCATCAATCCGTTTGCGAACGTTCTCAATAGTGACCTGCTTATAGCTGTCATGGATAATGCCGTCTACAGGCATTGTATTCGTAATTTCCTCCGGTTGATAACCAAATATCTCCGCAAAGCGCGGATTCACAAATACGAACTTCCCGTTCTGAACGATATATACACCTACTATTGATTTCTCGGCCACAGTCCTGAACTTTAACTCAGCGTCACGCAGCTCTGTCTCCATTTTTTTACGGTAAGTAATGTCACGGGCCATCACCAGCACGCGGTCGTCCATAAACCTTTTTACATTGATCTCTACCGGAACAACTTCTCTATTTTTGCGCATAAACCGCCGTTCGCGGATCTCTGAATATTCTTCGCCTTTCTTATCTTTCGGCAGTGGGTCAACTTTCAGCTCTTCGGGGTCTACAATAGCATCAACCTTCAATTGCAATAACTCATCGCGGCTATACCCTATCATTTCACACATACTGGCATTTGCATCGGTAAAATATCCGTTTGCATCCAATACATAAATAGCATCTGAAGCATGCTCAATTAATAACCGGTATTTCTTTTCACTTTTTTGATACTCGGCCGACCGCTCCTCCACCCTTCTCTCCAACTCGGCGTTCATCTGTTTTACAGCAGCCTCTGCTTTTGATCTTTCGGCATCGACTCTGTTAAGCCATAGTCCGGTGTTCCATATGATCACAAGGCTCATCAGCAAAAAGCACACAACCAATAAGGATATGCCGATCTCTATCGGAAATAGTTTATAATGTTCCGATTGCACCCTAAGTGAACCGAAAATAACCACCATGATAACCATTAGGGTGAATAGCCTCTTGGCCATCTGGTTGCCAATCAACTTGCCGGTGAACAGCGATGTAATGCCAATTTCAGGGTTCAATAAGGACGCCGCTACCGACAATAAGAAAAAGAGTATGGCGGTATGTGCGGCCATAGAGCTTACGTACAGTAGTGAATCAAATAACGAGGCCCCATACAGATACCCTATGAGCGCAATCGCGGATATAATAGTAACCAGGTGAAAAGACCATTGAGCGAACAAATCGAATGCCCGCTTTTTTAGCGCAAGCATTAAAAGACCAAATCCGAATATGACAATGCAAACAGCCGAATTAAAGGCCATTCGTCCCGGGAACAGATGAGTCGGAGATATTTTCTCAGGATCTTTTACAAATAACTCATCCAGGCCGGTATTGAAATGACACACAAACTGTAACAGCGTAACGAGTCCAATAAAAGCTCCCGCAGATGATAAGAGCAAGAATGTTGTATTTCGGTATTTTGAATGGGAATATTGTGTTGCCAGCAACGCCCCAGCGAACAAAACGAATGCGAGAGCGGTGTTAAAAACCATGTTGACAAAGCCTGGGACTATCTGCTTAAGAACCGGGATATTCAATAGCCATCCTAGTATAACAACAACACCTGTTGCTATAGCAATGCAGCTTATCACCGTTATTGTTCTATTCTTTTGCAGGATAGTCATACACAGACCTAACGCCTTTATACGTTAGAAACAAGTTCCGGGGTTCAATTTTTAAGGCTTAACTAAAAAATTAATCTTGAATAAATTTAACAGAAAAAATAGCAAATAATCCTACTGCAACAAGAAAGCTCCATTAAAAAAATTCTGAGTTACAACTAAATAGCCCGCTTTCCTTCAAGAAAGCTTTTTAATGTTTGTTGCGTAAATTCTGAAAGCACCAATTCACCACTTATTGCAGCACGTTCGGTTAGCAATTTGTCCCAGTTTTCGGTGCCTTCCCAAAGGATCTGTTTTAAGCCGTGTAAAGCTTCAGGGTGATAGGAAGCCAGCTTTTGTGTCAGTGCATCTAACTCGGCATCGAGTGTGATGATATCCGGATAAACATCATTGTACAATCCTTTTTCTTTCGCCCAGACAGCGAATTGAAAATCAGTTGCACGGACAGTGAGTTGAGAAAATGCCGATAAACCTATTTTTCGTATCACAGCGGGCGAAATTACATACGGACCAATGCCTATTGCCAATTCGCTTAGTTTGATGGATGCGGCTTCCGTTGCCATGCAATAATCAGCCGCTGCTGCCAGGCCGACCCCGCCGCCCACTGCCTTGCCTTGTACTCTTGCGATGATGATCTTAGGCGATTTTCGGCATGCATTGATCACCCGCGCGAATCCCGAGAAAAATTCTGCTCCTGATTCTTTATCTTTTATCTGCACCAGTTCGGCAAAGCTGGCACCTGCACAAAAGGTGCGGTCGCCGGCACTTTTTAGTAAGATCACTCTTGTCTCCGGGTTCTTTCCAGCTATTTCAACCTCGGTGCAAAGTTGTTTTAGAAGATCAGCTGGCAGGGAGTTTTGCGCTGGATGATAAAAAGTGATGGTGCTGATGCCGCCTTTTTGAGTGGCAATTACATATCCGTTTGGGTTTTCAGACATAGATCGGATTTAAAAGGTCGCTGTAAATGTCGACACATTTTAGTGTAGCTGCAAATGGGTTGATGATACACCGTAAAATCATCTTCTAAAATTAGCTGTCGATTTTTGGCTAAAGCCTTTTATTTTAATTCCTTCTCCCGTCCCATAAATGGGACGGCAATGAATTTTAACATTCTCTTTATTATTCATTGCCGTTTGGCTTTAGCCAACGGGGAACTGTAGGCAGCTGAACATGGCTTTAGCCTAAAGTTATACGCCCTATATCGAAAAGCGACTGTCTTGGTTGCAATTACTATATTTATCAATTGAAACTACTCTCAACATGGTTGATATCGAAACCGCCCGGCAAATAGCCTTGTCCCTTCCCAACGTTGAGGAATATGTCCATGTGGGCCGCCCTGCGTTCAAAGTAAAAAACAAACGGACATTTGTAACCTTATGGCCTGCCGATAACCGCATGACGGCAATACTATCGCCAATCGACCAATCTGTGTTCCATTCCTTTGATCCTTCTATTTTTCATCCAATCCCTAACAAATGGGGTTTAAAAGGAGCTACCTACGTTGAACTCTCAAAAGTTAGATTAGATATGTTGAAAGATATCATCACTACCGCATGGGAAACTGCCGGTGTAAAAACTTCCAAAAAATAAAGAATAAGGCTATCTTCGTTACGAAGCCTATTAAATCCATCCCATTTTTACCTATTATGAACCGCAAGCCTGCTTTCCTGTTGATCTTATTAATAACTGTCTTTTGCACAAATGTTTTTAGTCAAACTATGCAGCAAAATGGAATTTATAATGTAAGAACCTTCGGTGCCAAGGGCGATGGCACTAACCTCGATTCAAAAGCGATCAACAAAGCCATTGAAACAGCAGCAGATGCAGGTGGTGGAACAGTTTATTTACCTGCCGGGAATTATTTATCTGGTTCGATCCGTTTGAAAAGCAATATTACGCTTTACCTTGACCAGGGAGCGACAATCATCGCCACTAATGAAAATCCGGGCGAAGTTTATGACCAGGCCGAAGAAACAGTAAACACCACTTACCAGGATTACGGTCATAGTCACTTTCATAATTCGCTGATCTGGGGTGAAAATGTTCATGATGTTTCTATCCTCGGACCGGGTATGATCTGGGGCAAAGGGCTGATAAATGACTATAAGAAGGACAGCAAAGTAGCCAATAAAGCGCTGACACTATATAAATGCCGCAATGTTATTATCCGCGATGTTACCTTTTTGCACGCCGGATGGTTTGCTGTTCTGGCTACAGGCGTCGATAACCTGACTATCGATAACTTAAAAATGGACACCAACCGCGACGGGATGGATATTGATTGCTGCCGCAATGTACGTATCTCTAATTGCAGCGTCAACTCACCTTATGACGACGGTATCTGTTTGAAAAGCACCTTTGCTTTGGGCTTTGCGCGGGCAACCGAGAATGTTACCATCACCAATTGCCAGGTAAGCGGTTATGATGAAGGCACTTTCCTTGATGGCACCTATAAACGGACCGAAAACCCATATTACGGTTTGCATCCAACCGGGCGCATTAAATTCGGTACTGAATCAAATGGTGGTTTCAAGAACATAACGATCACCAACTGCGTGTTTGATTATTGCCGCGGACTGGCGCTGGAATCTGTAGATGGAGCCCTGCTGGAAGATGTAGAGATCAGCAATATTACCATGCGCGATATTGTTAATGCGCCGATCTTCTTACGCCTCGGTGCCCGCATGCGCGGACCAGAAGGAACACCGGTTGGCGAGATCCGCCGTGTATCAATCAGCAATGTCCGGGTTTATAACGGTGATGCTGAACAGGCTTGCATTATCACCGGCATCCCCGGTCATGCTATCAAAGACCTCGATCTGAATAATATCCGCATCTACTTTAAAGGCGGTGGCAAAGCGCAGGATGCGACCAAAGTTGCCGAACTGGAAAAGAATTATCCAGAGCCATCCATGTTCGGCACCACCGCCGCTTATGGCTTTTACATCCGCCATGTGGATGGTTTGAAATTAAGAGACGTTGAAGTAAGCTATCTGAATGAAGATGCCCGTCCTGCTTTTGTGATGGATGATGTGAAGGGGGTGGATTCACATAATGTGAAGGGGCAGGTTGCGAAGGGTGTGCAGGAGATCGAATATGTGAAATAGATTTCGATTGTGCTTGATCTCAGTAAAACCTATTTGTCATGCTGAACGATAGTGAAGCATCTGTCGCGAATCATTCCTTCATTGTATTGCGTTTGTATTTAAGGTTCATTCCAAATTAACGAACATTAACAAATTCTCGTTATAGATTCTTCGCTCTGGCTCAGAATGACAGAAAAGAATGATGTCTTTACCTAATAATCTGCCCCAGCACCTCCTCACGCAAATATTTACTCACTGGCACCTGGTAAGTTTGCACATGTAATGTATTCCCTTCAATGGAGCTGATCTTATCCACAGCCACTACATACGACCTATGGGTTTGAATAAACTGCTTTGCAGGTAATTTCTCCATCAGTGATTTGATGGTGTTGTGCGTGATGATCTTTTTATTTTCAAGATAGATGGCTACATAATTCTCCATCCCTTCTATAAATAGAATATCGCTGAATATGATCTTTTCTAAACGGCCATTCGATTTAACAAACAAATAAGGCACATTATTAGTTGGTTGTTCCCTCAAGGCAAAATAATCCCTGGCTTTCCAGGCGGCTTTCAGGAAACGGTCGTAGGAGATCGGTTTCAACATGTAGTCCATCACATCCAATTCGAAGCCTTGAATGGCGTAATGCTCAAACGCGGTAGTAAAAATTACTTTAGGTGGATTGCGCAGCGCCCGCAAAAATTCAACGCCAGTGATATGCGGCATCTGGATATCGAGGAATAGCAGATCGACAGGCTGTTGTTGCAGCATATTGCTCAACTGCAAAGCATCTTCACACGAGCCTTTCAGATCAAGAAAATCGATCTTCTCTATATATCCTTGTAAACCTTTGCGCGCAAAAGGCTCATCATCCGTTATTATACAACTGATCTTATCGCTCATATTCCAGTTTCAATTCGGCTTTAAAATGATCGCCGCTGTGTTCTAAGATTAATGAATGTTTACCCGGGTAAAGTAAGTCGAGCCTGCGTTTAAGATTTTCCAAACCTATCCCTCCTGCTTTTTTAACTGCTTCCTTTAATTGAGGCACCGAATTTTCTACGTTGAAATCAATCCTCCCATCGATCACTTTCGCTTCTACACACATCTGGTAATCGCCACCTACAAACTTAAAGGCATTCTCTACCAGTGGCAAAAACAACAGAGGATAAACCAATTGCCCATTTAGCTTTTTATCAAAATCAACCTTTAATTTCAATTTATCCGTGCTGCGTATTTTTTGCAGTTCGATAAAACTCTGCAGGTATTCTATTTCCTGCATTACAGGAACTTGCTGTTGCTGGTCGTAAAGTTGATAGCGCAGCAATTCTGAAAACTTCTCAATGCTCCGTTTGGCGCCTTCCATATCCTCATCCATCTGGAAATAAATCGTATTCAATGCATTAAACAAAAAATGCGGGTGATATTGCGCTTTCAGAAATTTAAGCTCAGTCTCCAGGTGTTCGTTAGTTACTTTTTCCAGCTGGACTTTGTTATCTACATAAGCCTTCAACCAGGTGCTGCTGCGCACTATGCCGTAATAAACAATGGCATATAGTGTCGGGATCATATTGATATCAGCGACATCCGCCCCGGATATATACCAGGGTTTCCAATCAGCATGTAAGGCCATATCCATTGGTACGAATACCGCGTTTACTAATACCAGGTTCAGACCCACCAGTATCGCCAGTTCCCTCGCTACGTCCTGGTAACATAGCTGAACCGGCCAGCGCTTATCATAATATTTAAAGAGCCTTTCAAAAAGATTAATTGCAATATATCCCACAATAATGGAGCAAGCCAACTCGACAGCATTAATGAAAAATGGCCTTTCCCAGGAGCGTTGGTGAACATCCGTATCATGCAGTAGCCTGATGGTAAAATACACCAATAAGCCATACAGCGCAGGGAATATGTATTTTCTGAAAAAATTCATTGGTCTAAATTACCGCTCAAAGAGCAAGATTTAATTCCTTTTTTGAAGTTAATATTTTTTTACCCTCTTTTTTGCTTGCAAAAGAGAGGGCCGACGAGCGCAGCAATGTCGGGGTGAGTAAAAACGCTAATGCATTTACGCAAGTGCTGCTCGTATATTCTACTCACCCGGTCGACGCTACGCTGGACCACCCTCTCTCCGCTTCGCGCAACGAGGGTTAATTTTATTCATGCTGATAACGCCACCATCGGTTTCACTTCCTCCTCTTCCACTTCCATCACCGGCTTCGGCTTATCCTTAGGTTTCATCCCGAACAAAAACCTGGTTAAAGCATACGGACGAATAAACAGGTGATAGATCAGCACACTCACAAAGAAAGTGATGCCAACAGTATAAATATATTTTGAAAGGATACTTTCATTTTGTGTTTGAACGATGTAATAAACTACCAGTACCATCACTGTTTGATGCAGGATGTAGAACGGATATACCGCCTGGTTGAGATAGTTCAGTATCACGTGTTTCTTGTTGAGATAATGTTTACCATAACCTACCAATGCTAATACCCATCCCCAGGCGATAGCTGGACGCAAAGCAGTAAACAGGTAATCGAAAATAACACCATGGAATGGCCAGTTGGAATAACCAGGCTCTACTTTATTCCAGCGCATGCATTCCCATATCATCAGGCTCACAAAGCCTATGCTCAAAGCAAAACGGCGATTACGCTCAAGGCTGTCCATCAATTTGGGTTGTAAAATGCAGATGAAGCCAGCCAGCAGGAACAATAACCAGTAAACAAAGTAGCAACCGTCATGTGCAAGGTCATTGGTTTCAGGGAGCTTTTCGCTTAGCAAGGCAAACCAGATGATTCCAGGGAGCATTAACAAGTATACCCATTTGCCATTGGCCATCGCAGCCAGTTTCTGTTTGAACCGGTCACTTTTTGACGATATCATCCAACAGAACATCGGTGCGAAGATCAGATCATACAGAAACAAATAGGCGATAAACCATAGGTGGTGCCAGCTGAAGCTGCCTTTAGGGTAAGGCACAAAATTAAACACACTTGGATACCAGTCCCAAAAGCTGCCTTTGTAGCCATTGGCCAATCGTTCCATATAAATTTGTGGGGGTACTATAATAAATATGCCCACCAAAAGCGGTATGAAAAGCCTGCGGAAGCGCAAACCGATGAAGCTTAAAGTAGAGCGCCGCTGCATCATGTAAAAGCTTACCGTACCAGAAATGAAAAAAAGCAGCGGCATGCGAAAAAGGTGCAAAAAGTGGTTCGATTCCATTAGCAGGTTGCTGGTTTCGTGGTTTTTGATATGCCAGCCGTCCTCCGCCACGTAAGGCATGGCCGAATGAAAAAATAATACGCCCAGTATGGATATTATCCTTAACCAATCCAGGTAAGTTTGTCGTTGTGAGGTTTCCATTGTCGTGATTTTTAATGTAAAAGAAGCCTCAAAAACCAAATTCAGGAAAGATTTTTGACCAGTGGACAAATTCCTGTGACGAGTGGACAAAATGGCTTATGTCCGGCATCGTTGGTCAGCCTACTTTTGTCCTGCGATCCAAACTAACATCCTTAAAATGAAAAATCTAACCAACCAAATTGTAACCCGAACAAACTTTCCACGTCAAAATACAAAACCGGGACAATTAATAATGAAGATAGCCTTGCTTCTGTTTTTCTTAACTGCATTTTTATCTACTGGACATGCGCAAATCAGGATAGATACCTCTGCCTATGTAAAAGATAATAAGCAGCTGTATTCCGTTGTGGTATCGCAGAATGACAAGGTTGTTTTCAGTCGATATTTTAATGGTAAGACGGATACGACGCTTTACAATAACCAATCGCTTACTAAAAGTGTGATGTCGCTATTAATGGGCATCGCTATTGATAAAGGCTACATCCCGTCGGTTGATGAAAAGATCGTTAAATATTTCCCTCAACTGAGTGAGGATACCGACAAACGCAAACAAAACATCACCATCCGCCAGGTCATGAACCAGGCTTCGGGCTTATGGCATGAGGATGTGAGAAACATGCGCCAATATTTGACCCTGCAAGATCCCACCGGATACGTATTAAAGCAGCCATTGGTATCGGAGCCCGGTAAAGTGTTTTATTACAGCAATGCTGGCACACACCTGCTTTCGGCCATTCTGACCAAAGCCACCGGCATGACCACCCTTGAATTTGCTCAGAAATATTTATTCGGCCCGCTTGGAATACAGCACGTTCACTGGGGTAAAATGAATGATGGTTATTATGATGGTTGTGGACTGTATAGTGTGGAAATGACTACTGCGGATATGAATAAGATCGGTTCGCTATTGCTTCACAAAGGGCATTATAATGGCAAGCCTGTAGTTCCGAAAAAGTGGATAGCTGAACTGTTAAATCCGTCCATCTTCTACAACACTCCCTGGGGATTTGAAGGCTCAACATACGCGCTATGCTTTTACCATTACAATTATGATGGAATGCCGGTAACTTATGGATTGGGTTGGGGTGGTCAGTTTGTATTTGTAATTCCTGCCAAAAAAGCTGTAATTTCAGTAAACGAAAGCATTGATAATGCTACTGCCATAAAATCCTCAAACCTTTTCTTAGAAAAAATATTTCCTGTAATCTATCAGCAATTGAACTAATGAAAAGAAAAACCTTTGCCTGGATACTGTTTGCATTTTTAGCCTTGTCAGTCGGCGGCTATCCGCTCGTTTATTATCTGGTTGATATGCACGGCAAAGGGTTGTGGGCAAGCAAAACTGCCGAACTGCTTGAAAGCACCGCCTGGCATACAGCCTTTTATATCCATATCACATTTGGTGGCATTGCCATGCTGACTGGGTGGACACAGTTCAGCCAAAAATTACGCGACAGATATCTGAACACCCACCGCACGATAGGCAAAATTTATGTCGGCTCAGTATTTTTGAGCAGTATTGCAGGGTTCTACATCGCACTTTTTGCATCCGGCGGTATTACCTGTGTTTTAGGATTTGGCGGATTAGCAATCGCATGGTTTTTCACAGTACTAATGGCATACACCCGGATTCTTAAAAGAGATATTAAACAGCACGAGAACTGGATGATCCGTAATTATGCGCTCACCTTTGCGGCGGTTACCTTGCGGATTTATCTACCATTATCAACACAATTGCTGCATATCGACTTTGTTGCTGCATATCGCGTTATATCGTGGCTTTGCTGGGTACCTAATTTGATAGTTGCTGAGATGATCATTAATAAACGGGCACGAACACCTGCGTTTAGTGTGAGGGCATCAGAATAAAAACACCAAAAACGTCATGCTGAATTTATTTCAGCACCCCACAGGACATTCACGCTTGCTTGGTCTACGACTTAGTTGCAGCAGACCTGTCTATCGCATACCTTCATGATGGGGTGCCGAAATAAATTCGGCATGACTGGCTTTGTTTATATTATCAAAACTTATACGTCAATCCTGCTCCAAATATCTGCTTCACCTGGAAGAGCGAATGGGTTTCTGGTACACCGTTGTTCAGCACAGGTATTTTGGCATACGGATCGTTGATGAATTCAACCCCACCGTTTACAGTTACAAACTTGTTTACCTTCATAAACAGGTTCAGGGTGTAATCCAGATAAATGTTTTGAGGTTGTTTCAGGTAATCGGTGTACATCTTCAGGATGTTCTCGATAGAGATATTCGTTGCGATGTTGGCTTTGTAGTAAGCATCTAACGAGGCACCAAACTGAAAAAAATGCTTTTCCCCTGGAGCTACACCGAATGAGCCAACGTTTGATAATGAGTCGTTGGTTACAAAAGTATACTTAATAGCAGCGGGCGAAATATTGATCCTGAAATTATCATTTCGTTTATAGGCAAAACCCGGGCCGAAAGTCAAATAAGCCGGTGCAAATGGGGCTGATATTAAAGTGCGAGTACCATCAGCATTGTAATTATAGCCTTTGGTAAACTGAGTCTGAAAGTTGGTATAAAAGGTGTACAACCAATATTTAGAATCAGTTTGATAACCCAGCAAGCTGTTCAGGATAAGCCGGTCGTCGTTTTTTCGCCAGCCAGTTCCGTTTTGTTTGCTAAGGCCATAACCTACTATCGCCTTGTTGTCCCAGCTCCATTTGCCTTTTTTGTAATTGAAATCGTAATCCAAAACCAAGTTGGCAGCCACGGAGTTGGTACCGCCCGCGGCCCAATGATTAAATGATGCCTGGTTGATCAGGAAAGTGTTCTGTCCGTGAATTGTCCAGATCTTGGTCGTGTCTTTGGGCGGTGCGGTTGTCTGTGAAAATCCTACTAAGCTTAAGCACAAAAATGAAAAAATAAGGATCGCTGTTTTCATAAGGTTGAATTTTGGGTAAGAGGTAGAATGTTTAATTCAAAGTAAAAGTACAAATTCAATCAAATAGGCCAAAAATTGCTGGATTATTAGGCTTGCAATAAAAAGCAGGGCGTTTTTATATTAATATTATCGGTTGAAATAATAATTGTCATACATACCATTATTATTGCCATTTACAGAATAATAATCTGTAATTACTTGTATTTTCATAATAAATAGTATATTACATTAAAATTTAGTTAACAGATGTTCAACCAAACTATTTTTTATGAAAAGATATTTACTCCTATTGATTACCACTATGGTATTTGGCGGCGGCATAGCCTTTGCCCAAAATACCACCGTAAGTGGCACTGTAACTGACGCCACAACAAAAGAAAAGCTGGTCGGCGTAACCATAATGATTAAATCTACCAGTAATGGTACCGCCACCAACCAAAACGGCGAATTCTCGCTCTCCGCAAAAGCAACCGATGTATTGATAGTCCGATACACGGGTTATAAAAGTCTCGAAGTCCCCATTTCCGGGAAAACACACTTTGATATACAACTTGAAAGCACGGCCAGTCAACTAAATGAAGTCGTTCTGATCGGTACCAGATCTTCAGGTAGGGTAAAACTTGAAACACCTGTACCAGTAGATGTGGTAAACGTGGGTAAGGCTACATTAACCACAGGCCGGCTAGACCTGACCGATATCTTAAATTATTCTGCCCCTTCGTTCAACTACAATAAGCAGTCGGGTTCAGACGGTGCCGACCACGTTGAGTTAGGCACATTGCGCGGGCTTGGGCCCGACCAGACTTTGGTGCTGGTAAACGGAAAACGCCGCCACTCCACTGCATTTGTGTCGGTGTTTGGTACCCGCGGGCGCGGTAATTCGGGGGTCGACCTAAGCTCAATACCATCAGCTTCGATTGACAGGGTAGAAATTTTGCGGGACGGTGCATCTGCACAATACGGTTCTGACGCAATAGCCGGCGTAATGAACATTATATTAAAAAAGAATATCAACCAGTTAAACGTCAATGTCGGCGGCTCTGGTTATTACGACCCTGCCTTCAATAGCCGAAATGCTGTAGCAATGGGCCAATATCCGCATGGTGGTGCTATTGATGGTAAAGCAATAGCGCTTGATGCCAATTACGGTGTTGCCATTGGCAAACATGATGGGTTTATTAATTTCACGGTTGATTATGAAGCCAATGGCAAAACGTTCAGACAAACGCACGACACTGCATTTGCTAATCCCAAAGCCTTAATATTAAACACGGTAAGGCGCGCCAACGGCGATGGTTCGGCACAAAGCGTCAATACTTTTTTCAATTCTGAGATACCATTGGCCGGCACCACCACCACTTTTTACACTTTTGGCGGTTACAGCTATAAGGGTTCCGATGATTATGCTTTCAGCAGAAACTTTTCGGCCCGGCCGGACCGGTTCCCAACAGATGCGGGCGGAAATATGATTCCTGTTTCCGGCATCATATTTAATACCCCGGATGGCGACAGTTACTACAATCCAATCATACAAACCCATAATACCGATGCCGCGATCGCAGTGGGTATTAAAGGCCAGCTTGGCGATGGTTGGGATTGGGATTTAAGTAATAATATTGGCAACAATACCTTCCATTTTTATGGCGATAAAACATTTAATGCAGGGCTCGGTGCAACCAAGACACACTTCGACGATGGTGGCTCCGGATTCCTGCAAAACACCGCCGATGTTAACTTTACCAAACGCTTTCCAAAAGCATTATCAGGCGTGAACCTGGGTTTCGGGGGCGAATATCGTTATGAACGCTACAAAATATTCGCAGGAGAACCGGCATCCTACTCTAACTATGATACACTGAAAGCTACCGGCTCCCAAGGATTTCCGGGCTATCAGCCAAATGATGTTGTCAAAGCTAACCGCTCTGTTCTGGGCGCCTATGTAGATTTGGAAGCTGACGTGACGAAAGAGTGGCTGGTTGATTTCGCTAACAGGTTAGAACATTACAGCGATTTTGGGTCAAGCTTCAATACTAAATTTGCTACTCGTTATAAAGTGACGGACAACTTTAATATCCGCGGTTCAATTGGAACAGGCTTCCGGGCGCCATCTTTGCAGCAGATCAACTATAGTTCAACCTTCACTACTGTGCAGGGAGGAACTATCGCCGAGGTTAAGATAGCACCAAATTATAGCCCGATAACCAAAGCGGCGGGCATACCATCGCTAAAGCAGGAACGATCAACAAACTACAGCCTTGGTTTTACATTCAGGCCGGTACCTGAACTAAGCATTACTGCCGACGGATACGAAATAAAAGTGAGGGACAGAGTGGTGCTGTCCGGCCAGTTCAGTGCAGATGATACCACGCTTGACCCTTCTTTCACAACAACACTTCAAAATTTAAGGGTATCACTGGCACAGTTTTTTGCCAATGCTGTAAATACCGATAATAAAGGTTTGGACATCGTTATTGATTACAACAAATCATTTAATGATAACAGGATAAGATTGCTCTTCACCGGGAATTTTCAGCATATGAAGATTGACAAGATCAACTATCCGCCAAAACTGAGCACTACCGACCTGCAGAAAGAGACGTTTCTAAGTGATCGTGAACAGAAATTCATCCTGGCATCTGCACCACCCGAAAAATTTTCTTTCAGTCCCGAATTTTCCCGTAAAAGCTTTACTGTTGGTGCACGATTCACCTATTTCGGTAAAATATTATTGTACGGATATGGCGCCGACGGTCTTGGCATCAATCCGCAGGTGCCATCTGACGCAGACGGAAACGTAAACGTACCCGATCAGTATAACTACTCCGGCAAAATGACCAGCGACGTGTATTTCGCTTATAAATTCAATAAGGCTTTTCACGTATCTATCGGATCGGATAATGTTTTCAACGTTCATCCGGACCTGGGTTACGCACATGGGGCCAAATATTGGGCCTATAATAATGAAACCGGCGGTCCGTTCGATGCCGTACAAATGGGAAGCAACGGAAGGCGCTTCTTCATCCGCGCAGGCTTTACCTTCTGATCATAACCTGAAACTATTATAATTGGAGCCGCTCTTGTATTAGGAGCGGCTTTTTTGTATAGACTCACCCGGTCATTGCTTCGCTCTACTGCAAGCGGTAAAGAGGGGATTTTTTATTTTTATTTTTCACCCTCTTTCCGCCAAAGGCGAAGAGAGTGTCGATCAGCGTAGCGTAGTCGGGGTGAGTAGGCTCAGCTGCATGATTTTATTTAGCCACCAAACCAATCCGATACTCCTGTATCAAAGCAGGATCCTCCGGTGTCAATGTAAAGCTTACCCTTACGTTGGCCTGCCTGCCTTTCATTATAAAATAGCCGCGCAGCTGATTTTCTGCAACCACTTCTCCTATGCTATCAATCTTGCCCGCCTTTTCAAAAACACCTTTGGCTTCCGCTCTTAGTTTATCCGGGAAGTAGTCCATAAAAAAGTTCATGGCAAATATCCCGCTAGCCTGTGCGTTGTCCCAATTTGGTAATAGTTTTACTAATTCATTACGACGTTGTGTAAGAATAGACGATGCCGGTAGTTGCCTCGGTTTAATACCCGATAAACGTAACAGCGTATCCGCCACCTGTATATTGATCGATCCTGCATTAGCGTAAGTAAGGTTAGCGAAGCTGATCACCCCTATCCCATATTCTGGATAAATTGTCCACTCGCTGCCGAAGCCTGGCAAGCCTCCGGTGTGGCCAACTGCTGTCATAGCGTCTACATATCTTCTCCATCGCAGGCCATAGCAATAGGCTGATACAAAAGGATTAGGACGACCATTAGCCGTCCTATAATTGGCGTTAAAGCCGTTGACGTCCCATGGATATTGCATCTCGCGGATAGAGCTTCTTTTAACCGGACCGGTTTCGGCATCATCTCTAGGCGGCCAGGCATCCAGGTGCAATGCTACATATTTGCTAAAATCCTCTATAGTGGCTATCATGCCCCCCATTGCACCATAGGATCCATCGTGCAGCATGGGTTGTTCAACCCATTGGTTATCCAGCCAACGATAGCCATGGGCTAGTTGCTCCTTAGGTACTCTGTCGTACTCATAATAAGTATGCGTCATACCCAATGGCTTCAGAATATTTTCGGTGATATATTCCTGGTAGCTTTTACCGGATACTTTTTTAATGATGTATCCAAGCGTAGCAAACCCAAGATTACTGTACTCATACTCTAAACCGGGATCGTTGGAAAATGATATTCCTTTTTTATAAAGGTCTATCAATTGCTCATCGGTATTAGCCAATTGCCTGTCGCCCCATGGATTATCTTCGGGGAAGCCTGCGGAATGAGTCAGCAGGTTGCGGATAGTGATCGGTGTGGCATCTTTGGTTAAATATTTCAATCCCTTCATTTCCGGGATGTATAGATAGGCAGGATCATCCAATTTTAACTTTCCCTCATCACGCAATTTCAGGATAGCCATTGCGGTAAAACTTTTGCTCATTGAGGCGATACGAAAATCTGATTTTGAGGTCGCTTCGGTTTTGTCTTTTAGGTTAGTATAACCGATGTTGCCTGTATGCACCAGTTTGCCGTCGACTACAATGCCATATACCAAACCGGGGAAATGGTTTTGCTCTGCATATTCCTTATAAAGCTTATCGACTACAGGGTAGGTTGCTTCGATCTTCCTTAACCGGTCTGCGTCGATAAAAACGGGTGGTTTGTAGGTTTGCGCGGATAATGCAAGGGAACAAGCGCTTAATAAAAAGAAGAGGATCGATTTTGCAGGGCGGGTAAAAAGTTTCATGGCGAAGTTTATGGATTACATATTTACCGATATTCCGGGAAATATAAAATAGTCGTTACACCTCCACCAGCGGCAGATCAAAATAAAAAGTAGAACCTTCGCCTAGTTTGCTATCTACCCCTATTTTACCATTGTGTGTACTGATGATCTCGGATGATATATACAAGCCCATGCCTAGTCCACTGGTCATGTTCTTTTTATCCTCGACTCTGTAAAAGCGTTCGAAAACCTTCAGTTTCTGTTCTTCTGACAATCCGATACCAAAATCAGTAACGCCTACACGTGCGCAATCGCCATACTTAAAAGATTTGATGATCACCATGCGGCTGCCGTTGGAGTATTTAACCGCATTGTTGAGCAGGTTCATCAGTACTTGCTCAATACGTTCGGCATTGCCCTTTATCATAAAATCATCGGCATTCTCTACCTCAAAAGTATATGCCGGGTTCATGTGCGTTGCGTTTTCGGCACATGTTGCTACTACATCTTTCAGGTTAATGACATCCAGGTTATAGCTTAACCGACCGGCTTTGATCTTACTCATATCAAGCAGGTCGTCTACCAAAAACTGTAGCTTACCCAGTGCAATTACTGCTTTATTAATGTATTGCTTTACCGTTACCGGCAACTCGTCCTTTTGGTGAAGCAGAATAAGCTGCAGATAGCCTTTTAAACTGGTTAATGGTGTCTTTAACTCGTGACTTGCTACACCTATAAACTCATCCTTGCGTTCCAGTTCACGTTTTTGCTCCTCGATATCAGTGGCTGTACCAACCCACAAAATGATCTCTCCGGCCTCATTTTTTAAAGGCATCGCCCGGTTCAGATGCCAGCGATACACCCCATCTTTACCCCTGCGATAACGATTTTCAACCTCGAATACTCCTCCAGTTTGCAAAGCTTCCCGATAATTACTCATAAAGGACTCAATGTCGTCAGGATGAATAGTCTCACGCCACCCCCATCCCATCGATTGCTCGAAGCCCAACCCAGTATATTCGTACCAGCGTTCATTAAAAAAATTCACACGACCGTCGGGCATGCAGGTCCAGGTCATTTGGGTGATGTGATCTGCCAGCAACTTTAGGTTTCCGCGGCTAACAGACAAATCTTTGGTACGCTCCTTTACTAAGTTCTCCAACTCGTCTTTTTGTTGGGTAACGATGTTTTGAGCGGCCTCCAGTTTTTCATTTTGGTTTTTCAGGAGCTTTTGGGCTGCTTTTTGTGTTGTAAGGTCCGTTACGATCACACTCAGGCTATGGCCCCAATCCATATCGATCGCTGCAAAAGAACACAGGCAATAAGTTGATTTACTATCAGCACCTTTAATAATCAACTCTTCTTTAGTGTCTTTTTTCCAGGCCTTTTTGATTAACTTCTTAAAGACTGCTTTCGATTCTTCAGCAATAAAGTCAATAAAAGGTACGCCAATTACCTTTTCAGCAGGAGTTTGCACCAGGCCGTTAAAGCTGCTGTTGCAATATAAAATAAAGCCGCTTTCGTCGATCGTCACGGCGCCTTCACTCATTTTTTCGATGAAGACACGATAGGTATGATCGGCTGTTTTTAAAGTATACAGGTTATGCGTATCGCCATTTTTAACTACCAGCGCATCAACCTGCCCTGTACGGATGGCTTCAAGCATTTCGTTTGCTTCATCCAGCCGCCATTGCAATTCATTATTCTTATTTAATATCTCTTCGTATGAAATCTGTTTTTCCATCAAAAATTCACTGCGTTTATTTCCAGCCCTTTAAGCACTTTTGGTTTGTCGGACATATCTCCAATTAACTTCCTTTCCATGCCGGGGGCTTTCTTTATCAGCATAGGTAACGCAATTACCTGCTCATTTATAGCAATTTGAGGTTGTTGATAAACATCAATTATCTCCAGCTCGTAACGATCTTTTAAGTATTCTTCGCATATCTTTTTCAGATTGGATATGGCACGCGTCGAGTTAGGCGAAGCACCTGTTACAAACAGGCGCATCACATAAATATCTTTGCGTTTTTTCGGATTGGCAACACCGTTTGTTTGTGCCATTATAGATTAATCATTTAAGCAGGGATAATGTTTAGACCAACAAGAACTTTTTCTTCATTAGACAGGTCGCCGATTATCTTCCTGATCGGTTCCGGCACCTTCCGTACCAGCGTCGGCGTGGCCAAAATCTGATCGCCTTCAGCCAGCTGGGGTTTACGCAAAAGATCTATTACTTCTATTTTATATTGACCTTTGAGGTGCTCTTCACAATATCTTCTAAGATTATTCAGTGCCGTGACCGACTTCTCGGTATGTCCGGCTATATACAACCTTAGTTCCCATTTTTTATCATTTTGTGTTGTCATTTTTTTCTGTTTATGGGGTCATTATTACTGTCACCGCCACGCCTTATACTTTGCATGGTTTCCCGGTTTTTACTTAATATCTGCTTCCTCAACTCTTCTTCTTCATACACTTTATTAAGCTCTTCTTCAACTGACTCGAACTCAGAGTTCAGGCTCTCGATTTTAGATTCCAGTACTTTACGTTTACGCATAATTTCCCGGTCCTTCCGGCTCAGGGCATAATTGTGAATAGCTGCACCAGTTTCCTCTTGTATCATCTGTGCTTCGCGTGCCGAACCTGTCAGGATACCATCAGGACCAACGTATACATCTACCAGGCTGAGCCCGTTGTCATTTATCAAGAACTCGCGTATCTGGTTTGAGTGTTTCATTCCACGCGACTTTATCACATACATCCCCCTGTTTCGTTCGCCGTTCGATTCAATGTCCTTTATCATCAGCCAGGTGTCGACCAATGACGATACAGCTTCATCTGTCTGATCGTTAACCATGTCGTTCAGGGTAAGCGCAGTAAACATCACTGTTATTTGCTCATTTTGCAGGAAATCGATCAACCGTATCAACATACTTTTCACCTCGCTCAATGAACCTATCGACACAAAATTGGTTATTGGGTCTATAATAACTACCGATGGCTTAAATCGTTGAATTTCCTTGTGCACGGCAACCAGGTGCATTTCCAAGCCATACAGAGTGGGCCTGGCAGCACAAAATCTTAATAGTCCGCTTTTAATATGCTTATCCAATTGCACATTAATAGAGTGCATGTTGCGTACAATTTGCTGAGGTGGTTCTTCAAACGCAAAAAACAGGCAACGCTCCTTATTTCTGCATATACCATCCGCAAAAGTGGCGGCAATACTTGTTTTACCTGTACCTGCCGAACCAGATACTAATATACTGCTCCCTTTATAAAAACCTTTACCACCCAGCATTTCATCTACAGAAGGTATACCCGAAGAAACACGTTGCGACGTAACCCCCTTATCTAATCGCAGCGAAGTAACCGGTAATACGGCAATGCCGTCTTCATCTATCAGGAAAGGATATTCATTAGTACCGTGTAATGAGCCGCGGTATTTAACAATCCGCATGCGCCGCGTTGATATCTGGTTTATTACGCGGTGGTCCAATAAAATCACACAATCCGACACATATTCTTCCAATCCGAAACGGGTAAGTTTGCCTTCACCCCGTTCACCTGTAATTACTGCGGTAACGCCTTTGTCTTTTAACCAGGTAAACAGTCTTCTCAATTCGGCGCGCAAAATGCCTTTGTCTTTCAATCCGCCAAAAAGATTTTCGATGGTATCCAGCACAACCCTTTTTGCTTTCACCGTATTAATCGCATATTCCAGCCTGATAAATAACCCATCAAGATCATACTCACCTGTTTCCCTTATCTCGGACCGTGAAATATGGACATAATCCATTTTAATTTTTTTGTCGGCTTGCAGTTTTTCCAGGTCGAACCCGAGTGAGGCCACGTTTACCGCCAGTTCGTCGGCACGTTCTTCAAAGGTCATGATCACACCGGGCTCATTAAACTGCATGGCACCGCGTACTATAAACTCAATCGCCATCATGGTTTTACCACTGCCGGCTTCGCCGCAAACCAAGGTTGGCCTTCCTTTGGGAAGCCCGCCCCCGGTTACTTCGTCCAGTCCGGATATTCCGGTTGGCGTTTTTTGAAGCGTTGATAACGCTTTATCATTCTTTTTCTGTTTCGTGTTACTACTAGTTTTCATAGGTTGAAAGACTGATGAAATCTCTCTAAAATAAATTTTTTATCGTTCTAATTTAATAGACAGATCAGTAAAATCTATTAAATTGACACTTAACTATTTAGATTTTTACAAATGCTGTATCAACTACAAACCAGTGAAAATGTTTTTAATGTGAGTAATTTCCTGTGTAGCACTTACTTTTCCGTCTGAAAATCAACAATATAGAAACCATCTGATTTAAAATGGGTTATTGGTATAAAGATTGTACTACGACATGAATATGCGCGAATACATAGACTATCAAATATCAGCCTTGAATGATCTGATCAGGATCAATAAGGACAGGATCACCGGTTACCGGCAGCGGATAGCTACAACCGCCGACGATGACCTGGAGGAACTGATGTCTCAGATGATCTATCAAAGCTACCAGCATATTGACGAATTGACTTATAATATCTACAAGTTGGGTGGCAAGCCCGCGCGTCCCGATAGTATTACAGGTAAATTCTATCACTCATGGACAGACCTGAAAGCATTTATATTCAAAGAGACGCGAAAGAAGATGCTGGATTACTGTGAGTTCTGCGAGGACGTAGTGAAAGCCATTTATCAAAAAGCCTTTAATGCCCCGGAGCTCCATTGGGATAAGAAGGGGGTTGCACTTCTGAAGAAACACCTTAATGATGTTGAAGGTTCCTACCACCATGTATTGATGCTCAAAAGAGGCTTTGCATAGCTGTCCCGCAAAATCTGATTGTCAAATAGTTCTGAATTAGGCAGATTTTACATAACTTAACCACATTATTTCGATCTCACGCGCCGCTGGAATGATTGGTATTACCCCGGATAGTATCCCCGATGACCTTTTTCGTGTACTTTTTGAAAAGTCACCCGGCTCTTTACTTATAAAAACAGATGCCCCTCAGTTTTCCATTGCCGCAGTAAGCGACGCTTATTTAAAAAGCGCCGGTCTGCCCCGTGAGGCTGTTGTCGGGAAGGGTTTTTTTGAGATATACCAGGATGATATTGACCAGAGTGATGACAAAGCAGCGCGTAAAATATTCTCCAGGGTGATCCGTACCGGGGAGAAGGTCGACGTCCCGGTTTACCGTTATGATATTTTTGAGCCGGGCGCAAGCAATAAAACGCCGCATTACTGGTCGTTTTCCAATATTCCTATCCTGGATAGCAGGCAGCAGGTGGCCTATATTCTAAGCACATTCACTGATATTACTGGTGAAGTAAAAGCAAAAGAAGCTGCCCAGGAAAGCGAACACCGCCTTTTATTAGCCGCCGAAGCCACAGGTATGGCGTTTTGGGAGCTTAACCTTGCGGATAATGCTTTTTCCTACTCCCAACAACTACTTGATATTTTCGGTCACCCGGCGGGTACAAATATCACCCTAGCTGAGGTAAGGTCGCAGGTGCACCCTGACGATATGGAGAATATCGTTATGAAAGCCTTTGAAAGTGCGCTGATTGATGGCGGCTATTTTTATGAGGTACGAGTTTACTGGCCGGATAGATCATTACACTGGATACGAACCAAGGGCACAGTACAATACAATAAAAACAAGGAGCCGGTGCGCATGCTGGGTACTATTGTTGACATTACTGAAAGCAAGAGCGACGAAATCAGGAAGAATGATTTTATTGCGATGGCCAGTCATGAGTTGAAAACGCCGCTCACTTCATTAAAAGCCTACCTGCAATTGATGGAAACCAAATTATCCGGCACTACCGATCCGTTTGTTAAAACTGCTGTGGTAAAGTCCGGCAACCAGGTGAACAAGATGACAGCTTTGATACACGGCTTTCTCGACCTTTCAAGGCTTGAGCCCGGCAAGCTGAAACTCATCCGTACCACATTTAATATATGTGCACTTATAGAAGAGGTGCTGACCGAAAGCAAGATACTGAGTAACAGCCATTCCATTCGCTTTGAGCCGTCGGGTGAATGTAATATAAATGCCGACAGGGCGAAGATCGGGCAGGTGATCAGCAACCTGGTAAATAATGCCATTAAATACTCGCAAAAAGGGAGCTATGTTATTTTGAAATGCGAAGCAAACGATGGCAATGTCATCGTATCAGTAACCGACGAAGGCATCGGCATCAAACCAAAGGACCAGGAAAAGATATTCCAGCGCTTTTACCGCGCCGAAGAGGATGAACAGCGGAATATTTCAGGTTTCGGCATCGGTCTTTACCTGTCCAGTGAGATTATACAGCGTCATAAAGGTAAGATCTGGGTTAAAAGTAAAGAGGGTGAAGGGTCGACTTTTTATTTTAGCTTACCGTTGGGGAGTTAATTTTTAAAAATGTGTCATTGCGAGCGGAGCGTGGCAACCGCGAACTTTGCATCTTCGCCCTGTATAGTACGCGATTGCTTCTTCACCACACAGGCCGTTCATCGCAATGACATATTTTTTACTTCAGGCAGTTTCTAGCCCCATAAAATACTCCGTAAATTCCCGGAAGTTATCAAAGCGCACATCATGATCATCTGTAGCGCCGAATCCGTAGCTTACAAATACAAAGGGTAAACCCGCCAGCCTGCTTTGTTCGCCATCCCCTTCGGTATCGCCTACGTAAACCGGATTTTTAAGCTGATGCTTATCTACCAGTAATTTGATATTGTGATTCTTGGGCATGTAATTAGTGCCATAGGCTACTTCGTCGATTATATGCTCGTCAATACCTGCCCAATCGATAAACAGGCGGATAATTCCTTTTGCGCAGTTACTCACTATAAAAAGCTGGTATTTGGTAGCCAATTGAGCCAGTCCTTCTTTCACGCCATCGTATAACACACCACCTTTTTGCGGTAGCAGAACTTTGCGAACCTCGTTCACTTTGGCGTAAATTTCTTCCTGCCTTTCAACAGGGTAACCGGGCATAATGGCGTTCCAAACTTTCTTGCCTTCCCAGCCTACCATTTTAGCCAGTTCTTCCCTGATGATTATCTTGTCAATATCTAAGTCGCGGAAAACGATGTTCCACGATTCGGCGTAAGTATCTACAGCATCCCATAAGGTGCCATCCATGTCAAATATTATACTATCGGGTTTTTCCATTACAATCTCTATTATTTGGCAAGTTTATCATAATTCTGTTGGAATTATATGATTATTAAGACTTTTACACTACTTATACTGAGTGATATTACCAGATCAATAAATATGTAAACAAATTATTACTTAAGTTTTAACTTATTTCATGAAAAATTCAGAATTAAATATGATTTTTACTCCCGATAAGGTTTAGGTTTGGCCTGAATTAGCGAGTAAGACAGGTCCATTATATCCCCTGCTACCCGGCAGGGGATTATTTTTTGCCAGCACACACCCTCCAAAATCCACAAATAAGTAAAAAGTACCATTAATGCTCTATTTATTGCCATAGTAAATAGCATATATCCTGTATTTTTGTGTCATGCAAAACACGTTCCCGATATATGATATCTGCAAGCTTTCTGATTTTCAACAGGAAGATCTGCTTATCAGTCGTTTTGCTGCTTACTTGCAAAAACACCGCGATCTTTACTTCCCGCACAAACATACCTTTTACCACCTGGTTTTGTTTACCAAAGGCGGCGGCACACACGCTATCGACTTCAAAACTTTTGATGTAACACCAAACCAGATTTACTTTATGATACCCGGCCAGGTGCATTCCTGGAATTTTGAAGGCGAGGTAGACGGTTATGTGGTCCATTTTTCATCATCATTTTTTGAATCCTTCTTACTGAAGAACGAATACCTGGACCAGTTCCCATTTTTCGGCGGGGTTATTGAGTATGCGGTAATACAGATCGATCCATCAATACAGCAAAAGATAATCGGCTTATTCGAGGATATCATTACCGAAAGTGAGATCACCGACCGGATGAGTCTTGATCTGATCAGGTCATTATTACTTCAAGCATTCATATTACTGAGCCGTACAGCAAAAGGTCAGAAGGAGAAACAGGCGTTACCTTATAATTATACGCTGCTGAAAACATTTCAAAAGCTGATAGAAAAGAATTTTGCGACATTGAAATTACCAAGGGATTACGCAGAGCTGATGTATATCACGCCCAATCATTTGAATGCTTTGTGTAATGACCTACTAGGTATATCTGCAGGCGAGGTAATTCGTAACCGGGTACTTTTGGAAGCAAAAAGGTTACTCATCAACCTTGACTTGACTATTGCCGAAATAGGCTATCAGCTCAATTTTAACGACAATTCGTATTTCACTAAGTTTTTTAAAAAATATGCCGGCTCAACGCCGGAAGAGTTCAGGAAAATCACTTTAAATCATCAATCAAAATGACCTTAGAAATCGATAATATACCACAAGAAAAGCCTTTATCTCAGTTTAAAGCTGCTTTACAATGCAAATGCCCTAAATGCCGCAAAGGCGATATGTTTGCCAGCGGGATGTATAGTTTCAGCAGACAAAAGAATTATACTAACTGCCCTTACTGTAATTTTCAATTCGAAATTGAACCTGGATACTTTTATGTGGCCATGTTTGTAAGCTACGCCATGAATGTGGCACAAATGGTAACTTTTGCCGTGGCTACTTATATACTAACAGGCTCGGAATCACCATGGCTTTATATAGCCATATTGCTTGGTGCGGCGTTTATTTTGTCGCCGATCAATTTTCGCTATTCAAGGGTGATATTGTTGTATTGGCTTACTCCCAACCTGAACTACGATCCTGAAAGGGCCAGGAAACCTTACAGCGAATTAATGAAATAAAGATAAAATGTCATTTCGAACGAACGGCCAAGGCTGTGTAGTGGGGTGAGGAGAAATCTTATAAGACTTGCATAATCCGCTATGCATATCGTATAAGTTTTCTCACCTGCCCCACCGCGACAGGCCTACGCTGCAGTTTCGAAATGACATAGTTTTTTGTTTTTAGACAGTTTGTAAAAAAGTTTAGACGGGAATCCGGTAAAGGAAATATTCCGTCTCGGGTTCCTGCTTTTGAAAGCCTATCGCTTCGTACAGGCTTTGGGCAGTGTAATTGTCTATTGCTGTTTCCAGTTGAACATAAGTAGCGCCATCGCCTTTGGCAAAATCCAGTGCTGTTTTTATCAGTGCCTCTCCTATCCCTTGCTTTCTATAATTTGGTTCGACATAAAGATCATTTAGTATCCAGTTTTTAACTGCACTTACCGAGGAATATTTAGGGTATAACTGGGTAAAACCCGCCGGTACTTCACCGTACAATGCGATAAAGATCACCGATTCATTATTACTCAAACGCGTTTTAATAAATTGTTCAGCTAAACTAATATCACTATCTTTTTTATAAAACACGCGGTATTTATCGAATAGCCCGATAACCAGGTTTGCTTCGGAAAGGTTGATTCTTTTGATGTTCATTGGACGCTAATCTACAAAAAGCCATCTCCAAATAAATCAGAGATGGCTTTTCCAAATAAGCTGTTATACTTTATTGCGCTTTGCCAACAATAGACGCAAATTTACTTTCGTAATCTTTCAGGTGTTTGTCGATCTTCTCAGCAATAGCAGTTTGATGGTTATCCTTTGTAATCTTGCTTAGTGCATCCAACAATGATACACCTAGTTGAACTGTACGACCATCAACGCTTGATACATCTTTTTGCATCAGGGTATAATTATAATCCAACTGATCAACAACATAGTCATCAATGCTATTAACATATTTATTACCTAAGGTAACGTCATTTAAGGTGTATGCTGTTGCCACAAGGAAGTATTTGCTGCGTGCCAGATCAATAAATGGATAGATATCCGGCATTTCAGAATCATACTTATGCAGTACTTTTAATGCCAGGTCTTTATGGCCTTCCTCTACCAGGTTTTGAGTTAACTCTAATACAGTTTGCATGATTACCGGATAGAACATGGTGGTCGATTCCGGATCAAGGTATTTTGCCGTTTTGTAATTGCCCCACTTAAACTTGTTCACCATGTTATCATACATCACCAAAGTATTGGTTTTGCCCAACTGATCACGATTAGCAGTATCAGCTTTGAATGGGATCAGGTGATAAGTGAAGCCTTCTTTATACAGATATGGCTGCAAGCCCATCATATTATCCTGGCCAACGGTAATGGTAAAGCAAATCGGGCGTTTCCAATTATTGTGAGCCAATATATCTAAGAACGCCAGGTTATCTTTGGTAACAAAGTTAGAAGTATATTTCCAGGTCATAGTATCCACCAGCCTGCTTTTCTGATCGGCACTTACTACACCATCTTTTACAACTTCATCCTCATTCACCGGTAACTTAAAGTTTTTGGTAGGCAGGTAGTTAATTTTTGAGCCATCCTGTAAAGTATATTTAAAGGCATCATCGTCAGATGTGATGAAATCAAATACTTCTTTCAAGCTGGTTGAACCTTGGATACCTCTGTCGATATATTGGATCGCATCACGAACGCCTTCTTTGTATTTATCATAAGGCATCGTAATAGGCAATGGTTCTGAATCGTTCATCTTCTTGGTCATCTGGCGGATATACCAGTCGCCGCTGAACAAGCTCAGGTTCACAATACGCACATCCGGACGGATACCTTCCACCTCCTGGTCATACCATAGAGAGTATGTATCGTTATCACCATAAGTGAATAGAATTGCATTCGGAGGACACGATATCAGGTAATTATAAGCCATATCGTGAGGCGTCATTTTAGTCGAACGATCGTGTGCGCCCCATTCTTTGCTGGCAACCAATATTGGCACGAGCAAGCAAACTGCTGTCGCAGCCAATCCAGCTGTTTTCGGCGTCATAAACTTCTTGGCCGTATCGGCAATTGCTATCACACCCAGACCTATCCATATGGCAAATGCATAGAATGAACCAACGTAAGAGTAGTCACGCTCACGCGGCTGGACACTCGGCTGGTTCACATAGAGTACAATAGCCAAACCTGTAAAGAACCAGAGTAGCAATACGATCAAAGCATCTTTCTGGTCGCGCTGGAAGTGAAAGACCAAACCGATCAAACCTAATATCAGCGGGATGGCATAAAGCGGCGTATAGGCATTGCTGGCATAAATTGGTATACCGTTACCATGCTCTGTTAATGATTTTGGCAGATGCTTACCTGAATCAAATATACCCGATGTCCAGTTACCGTCGATGCCTTCGGTACTTTGCTGACCATCTAGTTGGTTATAACGCCCTACATAGTTCCATAAGAAATAGCGGAAATACATCTGGTACATCTGCCAGCTAAACATCCAGCGCATGTTATCACCGAACGTCGGCGCATCAGTCTCACCCATATTAAGCCACTGACGATAAAAACGGGCATCCTGTGCATACGAACCATCCGTGTTTTCGGTGTTATACATACGCGGGAAGATGGTAGTATGATCGTATACCGTATTTACTTTACGGCCTGCGTTTTCATATTTCTTTTCGCCTTTACGATAGATAATACTGCCCTCAGTCTGGTCTGTTGCCTTAGCATCAAAATAAGGACCAGTCAGCAATGGTGTTTCACCATATTGGATACGGTTAAGGTAGCCGTATAATGTAAATGCGTTATCAGGATGCGAGTTATTAAGATCCGTATTTGCGGTAGCACGGATCGGAATATAAGCGAACGAGCTGTAGCCGAAATAAATAAATGCCACGCACAACAGCGCCAGGTTAAGTGCAGGTTTGTTATTCTTAATACTCCACCAGATACCGAACACGATCAACCCGATAAGAACTGCAAAGAAGAACAATGCCCCGCTGCCAAAACCCAATCCCAGGGTATTTACAAAGAATAAGTCGAAATAAGCAGCGAACTGTACTGTATACCCCCTGATGCCATATTGCACCAAACCAAGTATTACTATACTGATCAGGAAAGCGATAACACCGCTTTTTACATTGATATTTTTATACCTGCGGAAGTAATAAACCAGTCCGATTGCGGGGATGGTCAGCAAGTTTAGGAGATGGATACCGATAGATAAACCAACTACATAAGCGATGAAAATGATCCATTTATCGGCGCCGGTCTCGTCTGCATGGGCATCCCATTTTAATATTGCCCAGAATACGATAGCGGTGCACAATGAAGACAATGCGAATACGATGGTCTCAACGGCTGAGAACCAGAAAGTGTCGGTGTAAGTAAATACTAATGCTCCTACCAAAGCGCCGCCAAATATCATGATCTGGCTGTTGCTGTCGGCTTCTTCTCCCCTTTTTACCAGCATCTTTTTTGCTATCGCGGTAATGGTCCAGAAAAGGAACATAATAGTACCGCCACTTGCCAGGGCCGAACCCATATTGGTGAAGTATGGAACTTTAGTTTTATCGCCCATAGAGAAGAGCGAGAAAAACTTACCCAGCATTGCAAAAAGCGGGTAACCTGGCTGGTGGGCCACCTGTAAGCGATAGGCGCAGGAGATAAACTCGCCGCAGTCCCAGAAGCTTACCGAGGGCTCTAATGTCAGAATATAAGTGATTGAGGCGATGACAAAACAAAGCCAGCCTAAAAGGTTATTGATCTTTTTGTACTGCATGGAAGATAATTAGTATACTTTTTTGCGGGGGCTAATATCTGCATTTTTATAAATCTTTCCAGATAAATAGCAAACCCCTTAACATCTTTTAACAA
>Ga0310811_10000949_pt1 | contig 37192 bp, 43 predicted proteins | sample YCmetagenome_FD_207642 | JGI IMG/M metagenome (GOLD analysis project Ga0310811, IMG submission 207642) | Soil microbial communities from experimental microcosm in Duke University, North Carolina, United States - YC | ecosystem: Engineered > Artificial ecosystem > Soil microcosm > Unclassified ... | reverse complement strand
GGCCGTTTGGCTTCCTGTGATCAGAGGCGAGCTTGGCCAGGAATTTGTTGTACGAGATGCCCGCGGAGGCCGTGAGGCCGGTCTCCTCGAAAATGCGCCGCCGGATTTCCTTCGCGGTCAGCCAGGCCGTGGGGAGGCCCTTCTGGTTGGCGGTGACGTCAAGATAGGCTTCATCCAGGGACAGTGGCTCGATCAGCTGGGTGTACTCGGCGACGATGCCATGGATCTGCCGAGACACGGAACGATAGACCTCGGACCGGGGCGGCACGAAGATCAGCTCCTCGCAGCGCCGTTTCGCGACGGTGGACGGCATGGCCGATCGCACACCAAAAACCCGCGCTTCATAGCTCGCCGCGGCGACGACACCCCGCCTTTCGGCATAGCCGACAGCGACCGGGCGACCGCGCAGGGCCGGATCATCCCGCTGCTCGACCGCGGCATAGAAGGCGTCCATGTCGATGTGGATCACCTTACGGATGGGAACGGCCTCCATTCTCGTCGAATAGCACGGACGGAACAAAAAAAGGAACATGCCCCGTGGGCACGGCCCTGTAGGGGCGGGAAGGCAACAGGGTGGCCGGCATCACTCTCAAGAGCCGGCAACGCTGGATGCGCAGGCCGTTTCAGATGTTGTTAACACAAACGAAGTACATTCCTAAGCCGAGACCAAGCTTTAGAGCGCCTTTCAAAACCATGATGTGAGTGCGCGAAAACAGATCAACGAACAGGCAATGACCGTGAAAGCGAGATGAATGTCAGCCCGGCCTTCGTAGCGAATGGTGAGGCGTCTGAACCGAGAAAGCCATGCGAAAGTGCGCTCTACGACCCATCGGGGCTTCCCGAGATGGTCGCTGCTCTCGATGCCTTTTCTGGCAATGCGGTGCTTGATACCGCGTTGGGTGCGGGATTTACGGCAACGTGGATAGTCGTATCCTTTATCGGCATGGAGTTTCCCCGGCCGATGGCGAGGACGCCCCTGTTTTGCGCTCCGGACGATAGGCTAGACGCTCACCCCCGCGTGCGGAACTGCCGGTACAGGCCGGCGAGTGCGGCCATGACGGCGACGATGCCGCCGTAGGCGAGTGAGGTGCTGAGCAAGCCGAAGGTGGGGAGCGCCAGTCCCGCGATGATTACCGGCGCGCCATAGGCGAGGTAGCTGAGGGTAAAGATGGCGGAAAACAGCTCGCCGCGCTCGGAAGCTGGCGTACGCGACACTACGCTGCGGAGGCTGGCGAAGAAACAAGTGCCGAAGCCGGTGCCAGCGAAGGCCAGCGCCAGGAGGTAGAGCGCCAGATTGCCCAAGAGGATGCCGAGCAGTGTGACGGCCGTGCCGAGCGCCAGGCTGGCGGTGCCATAGAGCATGGTGGCGCGGGGAGATGCCTTGCGCGCGATGAAACAGGCGAGCGCGCCGCAACTGGCAAGGATTGTCACGACGCCAGCCTGGGACAGCTCGTCCTTGATGCCGAACAGCCTCCCGATGATGGAGGCGCCGAGCACGAGATAGAAGCCGCCTGTGGCCCAGCTGGCGGCAAGGGCGGGGGCTACGCTCAGGAACATCGCGCGCGCGACTATGGGCACACCGATGCGAGGCACGAGCGCCTGGAGCAGACCCTCATGCCGGGGCGAAGTTTCTGGAAAGGTCCAAACCAGGAGGGCGAGCAGAACGGAGACCACGGCCAGACCATGAAACACAGGACTCTCCGCATCGGCGAAGTTCTCCATCATCGTGCCCGAAACTAGCGCACCCAAACCCATGCCGATCAGGGGGAGCACGGAATTGCCGATCACGGCCAAGCCTGGCCAAGCGGGGGGCTCCAGATCCACGATGGTAGCGGAGAGAGTGGTGAGCAGCAGGCCGCAGGCTAGGCCCTGCAAGGCGCGGGCGAGAATGAGTTCCAGCGGGGAGCCGGCGGCGTTGAACGCAAGCCCGGCGAACGCCAGCAGCAGAAAGCCGCAGCAGAGCACGGGCCGCCGCCCGAGATGATCCGACACCGAGCCCGCGATCAGCAGGGTGGCGAGGATCACCAGAGCATAGGCCGAGAAAATCTCGGTCATCACCACCGGCGCGAAGCCAAGCTTCTGCTGCAGCACCGGATAGAAGGGGGAAGGCAGGCTGGAGCTGGCCAGCACGACCGCCATGCCAGCGAGGGCGATGGGGAAGCCGAACGGTGTGAGGGAGGCGCGGGGGATATCCGAGGCAGACATGGGACCGTCCTGTGAGCCGGATGGTCCGGCCTATGGTTCGAACATTATCGAACTCCCACTTATTGCATCGGCCCCCACGGTTCAACTATATTCGAACCATGGTCATACAACCCGCCGCCGAAGACCTTGCGCATCCACGCCGAGAGGAGATCCAGCTCACCCAGGTGCTCTTCGCCTTGAGCGATCCGGCGCGGCTTGCCATTGTTTGCCAGCTCATGGATGGGCCGCTGGAGATGGCACGCTGCCACCTGTGTGATCCCGATGTTCCGAAATCGACGAAATCCCACCTCATGAAGGTGCTACGGGAGAGTGGAGTTATTCGCAACGAGCCGCTCGGCCGCGGACGTGTGCTCACCCTGCGGCGCGCTGACCTCGATGAGCGTTTTCCCGGCCTGCTCGATGCCATTCTCACCGAAGCGCGGCGACTCACTGGTTGAGCGGCATAGGCCCAGCCTCGGCCTTTGACCGCCGATAGCCTCTGTGACGTGATGGCCTCTGAGTTCAAGACAAAACCAGTTTCCGGTGGAGTAGTTCAGAAACCGAGGCTGTCGCATCTCGAGATCACGTTTATCGCCAGGGCGGCTCCGGGAGGATGAATGGACGGCATTCCCCGTCGTTGGATCGGAACTTTGGGTTGCTCACCGCTTCACAAAGCCTGGCTTCAACTGCCGCCATGCACTTTAGCTTGAGCGGGCGAATAACCGAATCTCCGCGAAAAGGCACGGGAAAACGCGGCAGCGCTACCGAAGCCGACGGCATCCGCGACGGACTTGACGCTGCGTCCGGAGCGCAAGGCGACGCGCCCCAGGCTTAAGCGCCAGCCATTCAGGTAGCTTCCGGGCGACTGTCCGACGGTTTGTTTGAACGTAGCTATGAATTGCCCGCGCGACATGCCCGCAACGGCGGCCAAATCCACAATCCGCCAATTCAGCGTAGGATCGTCGTGCATGGCGACAAGACTCATGTGGAGCTTGGGATGCGCAAGCCCTGCCAGCAATCCAGCATCGACAGTGCCGACTGCGATGGCCTTGCGAATTGCCAGAACGACGATGACCTCGCATAGCCGGGTCTGAATCGTGCCGCCACCGCAGCGTGGGGCATCCGTCTCGGCGATGAGCAGTTCGGACAGCCCGAGAAATTGCGGCTCATCGGCGAGCGTAATGCGGAGTTCATCGGGTAATGCACAGACGAGCGGATTGGCGCTGCCCCCAAAATCCACCTTGGAGGCCGCACATAATATTGCGCCATCGGGGAGTGCCGCGGTGGACCGCGCCCGGTAAAGCAGATGGGTCGGTCCGCCGGAACGATCGGCGTCGATGATGAGCAGATTTGCCGCCTTGGCTGAATCGCAGCGGATTGTACTGAGGGAGAAGGCTTTCAGGAAAGCCGTCAACCGATCATGTCTTCGCTCGATTTTCAAACTTTCGATCATGCCTTTTTATCATAGCCTGATTGAAAATCTTCTATCCTGTTGCCCAAGCGAATACCAGCCCCTTGCTGAACCAACCGCCAGGAACCTCCATGACACAGGACTCCGCCGCCAAGTTCGATGCCTCCCGCGCCGGAGAATATGCACAGCAAAGCCGGATCGCATTGGCCGGATATGACGCCTGCCATGAGCTGTCCGCTTGTGTATTGTCGGCCGCCCTTGGCGAGGGCAAGCGGGCGCGGGTGCTAGTGGTGGGCGCCGGTGGCACGGCGGGTGAGATCATTGCTGCGGCACGGCTGGAGCCGGAATGGTCCTTCGTCGCCGTCGATCCCTCGCGGCCGATGCTGGATCTGGCACGCGGCTATCTGCTCGAAGCGGATGTGCTTGATCGGGTGGCAATTGTTCCGGGGACGGTCGCCGATCTGGACTCGTCCTCCCCATTCGACGCAGCGGCCATGATTGGCGTGTTGCACCATCTGCCGGGCGATGCGGCGAAACAGGATCTTCTGACGCAGATCGCATCGAGGTTGCAGCCTGGCGCGCCGTTCATCGTCGCGGGTAATTACCGGGCCTACGATTCGCAGCCGCTGTTCCTGGCGGCTTGGGCGAATCGTTGGCGAATGAACGGGTCAGCGCCGGCCGAGATCCAGTCCAAGATGAGCAAGATTCTGCAAGGTGCGGAGCCGCCCCGATCAGAGGAGGCGGTGAACTCTCTCCTGACCGAATCGGGCTTTGAGGAGCCAGCTCGGTTCTTCGCCAGCCTCTTCTGGGGAGCTTGGCTGGCCAGACGTATTCCGGCGGCCAGATAGATCTTAAGGAGGAGAGCCCATGATCCGTTCCCACGAAGACGTCGTTGTAGATCAGTTCGCCACCCGGGCTGATGTTTATGTACAAAGCACCGTGCATGCTCAGGGGGAGGACCTGGATGCACTTGAGGTCATCGCAGCGCGCGAGCAGCCGAAACACGCTTTGGATCTGGGTTCAGGCGGAGGGCATGTCGCCTATCGGATGGCGGCTCATGCGCACAAGGTGACCGCAGTTGATCTGTCCGCCGCGATGACGGAAACGGTGGCGCGCACTGCCCTGGCGCACGGGTTGTCGAACATCGTGATCTGCGTCGCTCCGGCAGAGTGCATGCCTTACGAAGACTCTACGTTCGACATGTTGGGCTGCCGCTTTTCTGCCCACCATTGGCGAGATTTCACGGGTGGCATGCGTGAGGCACGACGCGTGCTGAAGCCGGGGGCCACGGCAATATTTGTCGACGTAATCGCACAAGGCCATGCCCCATTCGACACCCATCTGCAGGCTGTGGAACTGCTGCGCGATCCCTCGCACGTCCGGGACTATACCCTAGGCGAGTGGAGCGCGGCGCTCACTCAAGCTGGGTTCCGTGTACGGAATACACAAACGCGCCGTGTGCGCATGGAGTTTGCCACATGGCTCGAGCGGATGCGTACCACCGAGGTGCATGGCGCGGCAATTCGTTCATTGCAGCAGAGCGCGTCCACCGAGGTCGCAACCTACTTTGCGATCGAGGCGGATGGATCGTTCTGGCTGGATGTTGTGCAGATCGAAGCGGTCGCCTGCCGAGCGCGTGATCTGGGAACAGGTAGGCTGGCGGCATCGTCTCCGTGAGCCAGCATTCTTTCCTGCTCGCCTATCGGACGTACCTAGCTCTCCTCGCTTCGACGAACCAGGGCCACCGAGCGGGCAGGGTCAGGGCGCTGACTGATCCCAACGCGCGACAGGCATAAGCCTCTCGACGAGCAGGTCGATTACTACACGGACCTTGGGCGCGAGATCGCGGGAACGTGGCCAAATCGCGGATATGGCGCCGTCCTCCGCCGGCGTCGCGATCCCCACGAGCTCAAATCGTCCGCTTCGCAGCTCGGCTTCGGCAAGCCAGGTTGAGAGATAGGCGATGCCAAGACCGGCGAGTGTGGCGTCCCTTAATGCTTCGCCATGGCTTATCGTGTAGCGCGGTCGGATCGAGATCTCAGTGACCTGCCCATCGCTCTCGCAGACGCGCCAGGGGAGGGGGCGTCCATCCTTGGCGAAGGCCAGGCAGTCGTGACCCGCCAGTTCCGACGCGGATCGGGGCCTCCCCCTGTGGTTCAGATAATCCGGTGACGCGCAGATGACGGAGCGTTGCACGCCGATGCGACGCCCAATCACGCTGGCCTGATTGCCGGGAGGACCGAGGCGTATAGCGAGATCGACCCCTTCCTCAACCAGATTCACCAGACGGTCCGTGAAGCTGACGTCCAGCTCAAGCTCCGGGTTTTGCGCCGCGATTTCCGTGAGGATCGGCATGATGCACAGCCGACCGAAAGAGACCGGCAAATTTACCCGCAACAGGCCGGAGACCGATCGCTTTCGCGCGGCAAGCAGCGTCTCCGCCGCATTGAGTTCATCGAGGACCCTGAGGCAGCTTTGAAAATAAGCCTACCCCTTCACCGTCAGGTTCAGCCGGCGCGTCGTGCGCGCGAGCAGTTGGACGCCGCGGCGATCTTCCAGACGGCCGACGCTCTTACCGACAGCGGACTTCGACACGCCCATGCGCGCCGCTGCGGCGGTGAAGCTGCCGCTCTCGACCGTATGCACGAAGGCCGAGATGCCCTGGAGTTGGGAGTGAAGGTTCAGTGCCATCGATTGAAGACCAAATAGAGGAAATGCTAGGATCATATAGCGCAACTTGGTCCAAATGATCGTCGATATGATCGCCCCGAAACATCGGAGGCGGTCATGAGTGACAGAATGAAGCGCTGGCAGTTGCCGGCATTTGGACGACGCAATCTCGAATTCGTGGATGTGCCGGTGCCCGCACCGGGTGCGCGGGAAATGCTCATCCGGGTCGCTGCCGTCTCGCTCAACTATCGCGACAAGCTTGTGGTGGAGGGAGAACTTCTCCCCGATCTGCCTGCCATGCCGTTTGTTCCCATTTCCGACATGGTCGGCGAGGTCGTGGCGGTCGGTCCAAGCGTCTCGCGCTTCGTGCCAGGCGACCGTGTACTGGGAAACTTCTGGACCCAATGGATCGACGGTGCGCCGCCACCCGAGATGGCTCGGCACGGGCAATCACTGGGCGGGCCGCTGCCCGGCATGCTGAGCGAATACGTTGTTCTGCATGAGAGCGTCGCCGTGGCCGCACCTGTCTCCCTGACGGACGAAGAGGCGTCGACCCTGCCAATCGCCGCATTGACCGCCTGGTTCGCGCTCGCTGAAACGGGGCCGGTCAAACCCGGCGATACCGTGCTGGTTCAGGGCACGGGCGGCGTAGCTCTATTCGGGATGCAGTTTGCTCAGGCCCTCGGCGCCCGAACGATCGTCACGTCCAGAAGCGCCGCGAAGCTCGAGCGGGTGAGGGCGCTGGGCGCGTTCGCTGGGATTGATACCAGCGCCACGGCCGACTGGTCGCACGCCGCCTGCGAATTGACCGGCGGCCAGGGTGTCGACCATATCCTGGAAATGATCGGCGGCGACAATCTGATCCATTCGATGGATGCTCTGGCTGCCGGCGGCCGCATTGCGCTGATCGGCTTCCTGGGCGGGCAGACCCTTCAATTGCCCGCCGTGCCGATGATGCTGAAGCGATCGATCCTTCAGGGGATTTCGGTCGGCCATCGCCGTGCGTTCGAAACCATGAACCCTGCGATCGACCACCATCACATCAAGCCCGTCATCGATACAGTCTATCCGATCGAGGACGTCCTGGCGGCTTTCGATCACCTGGAGCGTGGTCCATTCGGCAAAGTGGTGATCAGGCTTGCGCGCGATTAGCCTTCGAGCGTCGATGAATAAAGGCGCCTCACGCGGGTCGATCAACCATCTGTCTCTTTGCCGCCGCCCAGTCTGACGAACCGGGCGAGGACATCAGCGCGGAGGCGAGACTGGTAGCCGCCGCCGGACCTACGGTGAGGAGAACGCCGGGATCGTTGACTCCATAGGCCGTCTTGCCATTGCCGAGACGCGTGACGATCGTTCCGTTGGCGAACGTGTCGAACTGGAGGCCGGTATTGATCATGCCGGCGAGCGACGTCGCCCGCGCTTCGGCAAGCCGGCACGATTGGCATCTGCAACGCAGCTCTTATCTTTTGGTAATGCTATGCCCGGCATTATGCGGGAGGTGCCAATAGGCGATGGTTGGCAACAGCGTCAGTAATGCCGTGATCGCAAATGCCCACTGAAAATCGGTAACTGTGAAATGGTGATCTCCCGTCAAATTTCCTCCTGTGTGTAGGAGACTCGCCAAGCGCAAGCACACGGCGCCGAAGGCGATGCCCAAGCCGGTGGTCATCTGCTGCATCGTGCTCCACAATGTGCTGGCAGAACTTTTCAAATCCTCTGAGATGTCAGCGTAACTCAAGGCCGTCATCGTCGAGAGCTGCAATGAGCGAGACAGCCCATAGGCAAAAAGCATCAGGAACAGCACTGGTCTCGGTGTCGATGGCGTCAGCCACGCAAAGGCCAGAATGGTCAGGGCCACGGCCGTTCCGTTGGCAATTGCAACAGCGCGGAAGCCGAAGCGTCTCATGATTGGCGTGGTAACGGCTTTCATACCAAGATTGCCGGTAGCCGCGATCAGCAACAGCAAACCGGAATGAAAGGCCGAGAGGCCGAAGCCGATCTGAAACAGCAACGGCAACAGGTAGGGCACGGCCTCAATCCCCGCCCTCGCAAAGCCACCCCACCAAACGGAGGTAGTATAGGTCTGTACGCGAAACACTGCTAGATTGAGGATGGGTTGGGCGGTTTTCTGAAGATGAAGGATGGCGACAAGACCGGCAACGATCCCGGCGCCGATGATCCCGCCTGCCAACACAAGGCTCGTATCCTGACGGCTTGCCAATTCCATCCCAAAGAGCAGCAAGACGAGAGATGCGCTGCTCAGCAGAAACCCTTTGACATCGAGCCTCCGTACATTCTGACCGGGCTGATTGGGAACGAAGACGGCAATAGCCGCCAACGCAGCCACGGAAAATGGCACATTGAGAAAAAACACCCAGTGCCAGGACGCATAGCTGGTGATGAGGCCGCCCACGGTCGGGCCGACAACTGGGGCGATGATCGCGGGCCATGTGGTGGTCGAGATCGCGCGCAGCATATGCACTTGATCCGTGTTGCGTGCGACGATCATGCGTCCTACCGGCACCATCATGGCCCCGCCCATGCCCTGCAACGCGCGCGCGGCCGTGAAGGTGAGGACGCTGTTGGCCGATCCGCATAGCACGGAAGCGATCGTGAAAATGACCACCGCGCTGCCGAACACGGTCCGGGTGCCATGCCGGCCCGCGATCCAACCGCTGATTGGAATGAGCACGGCCAGAGTGAGCATATAAGCCGTCATCCCCACGCTGACTTCGTTAGGGCCGGCATGGAAGGATCGCGCCATCTGCGGCAGAGCCGTGGCGATAATCGTCGTATCCAAGCTCTCCATGAAATAGGTCGCGGCCACGATCAAGGGAAGAATAATGCTGTTTCTTCCCGCGCCTTGGGCCGCGGATGTTTTCTGCATGCCGGTGAATCCTCGGTAGCCGGGACAGTCTGTTGGGGCGCCACGATTATCAGCCTGCCCACTCACCACAATGCGGATGTTCCGCATGCAGACTTTGGCTAGGCCGAAGTCTGGGTATTCTGTATAAGTTTCAGTATGCGTTTTGATTTCGTCGATCTCCGTCTGTTTTTGGCGGTTGTGGATGCGGGCAGCATCACCCATGGCGCAATAGCGATTGGCATTTCGCTGCCGGCTGCCAGTGAACGCCTGCGCGCCATGGAGACCGCGAGCGGGGTCAAACTTCTGGAACGAGGCAGGCGCGGTGTATCACCCACCAATGCCGGCGAGGCGCTGGCGCATCACGCTGCGCTGGTTCAGCGTCAAATGATGCAGATGCAAGGCGAACTCGATGAGTATGCCAAAGGACTGAGGACAATCATTCGGCTCATGGCGCCCACCGCCGCGATCACCGAGTTCTTACCCGCACGGCTTGCCCCCTGGATGGCGGCGAACCCTCATACCGATGTTGATCTGAAAGAGCGGCAGAGTTCGGAGATCGTGAGGGCGCTCTCAGCCGGATTGGCGGAGATCGGCATCATTTCCGATACAGTCAGCACCGATGGTCTGCGGCTACGCCCGTTCGCGGTTGACCAACTGGTCGTCGTGGCGCCATCCGACCATCCGCTAGCAGGTCGGAAGGAAGTTCTTTTTGCCGACATCGTGCATGAGAACTTTGTCGGTCTATCAGAAGGCGCCTTGCAGGAAAATCTTGATGGGCGAGCCCTCATTGCCGGTGGTCGTCTCAAGACCCGCATACGAACACGGACCTTCGAAGGTATCTGCCGCATGGCGGCCGACGGCGTCGGTCTTGGTATTGTCCCGGCAACCACCGCGTACAACTGCCGCCGTTTCATGAAGATTGCGCTGGCTCGCCTGGCTGATGATTGGGCCAGACGCCAGTTTTCGGTCTGCACTCTGGCTCAGCCGGATATCGCTCCTGCGGCACGTGCGCTGGCTGACCATCTGATGTCAGTAAATCACGAGCGGCAGGCCGCTGGTTAGGTCGCTTCAATGATTTTTTTGCCGTGAGATCCTATTGCGCGGCTCCGCCCGTCCGGTGGAAGCGGGCGGGACCGCAAATACCTTAAGCCTGCTCGTAAGCCGAGGGCTTGTTCTCCTTTCGCCACTGAATTTCAGCTGGTGTATTTGGGAGAGGTGGCTTGAACCCGTTGATGGTCCACAACTCGAATGGTGTGTCGTCGACGTGCTGTTCCCAGCGGTAGCCGCGACCGGCGACATAGGGCTCGAGAACGCGAGCGCATCCTTTCAGGAACCGTCGCTGTTGCTCTGGATCGGTGATCGAGCGCGCAATATGTTCGATGACGACCCGCCCGAAATCGTCGGTCGGCTCTCCGCCGATATAGAAGCTCGTTTTCGCCACCGCATGGAAAAAGACGTTCACATAAAAACGGGGTAGGAAGCTTTCATAGATGCCGGTGATCTTCTGCGCGATTTCCTGCTTGTCCGCATCAGTGTAGGCATTTTCAGGATGGTAGATTTGCCACATCGGCATGACGGTTCTCCTTTCTGAAATGATCCTGGATCAGGCGGAAGCCTCGGCGTAGCGCTCAGCCGGCTGACCGTTCTGGGTCACGCCCTCGACAATTACGCCACGCGCGGCGTCGAATTGCTCCCACCCGGCGACCTCTGACGCCCCGGATGGCGCCAGTCATTGCCAGGCTCAGCGAGCTTCTGGGCGGCTGACGCAGATCACGATGGCGATCCGCCGCCAACGCGCCACCTCAACCGACCGCCGGGAGCTTTTCGCCGGCGAGCAAACGCCGAGCCAGGGCGGCCGCTTCGGCAATGGATGCGACGGCCGCCTGCGGTGTCCCGAAGGCGCGCATCGTCCCTGCCATATGGGCCGCAAGCGCGGTTCGCTTGTCGGAATAGGGTTCGACGATGATGAGGGCCAGGCAGGTGGCGGCGAGCGCCTCCTTGTTCTGCTTGAGCCACATTCCTCGGACCTTGCGATCCTCATGACCCTCCTGCCGCGCTGCCGGAGGGTAGATCAGGACGAAACGCTCACCGTGCGCGCATAGTTCATCCATCTCTGCGCACCAGGTAGGCGCGTAGCCGGGAACGGCAGCGTCCGTCCGCAGGTGCACGAGCGGGAAATCGGTCAGATCGTGGATCGTGAAGCGGACGGCAGCGTCCATGGCATGCTCCTGTGTTTTCCCACTCGGCTGATAAAAATCCTATCAACCGAACATCCCACGTTTACGGGAGGCTATACTTCCATGCGATAGCGGTCTCGCATTCTATCGCTCAAGCCAACAGACACCCCGATTTTATCGCTCAGTCGCCGCCAGCTTAACTGCGAGACCGATAAACAAGGTTCCAAGCGCCCGATCCAACCAGAGGCCGATACGATTGCTGGAGCGGATCTTGCGCGTGATGCGCTCGCCGAGCAGAACCAGAGGTGGCTCGACAATCGCCGCCACTATGATGATGAGCAAGCCATGGGCCAGAAGTTGCAGCCAGATAGGCCCCGCTCCGGCGACGACGAACTGGGGTAGAAACGCCAAGAAGAAGATCGCCACCTTGGGGTTGAGAAGGTCGATCAGAACCCCTTGCGTGAAGATGCGGCGGGCGCTCACCCTCGGCGATGAGTCCGTGATGTGGAAGCGGCCTTTCGAGCGAAACGACTGGACACCCAGCCAGCCAAGATAGGCCACGCCGATCGACTTTACGATGAGAAATGCGTGGGCCGAACCTGCGATGATGGCGGACAAACCAACGACGGCAAAAATGATGTGGCAGCAGGCCCCAACCCAAATCCCAAACATCGCCGCGGCTCCTCCCTGTTTCCCGGATCGAACCGTATGGCCGAGGATGAACGCTATGTCTGGCCCGGGCGACAGGTTGAGAACGAAAGCGGCGGCAAGAAAGACAAGCCAATGGCTCAGCGGGTAGTGAAGCATTTCATTCCCTTATTACACGACGCTTCAAGCCGGCAATGTCCTACAGTCCGTGCCCAACCGGCGATATAGGTAAGCGGCAGGCTTGCCGGCGACAGGTTCAGGAAGATTGATTTCTTTGTCTATAAGATTTTTTTGTGAGAAGCCATACAAGGGACTGCGCTATTTCCGGTGGCAATCCTCCAGATCGATCCGATCCCCCCGTGTCGAAGAATTCGATATCACAAGGAAATGTACGTCACTGCCGCCGTCGTTTCGGGCTCGATGACAAGCGCCGGGAGGAATCTAGATACCGGGGAGCGCCGCAATCGGGTAATGCACACCCTCCAGCGCCATGGCTAATTCACCGGCCAGCACAAGAAAAATTGCCGGGCCTTTGTGTGGACGTGTCGTCGCTCCGCTGTGGCGGGCGGCATCCTTTCCTGGATGACCACCATGTCTGGCGAAGGAGCCAGCACCCAGCCGTCACAGCGGTCGCCCAATAGTATTGCTCGGCGTTCTCAATGCTGCGTTTCAAGATCACCTCCTGCCAGGATATTGTCTATCCACTCTCCGGCCAGCATGCTTGCCTGGGCCAGAGCCTCGTCGCCGCGGCGCAGACGATCGAGCTTCAGAGTATGGACATCCCGCAGGCCCATCGTCGAAAGGACGTAGAGCAGGTAGGACGTCAGATGATCCTCCTGACCGCCCACACTGGTATCAAACCCGCCGCCGCAGGCGATCACGACATAGATCGGCCTGTCTCGCAGCAGGCCGATCTTCCCATCGGGCGATGATAGGAAAGTCCGATTTGGCCGCACCACATAGTCGATCCACGTCTTGAGCACGGCCGGAACCGTAAAATTGTACATCGGCGTATCGATGACGACCGCATCGGCCGCTTCAAGTTCGGAAATAAGTCTTTCCGAGAGCGCCAGCGCCGCCGTCTCCGCCGCGCCGCGCTCCCGATCCGCCATGAGGCTCGCACTCACGAATGCCGTTCCCGGATAAGGCAAGGGTTCGCCGGCAAGATCGCGCTCAGTGACGTCGCAGCCACGCTGTTGTTTCAGCCCGGCGACGAGCTGGCTGCCAAACCCTCGGCTATGAGAGTCGGACCCCCGAGCGCTCGCGCTGACATGCAGGAGCCTGTTCACGCGTCTGCCTCGTTGAGGTCGATGCTGAAGCGCAGCGCCCGTGCGAGTAACCCGTGCCGGAAGTAGAAGCGGTGTCCGAGCATGTTGGTCAGCGGGGTGTCCAGAACGAGCCGCGTGCAGCCCAAGCGGCGCGCCTCCAACTTCAACCTGTCCATCATCACGCGGCCCTGACCGGTGCTACGTGCCGTCTCGTCCGTTACCAGATCATCGACATAAATATGAACACCGTGCATCAGATTGTCCTGAAGCCGGAATCCCGCGAGGGCTGTCGGGCCGTCGGCGTGCCACAGGGCCATGAGTGTGTAGCCTGCCGTGGCCTGGCGCCGCCAACGGGAGACGAACTCCTCTTCGGAGGAGAGGTGAGGGCGGAGTTGCCGCATCAGCGGGAAACAGGCCGCCACCTCCTCGTCCTTCTCAATGAACCGGATATCGGTCGAGGACTGGGGAGAGGCGCTCATAACGCGCTTCTCCAGGCGGCCGACCAATGCAAGTCCCGCTTGGCCTTCTCGCAGCTCACCGTCCCGCCGTCTTCGGCGAAATTGTAGACACCACGGACGCCATGCGCGAGCACCAGGAGCGCCGCTTGGGCTGCTGCATCGACATGCAGTGGCGCAGGCCCCGCGGGCGCGTCAAATCCCGTTCCAGGCCCGTAGAGGCGGCCATAGCGCAATACGGCTCCATCAAGGGGTGCGGCCAAGATCTGTGCTTCAAGGCTTGCCACGCCGCGCGCCGAGACCCCCGCCCGACCCTCGGCCTCCACCGCTAGGGCATCCTCTTCCTTGTAGGGTGTCTGACCTTCGGCATAGGCGAAGGCAACGCTCTGGGCGATGAAACGCCGAGCCCCCGCGCGCACGGCCGCTTCCACCAGGTTGCGGGTTCCTTCTTCGCGTATCCTGGCATTGCGGGCCGTGGCCTCCACCATCCGCGCCGGATCGAGCCCCGGCGGAAGATCGGTCAACTGGTGAATGACAACACAGGGCTTCGTCTCGGCCACGGTCTTGATCAGCGCATCGGCGTCGAAAACGTCCAGGACCACCGTCTCGACGCCGTGCGCGCGCAGCCGCGCCGCCTTTTCTGGCGAGCGTGTCGTGCCCACAACCCGCCACCCCTCCGCCATAAGCAGGGGCACAAGTCGACTGCCGATTGCACCCCTGGCGCCGGCGAGGAAGAGCGTTCTATCCATGGCAATGTCTCCCGTGCGACGACGATGGCATTTGTCAGCCAGGTCGTATATATCAGAGCACGAATGAGGTATCAGAGTTCTGACATTATGCGCAAGTCCGCCGATCATCCATCCGTTCCCCAACCCGGTGAGGGTAAACGCGGCGAGGACGGCTATCTCGGCTATCTGCTGCGTCAGGCCGCCGGGGCTTATCGTCATCGTATGGACCAGGCGCTGGCGGATCTCGACGTCACATCGCCCCAATTCGCGGTGATGACGATGCTGAACGCCTATCCCGGCCTTTCGAACGCCGATCTCGCGCGACTTGCCATGCTGACACCGCAAACGGTGAGCGTCATCGTCGCCAATCTGGAGCGGGCGGCAACGATCAGGCGGCTGCCGCACGATGTCCATGGGCGTATCCTGCAAATCGAATTGACGCCAAAGGGTCTTTCGCTGCTGCGACGATGCCGAGAGCGGGTACAGGCGCTGGAGCGCGAGGTGTCGCAGTCGCTTTCCAAGGCGGACGAAGCCGTGGTCAGGCGATGGCTTGCAGCGGTCGCCAGAACCGAGTCATAGGAAAGGACCGAGCCGCCATGCCCGCTGATACCTCCTCGTCTCTTCCTGCAGTCCCAGCACGTCGTCCGATCGCGGCAACGATCGCGGCGGTATTTCACGAAGGCCGGATACTTCTGGTACGCCGGGCGAACCCGCCGGATGCTGGCCGTTGGGGATTTCCTGGCGGAAAGATCGAGGCGGGAGAGACGATCCAAAACGCGGCGGTTCGCGAGCTACTGGAGGAAACCGGGGTTCACGCCGAAGCGCTCCGCGTGTTCACCGCGGTCGATGCCTTCGATCATGATGAATACGGTCAGCTTCGCCAGCATTTCATTCTGATTGCGGTGCTCTGCAAGTGGACGTCAGGTCAGCCGATTGCGGGAGACGATGCCCTCGAAGCGCGCTGGTTTCACATTCACGAACTCGAGGAGGCGGGGCTTGCGCTCAGCCTCGACGTCGCCGAGGTAGCACGGGAGGCCGAGAGAATTCGCGCTGCGGCGTTGGCGAGCACGTCATAAAATCAATCCATCTCGACAAGCCGCTACGGAGGTCCAATGCTGCTCCTTGATCATGTTTCTATCGGTGTGCCTGATCTTGATGCCGCCCGGCCGTTTTACGACGCGATTATGAGCGTGCTTGGGGCTCGCAAGGTTTATGATCGCCCCGACGCCATTGGCTATGGTGAGCGTTGTTCAGCCGATGACCTTCATTCAACTTGCTTGGCCATCTATCGGGACCCAGCCCCCATCGCGGCAAGCCGGCGTCATTGGTGCTTTAAAGCATCCACGCGCGCGCAGGTTGATGAGTTCCATGAGAACGGTCTGGCAGCAGGAGGGCGTTCAGACGGAGAGCCAGGCCTGCGCCCCCACTATCACCAGCACTATTACGGAGCGTTTCTGCTTGATCCAGCTGGCAACACGGTTGAAGCCGTGTGCCATGCTGAAATCATTGACGATGCGCTGACAAAAGAATGAACAGTAGCGGCCTGTATGGTAAGGAGATTGCGATTGACCACCACTTCTCGCGCCGAACTGCCGAACGGAAAGCTCCTTCCGCGAGGGAAAGCCGCCTTTTCGGGAATCGAAGCAGAAATCCTGCTTGGTGGAGAGCAGGCGCCGATGACCGTCATGCTCATGACGGTGGCGCCGGGTCAGGGGGCTCCGGCGCATATCTCCAAGGAGGAGGACAAGGTTTTCTGCATAACCGTAGGGCGCCTACTGTTCCTTGCTGATACAAGGAAGTTCGACGCGAGCGCAGGTGACCGGGTATTCGTCGGGCGCGGCGTCACTCATGGGTTTTCCGCCTTGGTTGGCCCTGCACAGATGACGCTTGTATCGACGCCGGCGCGCCACGACCGCTTCTTTCAAGCGATGGACGCCTTGCCTACGCCGCACGATCTCAAGGACGTTCAGGCAGTATGCGAACGGTTTGGGCAGGCGATCGTCGGCCCCCTCGTCATGCCGTAAGACTAGTCTTAGAATCTGTATGGCCGGCCTTGATGGTGTAGGCATAAGGATCCGGTTCTGCTGGTTCGCCGTCCACTCTCGGCATCGAAGCACGCGGATGGAATACGACGGGAACAGCGGATGGGATTCAATCCCTGGGCCTAGCGTCTCGACAGGCACGGCCGCCGCGTCGTCGAAAAAGAAGGTGCAATGATGACAACAAAGTTGTCACCGTTCACGTGCATCTTATCGAAACTGAAAGGCATTGCTCGTTTCCACGGCCGTCAGCCTACATATAGCGCCGCCTCCAGCTCATCGGGGAGCATTACCTAAAGCGCGCGGGTCGGAAGATGCGCCCAGCCTCAACGACAGAATGCCTCCAAGGACTAGGAGCGCGACGTTGCAACCCAGAGCGAGGCCGAAAGCGTGTGAAAAGGCGACGATATCCCGGCCGCTTCCAAGCACGCTGAAGAAGATGCCGCCGATGAGCGCGACACCGAGCGCCGCGCCGATCTGGAAAGTCGAGATGACGATCCCCGATGCGAGGCCGGCGTGGCGATGATCGATGCCTCCAATTACCGCCTTGATAACGGAGGGCATCACGATGCCGAATCCCACTCCGGCCACAACAAGGCCAAATCCGAGGCTTTTCGGGAACATTCCCATCACGGCGAGGATCACCATACCGAAGCCGACGGCTTGGACCGCAAAACCTAATGTCAGGGCGCGAGGCCCGAGGCGCCGCATGAGGCTGGCCGGAGCGAACGATGCCAAGAAATAGCCGATCCCGAAGTCCCGCGTCGAGGGGCGTCAGATGGAGCCCGCCTTGCAGATACACAGAGAAAGTCAGATAAAAGGCTGATAGCATATAATAGACCAGTGCCATTCCGACCCCGATTGCGAAACCGCTCTGTCGAAACAGAGAGAGGTCCACAAGTGACGAACCGCCGCGCCCGATCAGGCGCCGTTCGAACTGGATGAAGGCGATCAACGCCACAGGGGATGCCACGAGCATGGCGATGATCCCGATCGGCCACCCGTGCTCGGGTCCTTCGACCAGCGGGTAGACGAGAAGTGCGAGCGTTGCCGAAAGCAACACGACACCACCGACGTCGAGTTTTTGCGCGTGGTCGGCCCGTGAATCGCTGAGAAAGAACAGGCTCCCAGCGAAAGCAGCAAGCCCGCTCGGCACGTTGATCAGGAAGATCGCCTGCTAGGTGAAGCCAAAAGGATGCGCTGACACCAGAGCGCCGCCGAGTATCTGACCGAGAATATTGGCGAGACCAAAACTTGCCCCGTAAAGTCCGAGCGCCGCTCCCTGTTCGGAGGGAGGAAACAGCACACGGATCGATGCGAGGACCTGGGGCGCCATCACGGTCGCTGTCAGCCCTTGCAGGATTCGTCCGGCGATGAGAGTACGCCCGGCGACCAGGCCGTGCCGCACAGCGCCGACGCCAGCGTGAAGCCGACGACGCCGAGCATGAACATCCGCTTCCGGCCGAGCCAGTCGCCAAGCCGGCGCCCGGTGATAAGGAAGACGGCATAGGTCGCCGCATAGGCGGAAATGACGAACTGCACCTCGCTCGACGTGGCGCCGAGGTTTTGCCGGATGGCCGGCAAGGCCAGGTTGACGACATTGAAGTCGAGGACCGGCAGAAAGGCGCCTGTGAGCAAGACAGGGAGTGCTAGCCAGCGACGCGGATCCCCCGCCGCTTCCACAGCGCCCTGTTTCGTCATAGCGGTTGCGTTGATACTCATGATCCACTCCTGATCGGCGCCACATCGGTGTACCTGTGCGGCCCGAGGTGTTCGAGCAGAACGCTGGTCGGTTCCGTGGGAGAGATTTTACGCGACCTGATCGCGCCGGCCGCCTCTGGCAGAGTTGCCTGGTGCCATACCGTCATTCGTCAAGCCTTCAGCCTGCGGGGCTTCGCCGCGAACGTGATCCGTCTCGCGGGCATCCAGCGGCGCATCGCTCGTTCGCTCCTCTTTAGCCAACGGTTGAAGATAACAAAACTAGATGTATATCTGTTTCAGAGATAATGAGTTGGTATGTTTAATATGACGACCTTGGATGTCGAGGCCATACAGGCGTTTGTCATGGTGGCCGATTTTCGGAGCTTCACGCGCGCCGCGGAGGCGCTCGACACGTCGCAAGCCGCGATCAGCATGAAGTTGAAGCGGCTCGAAGAGCGGTTGGGGGAAAAGCTCATTGAACGAACGCCGAGGCTGGTTCGACTATCGGCGCGCGGTGCGGCATTTCTAGGCGCCGCTCGCGAGTTCATCGCGGCCCATGAGCGCGCTGTCGCGGGGCTCACCTCGGCGCCACGCCGCTTCTCGCTTGGCATCGCCGACCACGTGGCTGCCCCGAGCTGCCGACGTTGCTATCGAGGCTGCACCGCTACGACCCTACCTTGTTCATCGAGGTCCAGATCGAGGCATCTCGCACTTTGCGTGATGCGTTCGATCAAGGGACGCTCGATGCGGCAATCGTCCGCCGCGAAGACGACCGCCGGGATGGCGAGGTTCTGGCCCAGGAGCGCTTCGGCTGGTTCGCTGCGTCGGGCTTCGATCACAGGGAGGGCGAAGCGCTCCGGCTCGCTTCGCTCGCAACCTCGTGCGGCGTTCGGAACATCGCCACCCGCGCGCTAGACGCCGCTGGTATAAGCTGGGTCGAGGTTTTTGTTGGCGGAGGCACCGCCGCAGTGACGGCCGCCGTCTCAGCCGGTCTCGCGGTCGGGGCGCTGGCGTATCGCGTTGCGCCGATTGGCCTTGTCGAGGTTGGCGAAGGGCTTGAACTTCCGCCCCTTCCTTCGTCCGAAATTGTGCTCCACTCTACCGTGTCGGACGCAAGCTCGCGCGGCGCCTTGCGGACGCTTGCAGCCGCGTTTCGCCAACATCGACATTCTTCGTCGTGAGCGCTGACCATCCTCGCGCCGTCCTCTCCAAGGCAGCCTCTGCCTTCAATCCGACCTACCTCAAGCCCGACGTTTTCGCAGGAGCAGGCCAGCAAACGCGCAGATCAACATGGATATTCCCGCGATCAAAAACGCATCGCTGTAGGCAAGCAGAAGCGCGTCATGGTGGACGAACCTGTCCACCAAGGCGAGAGCTTGCTGCCGATAGGGCTCCGCCGATTTGCCGTAGAGTGCCGTGTGACGATCGACCTGCTGTCCGCTCATCAGCCTCACGCGTCCAATCGTCCGCTCCCGGAAGGCGATCGAGAAGGGACTGACAGCCTCGCCGATCCGGCTTGCGTGTAGTTTCTCGCGTTCAACGACAAACTGACTGGCCATCGCAATGCCGATGGCGCCCCCAATATTTCGTACGGTCGAAAATAGCCCGGATGCCGATCCAAGCTCGGATTTCTCGAGCCCATCCACGGCCATCAAGCCCAGTGCGACCACGATGAAGGACTGGCCGATCCCGCGCACCACCAGCGACGGCACGATGACATTGGCGGCCGCATTGCTATCGAGATGAATATTCATCAGGCAACCAGCAGCCATGACAATGAAACCGAGAATGATGATCGCGCGCACGCTGGTCCATCGCATGAGCTTAGGCGTGGCGAAGGACATGACGAACTGGACCAGGCCATAGGGAATCATCGTCAACCCGATCTGCTCGGCGTTATAACTTTGCGCCTCGGCGAAATAATTGGGAACCAGGAACACCACCCCGAACACGACGGCGCCGAAGGTGAATTGCATCTGGCTCGCCAGCCCAAAATTGTAGCGGCCGAGCAGGCGCAGGTTGATAAGGGGCCTTTTCTGCTACAGCTCGACAATCACGAAGGCGGCGAGGCCAAGCGCGGCGATGAAGGCGGTCTCGACGATGAAGGTCGACGCGAACCAGTCGTTGCGCTCGCCTTCCTCCAACATGATCTGGAGCGCGGACAGGCCAAGCGCCATCGCAAGGATGCCGCTCCAGTCGCCACTTCGCAGCTTGTCGAGAGACGCCGGTGCGCGCGGGGTGGCCCAGCCGATCGCCCCCAGCAACAGCAGCCCGGGCGGCACCTGAAGATAGAAGATCCAGCGCCAGCTATAGGCTTCGGTCAACCAGCCGCCGAGCGAAGCCCGGCGGCTTGCGCGACGTTATTGGCGACGGCAAACAAGGCCATGCCAAACGGATGCTTCGACGATGGCAGTTCGCTGACGATAATCTGGAAGGAGAGGGGGATCAGCACGCCGCCAAACGCTCCCTGCAAGGCGCGCGCGACAATCATGGTGTCGATATCGGGCGCCATCGAGCAGACGATGGAGAACAGCACGAAGCCGCCGGTTCCCACCATCAGCACGCGCCGCATGGAAAAGACCGAGACCAGCCAACCGGTCATCGGAATGATGATGATCTCGGCGACCAGATAGGCGGTGGTGATCCACGATCCTTCCTCGAAAGAAGCCCCCAGCGATCCCCGCACATCGGGCAGGGAGGCGTTCGTCACATGGACGTTCATGCCTGCCATGAAGCAGCCGACGACACCGCCGAGGACGGCTACCCAGGAGCGGAGGGATACATGATCCGCCGAGTGATCTTTCTCCACCTGGCCGGTCATGGCCGGGAGTCTCCCGTATAGACGGTGGTTTCAACCGACATGCCCGGTCGCAACTCGGCTGCGCGCGGCTGGCGTGGATCGAGCACGATCCGCAGCGGCATTCGCTGGACGATCTTAGTGAAATTTCCCGTGGCGTTATCGGGCGGAAGCAGCGCAAATTGGGCGCCGGTAGCTGGCGCAAAACCATCCACATGCCCCTTGATCATCGCACCGCCGAAGGCATCGACGGAAATCTCCACCGGCTGGCCCGGAAGGATGTGATCGGTTTGCGTCTCCTTGTAGTTGGCAACGACGTAGACCTGCTTCGGCACAATCGCCATGAGTGGCGTGCCAATGTCGGCATATTGTCCGGCCCGAACGGTCGCTGCCCGATCTGTCCATCCACGGGAGCCCGGATAACTGTTCGCTGCAGGTCGAGGCGTGCCACATCCAGCGTTGCTTGCGCCTGTTGCAGCGTCCCCAGCGCCTTGTCGAGATCGGCATCTGCAACGTCGCGCTGAGTGGCGAGAACCGTTAGATAAGCGCTGGAAGCGGTCAGCGTTGCGCGCGCTTGGGCCAGCGTCGCTGCGGCCTTGCGCGTGACTGCCTCAGCGGATTGCATATTCTCTATGCTTCCGACCTTCGCCCGAGCAAGGCTGGCTTGCCGCTGGTATTCAAGGTCAGCGAAATGGGCATCCGCCTCGCGGGCTGCCACAGCAGCGCCATTCTGTTCGATCACGCTCTGCTGTTGCATGGATTGGGCGCTGAACGTAGCGATACGCGCCCGTTGTGCCTCGACATCGGCTTTCGCCGCGGCGACTTCGCCCTCCGCCTGCTCGACTCTCACGCGAAAATCCCGGGCATCGATTCGCGCGAGCACGTCACCAGCCCGTCCCCATTGATTATCTGCGACGGCCACCGTGACGATGTTGCCCGCGACGCGAGAAGCAATCGTCACCACATCCGCTCGTACATAAGCGTTGTCGGTTTCGATCATAAATCGGCCGGCCGTCCACCAGCGCGCACCGAATACACAGACGGCAAAGAGCGCCGCGCTACAACCGCATGTCATGAGCTGGCGACGGCTCGGTTGCAGACGAAGGAAAGATGAGTGCGCTCTGAAAGCAGTACCGGTCAAGGAAGTCTCGCTTCTAGGCAGCCGTCCTGGGTGGCGGGTGCTATTCTTTGAGGGGGTGGCATGAGGATGGTTGGAGGTGATCGCACCGCCCGAAGAAACTCGCGTCGGTCGGTTCGGTGTTGACGAACCATTATCTTAAGTGATCACCGCTTGTCCTTCTCCAGCGAGAATGACATTGATCATCGTGAAATGGACAGCAGCCGCACTTTTCAAGACTGCGAACACTCGCCAAGGCCGGTGGCGGCCTTGGCGAGTGATCATCCCGATGGTGAGCACATCGCTGCGCACAGCCACCCGCGCGCGCAGTTGATCCACACGCTCGGCGGCGTGATGATTGTGACGAGCCGGGAGGGAAGCTGGGTGGTGCCGCCCGGGCGGGCCGTCTGGATGCCGCCAGGTGAAGAACATGGCATTCGGATCGCCGGGAATGTCCTCATGCGGACGATCTTCGTTCGGGATGGGGCGCGATCCAATCTTCCACGGACATGCGAGGTGATCGAGGTTTCCGCCTTCCTTCGGGAAGCGATCGTCGCGGCGACCCGCATTCCGCTGGACTATGCGCCGGCGAGCCGGGACGAACGGGTGATGGAACTGATCCTCGACGAGATCGAAGCCGCACCACGTCTGCATCTGCATGTCGCCATGCCGCGCGATCGGCGTCTCGCGCGGCTCTGCGAGAGGCTGATCGACGATCCGTCTGCATCCGTCACGCTTGAGGAGCTTGCGGCGGAGATCCACGTCAGCGGCCGGACTCTCGCGCGCCTATTCCATCGCGAGCTGGGGATGAGTTTCGGGGAATGGCTGCGTCGTATGCGCTTGTTGCTGAGCTTGCCTCGCCTTGCGGCCGGGGCCTCGGTGCTGCAAGTGGCGCTGGAGCATGGGTATGACAGTCCGAGCGCTTTTGCCGCCATGTTCCGCCGAACGCTCGGCGTATCCCCGACCGCCTATCTGGCTAGCCAATGAGGCATGACCGGGTCAAACTTGGCGCACCTCCGCGACCGTGCCGTTGGTCACGCGGATCAGTTGCTCCGCTGTCGTCCGGAACGCGTGCATCGGAGACCCCGCTGCGGCCCAAAGCGGATCGAGCGGAAGCAGCGCGCTATCGATGACGGTTGTAACCTGACAGTCATGGCCGATTGGGGCGACGCCGCCGACGGCAAATCCTGTCTTGCTTTGCACCCATGCGGCGTCGGCGGTCTTAACGGGCTGGCCGACCGCGGCCGAGACTTTGTTCCGGTCGATGCGGTGAGCGCCGGAAGCGACGACCAGGAAAACGCTCTCACCGGACCTGAACACGATGGATTTGGCGATTTGCGCGACGGAGCAGCCGACGGCCGCCGCTGCATCGGCAGCGCTATGTGTGCCTGCCGGAAATTCAGCGATGCTGTCTTCATGTCCGGAGGCGAGCAACGCGGGCCGCACTTTCCCGACCATATCCATAATAACTCCCTTTCGCGTGAGCCGTCTTGTTGAGGTGAGGCGCGATACCCTATCGGGCGTTGTTGGCGGCGCTCAAAAGTGCCCGAACGGATGCCGTGGCGACGTCGGGATCGATCCCCGCGCCGAACACCGTTCGGCCATCTATTGTGCGGCATTCGACATAGGCTGCCGCTTGCGCATTTGCGCCACGACCAATGGCATGTTCCTGATAATCTACGACGTCCAGCACCGAGCCGCCCGTTTCTTCAAGCGCCGCCACCACCCCGGAGATCAGGCCATTGCCCCGCCCTGACAGCGAGCGAACCTCGCCGTCGATGGCAACGCGGCCGACGAAGAGCCGCTGACCTACCGGGCCGCGCTCTTCATAATCGACCAGCACGTACCGATCGGTTGGGCGTGGCAGATAGCAACTCTCAAAGCACTGCCAAATGTCGGCGGCGTCGAGCTCACGGCCGATATCGTCGGCCAGCTTCTGCACATGGATGCTGAAATCCGCCTGCATACGCTTGGGCAATTTCAGGCCTCGATCCTGCGTCATGACCCAGGCGACGCCGCCCTTGCCGGACTGGCTGTTGACGCGGATGACGGCCTCGTAGGTCTCGCCGATGTCCATCGGGTCTATCGGCAGATAAGGCATTTCCCATATGCCGTCGTTGCGCCGTTCATGCGCGGCGAAGCCCTTGCGGATGGCATCCTGATGCGAGCCGGAAAACGCCGTATGCACCAGTTCGCCAGCATAGGGATGCCGGGGATGAACCGGGATTCCGTTGCAATGCTCGACCGTTTCCACGACCCGGCGCATCGCCGGGAAGGACAGGCCGGGATCGACCCCTTGCGTATAGAGATTCAGCGCCAGGGTCACCAGATCAACGTTTCCGGTCCGCTCGCCATTGCCGAACAGGCAGCCCTCGACGCGATCCGCGCCGGCGAGCAGCGCCTGCTCGGCGGCGGCAATCCCGGTGCCGCGATCATTATGCGGATGAACGCTGATGATGACCGCATCCCGCCGTGAGATATGACGACAGAACCACTCGATTTGATCGGCATAGACGTTCGGCATCGCGACTTCGACCGTCGCCGGGAGGTTCAGAATTGCGGGACGCTCGGGTGTAGGCCGCCACACGTCGAGCACCCGCTCGCAGATCTCCAACGCAAAGTCAGGTTCCGTGAAACAGAAGGTCTCGGGCGAATATTCGAAAGTCCAATCGGTTTCCGGGCGCTTCAGGCTCTCTTCGAGCATCGCCGTGACGCCTGTGATCGCTAGGTCAATGATTTCATATCGGCCCATGCCGAAAACCACGCGCCGGAACAGCGGTGCCGTGGCGTTGTAGAGATGGACGATGGCGTGGTGGGCACCTTCCAGAGATTCGAATGTCCGGGCGATCAGATCAATTCGCGATTGGGTCAGAACCTGAATCGTCACGTCATCTGGAACTCTGTCCTCATCGATTAGTCGGCGCACGAAGTCGAATTCGGTCTGCGACGCAGAGGGAAAGGCGACCTCGATTTCCTTGAAGCCAATCGCGACCAGCATGTCGTAAAAGCGCTGCTTGCGTTCCACCCCCATCGGATTGGCCAATGCCTGGTTGCCGTCGCGGAGATCGGTCGACAGCCAGCGTGGGGCCGCGGCCAGACGCCGTGAGGGCCATTGCCGATCCGGCAGGTCGATGGGTGCGATGAAAGGGCGGTATTTGGTTTCCGGGTTTTTCAGCATGATCGATCTCCACTGCACGCGAAGGGAAGAAGGCGAGCACGGCTGCATACGGCCGCCAGGACGCCGTCAGTCCTGGCGGCCGCTTGTAAGTCGCAGCACGTGAGAAAGGAGTTGACCCTGCTGTGCGTCGAACCGGGCGCATAGGCTCGCACCGGGCGCCTCGACAGCCGCCCGCGCCGCGCAGCACGGCTGGACTTGACGGCTGGTAATGAGGGTGATCGCAAACACGGTTAGACACAGAGACCTATTCTGGAGCGGCGCTACCATATCTCCACGAACGATGATACTCTCGCGGGCAAGGAGCATTTGTCGTCGCGAACGGGTCAAATCTGGAAATGCAGGAACAAGCTGCGGCTGATCGGATCACTGTCGTCAGCCAGGACGCGCACCGCTTCGTAAGCGCACGCCATACGCATCCGCAGGCGCAACTCATTTACGCGATCGGCGGCGTTGTTTCCGTCACAGCGGCGGCTGGCACATGGGTCGTGCCACCGAGCCGGGCGGTTTGGGTTCCAGCGGGCATTGAGCACGAGACGAAGAGCCACGCCACCGTTCAGTTCCGCGCATTGCTGATCGACCCGGCCGAAGCGAAGGGGCTACCCAACGCTTGCGCGGTGGTAGAGGTGACGCCGCTGTTGCGCGAATTGATCCTGCGGCTCGCCGCGCTTGCCGAAACGCCACGAGACCCGGCGTTTAGCCGTGCCGTTACGCGGTTGCTGTTGCTGGAATTGGCGTTCCTGCCTGTCGAGCCACTCAACCTGCCGGCGCCTCAACACATGCAGCTCGCGCGCTTCTGCGACTGGATGCTAAGCGATCCAGCCCGCTCCATCTCTTTGGAGGAAGCCGCCGGAGCGCTTCATATGAGTCGATCTAGCTTCATGCGGCTCTTCCGGCGCGAGACCGGCTTGAGTTTCTTTCATTGGCGACAGCAGGCGCGTTTATTGCGCGCACTATCGCTCCTTGCAGAAGGGCAATCGATTTTGAATGTCGCCCTGACCTGCGGATACGACAGCCCAAGCGCCTTTTCTGCGATGTTTCGCCGCTCGCTTGGCAAATCACCAAGCGAATACTTTGGAAACTCGACCGTCAGTCAGGGGCGTTTGTAGCGAGGGTAATCCATGCCGGTATGGCTCACCGTTCGATGACATGCCTTGGCCAAGGATTGCTGCCACCCTTCAGCCATTGAAGGGCGTCGGTCCAGAAACCGGCGGCATGACTGTCGTGGAAGAGATTGAAATGACCGATGGCGTCTCGACCGTAATCGGAAGGCTTGAGCAGCACCGCCTTGCGCGGCGCGTGCGTGTAGTAGCCGAGCGTGCGGCGGATCGCCGACACGGTGCCGAGTTCATCGTCCGAGACGACGACGGCAAGGATGGGCGCCGTCACCGCCGCCATTCGCGCAAGGACGGCTTGCCTTTCGTCGCGCGGATGGCTGCGCTCAAAGCGCGGGCCACGAAAACTCCACTCATTGGCGACGCCGGCGGGCAAATCCTCCAGCCAACCGAGCCTGCGACCGGGAAAATAACCACAGAATGCCGTGGCCGCGGGCATCGCGAGATGCCACTTGAGGAACAAACCGAGCCGCTGACGTGGCGCATAGTCGCCCCACCAGGCATATTGCGCGCCGACCGTCAGCATCCGGTCGATCAGCGGTGCGGTTTCGGCCAAACCCGGCAGGAAGCCGCCAACGCTGTGGCCGACGACGAGCAGCGGTCCAACGGTCTGACGTTTCTGCGCGAAGCGGACGGCGGCGTCGAAGTCCAGCTCGCCCCAGTCCCGCCAGCGATAGCCGCATCGTCTGAGGTTTTCAGGCCGTGACGCGCCGATTCCTCTGTAGTCGTAGGTGAGGATGTCGAACCCGTGGCTCGCCAGGAACCGGGCGTAACGATGATAGTAGCGCGCCAGAACGCCGGTTGCGGGATTGATGATGACAGTGCCCGCGACGTTGCCGTTCAGGGCACGCCATAGATGGCCACCGAGCTTCACGCCGTCGCGGCAAGGAATCTCGACAGCCCGTCCGGGCTCTAATGGAAGATGCAGCGGAACCTCATTCATGGCGAGGATGAGTGGATCGTCAGCCACCCGACGAGGGGCACAGTGACGACGCTGACCAGCGTCGAGAGCACGATCCCTGCGGATATCCGGTCGGCATCGTCGGTGTAGTTCTGGGCCAGCACAAAATTGCTGCCCGCTGATGGCAGGGCTGCCATCAGCGTTCCGACGCTCGACCAGAACTCATCGACCTTCAGGGCGTGCGTCAGGAGGCACCAGACCGTCAGCGGATAGAGGGCAAGCTTTACGAGGCTAATGATCGTCGCCACCCGAATCGTAGCCTGATCGATCCGCAGAGTGGCCAACGCACCGCCAACGGCAAACAGCGCGGTTGGTGCAGCCGAAGAACCAAGAAGCGTAAGAAAGCGATCCAGTGCGGCCGGAAGAGCAACACCGGCGACCGCACTGCCCGCTCCCAAGGCGATCGAGACGATGACCGGGTTTCCGATGGTCCCTTTGATAAGCAGCTGGCCGATACCGCGATCATTATCTCCGGCGTTCGCCATGATGATCGCTCCGATGGACATGATGATCATCACTTCGGACACGATCGCCATGGCGAGCGGGCCAGCGCCGCGCGGGCCGAAAAAGGCCAAGATGAGGGGTGGGCCGAGGAAGCCAAGATTGCTGACCGTCGCCGTGGTCGCCCGAGCGCCTGCGCGCGCCTGGTGCGCTTTGCGGAACGCAGCGAAGGTGAGCGCGAAGACCATACATCCGCTCGCAAAATAGCCCACAAAGAAAGCCGGTTCGAACAGGTTGGTGAGCGGCTCACGGCCGATCAGTTGGAAAACCAGCGCGGGAAGAGCAAAACGGAAAGAGAAGCTGCCGAGAACGTCGATTGCCGAAAGTGGCATGAGGCCGCCCGCGATTGCCGCCCAACCCAATGCGACCAGTGCGAAAACCGGCGTGCAAAGGAGAAGAAAGCTGATCACGAAGCGGCAGCCGTCCGCTGTTCTATCGCCCGGACGACCGCAACCATGTCGTCATTGCCGAGCCCTAATGCCTCAGTTTCGCGATAGAGGGAGAAACAGATATCCATCAACGGCGAAGCAATGGCGGCGTCGCGGGCGGCCTCCACCACAAGACGGCTATTTTTCAGAACGTCGGAGATCCCGGCCTGGCGCGAGAAATCCTGGCGCACCAGCTTTGCTGCCTTGATTCGCGAGACGTCGCTGGCCATCGGCCCGGCGTCCAGGATTGCGGTAAAGCGCTCCAGATCGAGGCTGTGCCGCGCGGCGAAATGCGCTGCTTCGGCGAGGCCGGTGACGAGCGTGATCAGAAATACGTTCACCGCAAGCTTCATCCGCAGCGCCCCCGGCACCGCGCCGCAATCGAAAATCTCACGGCACATCGGCGTCAGAAGCGGGCGGACGACAGCTAGGTCCTCCGGCTCTCCGGCCAGCATAGCGACAAGCTCCGCGGCCTCCGCCGGTTTGCGTGAGCCCGAGACAGGCGCTTCCACATAGCGCCCGCCAACGGCGCGAATGTCCGCGGCCAGGGACTGTGAATAGGCCGCCGGCATCGTGCCCATGGCCACCACCCTGCGCCTTGCCAACCGTGCGCTGAAGTCGCGTTCGCCGCGCGCGAGAACGGCATCCGTCGCCGCCCCGTTCGCCAGCATCAGAATGACCGTAGCGCATTGCGCGAAGACCTCTGCCGCATCACGCGCGATTGTCGCTCCAGCTTGCGCCAAAGCTTCGCAGCGTTCGCCCGAACGGTTCCATATGACGAGCGGTGTCCCGGCCCGGAGAAGATTCAGCGCCATAGGCTGGCCCATAGTGCCCAGGCCAATGAAGCCGATTGCGGTGGGCGCAATCATTCTGGAACTCCTCATGATTTCTAGGAGCCTAGCCGGCCGCCACACTTTCGTATATCGAATATCCTTGAAGTGTGAGTTCAAGGAATCCGATAGATGCGACTCAGCTTTGATATCGAGGCGCTCCGCGTCATGGTCGTGGGCTCCGAGCTCGGAAGCTTCGCGCGGGCGGCAGTCCAGCTTGGCCGCTCGCAATCTGCGGTGAGCATGCAGTTGAAGCGGCTCGAAGACCAAGCCGGCCACGCGCTCTTCCAGCGCAGCGGCCGCGGCCTCGTTCCGACCGAAGCGGGCGACGCGCTTCTCGCCTATGCCCGCCGAATTGTCGCCATGCACGACGAAGCGGCGGTGGCTCTGGGCGCGTCCTCTGCTCTGCCAGTAATTCGCCTGGGACTTCCGCAGGACTTCTTCGAGGATGTCATGCCCGAGGCACTCGCTTCCTTTTCAGCGCTACGGCCGAACGCGCATGTCGAGGTACGCGCGGGGCTTAACTATGCGCTGGAAGAAGAGGTGAACGCCGGGCGGCTCGACGTCGCGCTTGCTTTCGCCGAGGCGGGCCGCGGCAGATCAGGTGAACTACTTGCCTCAATGCCTATGTTCTGGTTCGGTCGGGAGAACCTCACGAATGGAACGCCCGAGCATCAGGGCGACCTTCCGCTTGTGCTCTTCAATCACCCATGCCTGTTCCGCCAAGCCGCTCTCAAGTCGCTTGACGAGTCCGGCATCCGCTGGCGTGTTTCTCTGACCACACCCAGCCTGTCGGGCGTATGGGCGGCACTCCGCTTTGGTCTCGGCATGACGGTCCGCACCGCGCACGGCGTGCCTGTCGGGATACGCCGGCTTGATATTGGCCTGCCGCGCCTGGGCGCACTCGAATTGCGCATGCTGACAGGAAGCGATCTTTCACCTGCGGCAGGAGACTTCGCTGATGTGCTCAGGTCCATGACGGCCAAGCACGTGAACGGACATGCGTAGCGAAGGATCGGATGCGGCGAGATCGTCCAGACCGGCGATCAGGCGGCCCCGGCGTGACCGCGATGACGTCCGTGTCGAGCGTACATTGGGTGCCGACTATCCTCTTACCGCGCCGCGAAAGGCAGCAGCGAGAGCCGCAAGCACGTCGCGCGCCCGACCGTTTCTGATCCTTGTGTGCAGCAGGACAGGCAAATGCGGTAGATCGGGAAGCCCAAGCTTGGGGCCCACGTCAACCGCGCCAAACGGCAGCATGCGCGGCGCCAGCGCGGCGACACCAAGGCCGGCCATGACAGCTGCGGCAACCGCCGGAACCCCGCCGCCCACGAAAACCTCCGTCCACGGCACACCCGCAGCATCGAGAAGCTGCCCGGCCAATGCGCGTACGCCACAAGGCTCGGCCATCGTGGCGACCGGCAGTGGCTCACCAGCGCGTTGCTGCCAGGTTGGGGCGGCGAACCAGCCAAACTTCTCTTCGGTCAGAAGCTCGCCATCGCTTCGTCCGACATGCAGGCGAACAATGACCGTGTCGAGTTCGTGCCGGTCAAAGCTCTGAAGCAGATCACCGGATGACCCAATGCGAATTTCGATCAGTAGTTGCGGATCCTGCGCATTCATGCGTGCGATCAGCGCGGGGAGTTCCGGACCAGCAACATGATCACTGATGCCGATGGCGAGGCGCTGCCGCGCCCCAGCAAATACGGTGAGCGCACGATCATGTGCCTCCAGGAGTTCGCGGGCCTGTTCAAGAAACGCCTGACCTTGCGCCGAAAGCTGAACATGGCGGGGCGTTCGTTCTACAAGTCGGCAGTCGAGCCTCTTTTCAAGCCGCTTCAGCTTCAGGCTGATGGCGGCTTGAGTCGTCTGCATGGACTCTGCCGCACGCGTGAAGCTGTCAAGCTCGGCAATACGGACGAAAGCTTGGACGGCATCCAGATCGAGCGGAGGGTATATCATTTCCAGACGTTATCCCTGAAATCAATATCCATAGCATAGAAGAATAGCAGACTGGTTGTTAGTGTATCGCCCAGGATGATGGAAAGGATGCCCCATGCCACTCACTCACATCGCGTTGCGCGCGGGGAAGCCGGAAACCTTCCGGCAGGCGATCTGCGACAGCTTACACCGCGCGATGCACGAGACATTCAACGTGCCTGAAGACAACGACTTCGTGCTCATTACAGAGCATGAAGCGGCAAACTTCCGTTATGACCCATCGTATCTTGGCATTGTCCGCAGTGACGATCTCGTGTTTATCCAGATCACCGCCAACAACACCCGCAGCGTCGAGCAGAAGAAGGCACTGTTCAGCCGTATCGTGGAGCTGCTCGGCGAAAATCCCGGGCTTCGGTCGGAAGATGTTTTTGTGTCTCTTGTCGAGGTCGAGAAAGAAAACTGGTCTCTCGGCAACGGCGTCGCGCAATACGCCGAGAACATTGCGGCCTCCGCAGTGCTACATATTTGATGGTGAGCCCAGGGACGTGGAGTCTCTGCTAGCGCGCTGCGCAGGCCCTTCGCGTTCAGGGATGGCAACCGGGGTGAGCTGTCACAGTCGGTAGCGATAGTGAAGCCGAGTTTGCCGCAGTCGGTAGATCAAACGGCGCTCATCCAGGGTGAGGTGGTCGTAGCGTGCTCCCACGGCAGATCCAGCTCCTCAATGCTAAGTGGTTTAAAAACCACGTTTGTCGCACTTCGAGATAGAATCCACCTGCTTACACACAAACATCGCAGAATATTTTTTATGTTAAATATTGCCGTGGGATTAGGCCGCATTCTGTCGGTAACACTCACGTGTCGACCCAAATTACGGCCCGCAAACCCAGCTCGGCCTCGGCAGCGGCATGTTCCTCCCCACCAGTAAGAGTTTTCTGAAATCGAGCATTGCCATCAAGTTTGATATCCCACTTTTCACGGCAATCTCGAAGACTTACATGGGCCTGTCTATACAAACCTTATCGGCAGTATTCCCTCTAGCCCAAAACTTGATCCCACATAACACCCGTGCAGCACGCTCTCGCGCAACGTGTCCATTCATCTCGAGTCATGCCCGGCGACAACGCACAGTAGATTCCGCCGTTTCTCGCTACAGACAGTTTATTGTGATTGAAAGGATTCGACTTCCCTGTCGCGGGAATCTCCTTCCTAATGAGGGGCATTCGCAATGTTGAATCTACGTCGATTTTTCGAAGATTTTCCATTTTAGGCTAGTCATTGAATGAGATCTCGTTACGAGAGCCGTTCTACAACTTTGTCCTGGGCTGACTCGGTTCACTTGCTCCACTTGAGACCCAAGCGTTGACATGAAAGGGATGCTCAAACAACAATTTTGGCCGTATGCACCTCACTTGTCTGTCACGATGTACTAACGATGACTTCGATGCGCGTCTTTTGCCTATGGATTTATTTTCTTGTTTCGATTTTTGTTTTACTGGGGTGGCCTGCATATTGTGCACCCCTCACCTATGACCAACTACATCTCTTGGCTCGGCGCTGCGCACCAGGCATCAGTCCGACAATCCTCCTTGCCGTCGCGAAGACCGAGAGCGGGCTCGATACCCTGACCCTGCACGACAACACGACGGGCGTTTCCGACCACGCGCCAACGGCCGAGGCCGCCGGAGCCGAGGCGGAGGCGTGGATCGCGCGGGGTGACTCGGTCGATCTCGGTCTGATGCAGGTGAACTCGGCCAATCTGGCGAGTCTTGGCATGGCCGTGCCGGCAGCCTTCGATGCCTGCGCTTCCCTCGCGGCGGGCGCTGCCATCCTGCAAGCGGCCTATGGCGGCGGACAGACGACCGCCGAACAGCAAGTCGCCCTCTTGATGGCGCTCTCCCGCTACAACACGGGCTCCCCCTTCAAGGGCATCCTGAACGGCTATGCGCGCAAGGTGATCCGCAACGCCAGCGGCGTGCCCGCAGCCGAACTCGTGGTGACATCGCAAGCGCTGGCGCCGCCCACCGACCCGAACGCGCCTCCGAGCTGGGACGTTTGGGCGAGCGCATCCTATGCGCAAGCGCACGGCGCGACCTGGCTCGTTCCTCTTTCACCTGGAGCCGGGAAGAAGCGGCTCCAAGCGAACCGGCCCGCGGCGAAGCCGCCGGCCCCGCCACGGCCGGATACCGTGATTGCTTCCACATCAGCCCCAACAGAGAGGTCCCCATGATGGACATGATTGCATCCACCACGCCGCGACAGCTCCGCAAGCGGCTCGGTCTCACCCTGGCTGCCGCGATGGCGAACCCCCTTGCTTTCGTCCTGGACCGCGCGCGGAGCATCGGCGTCGTCGCCATGGCCCTTGTTCTGCTGCCGATCGCCGCCCATGCTCAGACGGTCAGCGGTGGCGCGAGCCCCGCGACCATGGTCAACAACGTCTGCACCTTCATTCTCGGCACCTTCGGTCAAAGCGTGGCGGTGCTCGCCATTATCGGCATCGGCTTCCTATGGATGTTCGGCCGCGCCTCTCTCGGTGTCATCGCCGGCATCGTCGGCGGTATCGTGATCATGTTCGGCGCCAGTTACCTCGGGCAGACCCTGACCGGAGGCTGAGGATGGAGGAGCTGGAAACCGACACCCTCTATCTCGCGGCAACGCGGCCACCGTTGATCTTCGGTGTACCGCTCGTCGTCTGCGGATTCTTGATCATCATGACGGGCCTGATCGTCGTGCTGATGCGGAACCCACTGTATATGGCGGCGGTCATTCCCGTCTGGCTGGGCGCACGCGTGCTGGTGGCGCGTGACTACAACGCCATGGGTGTCGTGTACCTCTACCTCAAGACAGCAGGACGTTCGGTAGACAGCCCCCGGTGGGGCGGCGCTTCTGTGACTCCCTTCCCGATCACCCTGCAGAAACGCGGACGGGGGATGCTCGATGCTGGGTGATTCCGGGCGCAGCGAGCGTTCTGCGCTCGCCAACAAGTATCTTCCCTATATCGGCCATATCTCCGAAGGCGTGGTCCTGTTGGAAACCGGTGGAGTCATGGCCATGGCCCGGATCGATGGCACGCCTTTCGAGCTGGCGGCGGCATCTGACCGCAATAGCCGGTTGCGGCTGCTCAACACCGTGTATCGCAACCTGGCCGACAACAACATCAGCCTCTACACGCATCTCGTCCGCTACGTGGACGAGCGGGAGGAACCGCCGCGCGCCTTCGTCTCGGATTTTGCAGCCGGACTCAACAAGGCCTACGAAGAGCGGATTCTGAAAGGCCGGCTGTTTAAGAACCAGCATTTCGTGACGATGATCGTGCAGCCGCGGCACGTTCTCGGCACCTGGTTCGGCAAGACGTCCGCGCGCTTCCGCAAGACCTTTCCCGATGTACAGGAAGCCCTCGTGCGCGAGCTGGAGGATCAATGGCAGATCCTCGCCTCCGGCCTGGATGGCTTCGGCTTCCACCGTCTCGGCATCTACGAGAAGGACGGCATCGTCTTCTCGGAAATCGCCGAGGCGCTGCGTCTCATCATCACCGGGCGGCCCCTCCCGGTGCCTATCGTCTCTGGCCACATGGGAGATTCGCTCTACACGGACCGCGTCATCTGTGGGCGCCGTGGCTTGGAAATCCGGGCGCCTGACAAGAGCACCTATGGGACGCTGTTCGCGTTCCGTGAGTATCCCGCGAAGACCCGCGCGGGGATGCTCAACACGCTGCTCTCGGTGCCCTTCCCGATCGTCCTGAGCCAGTCCTTCGAGTTCCTGACCCGGGCGGAGGCGCAGGAAAAGCTCGCCCTGAAATCCGCGCAGATGGTCTCGGCGCAGGACAAAGCGAAGTCGCAGCTCGCCGGCCTGGAAGAGGCCGCGGATTCCGTTATGTCGAGCGAGTTCGCTATGGGCAAGCACCACCTGTCGCTTGCGGTTTACGGCGACACGCTCGCCGATGTGGAGGAGCGCGCCGGCCGTGCTCGCGGCCGACTGGCGGATTCCGGCGCGGTCATCGTCCAGGAATCACTTGGCCTCGAAGCGGCCTTCTGGTCGCAGCTTCCCGGCAACGTCGCCTGGCGCACGCGCCCGGGCGCCATCACCTCCCGCAACTTCGCCGGCCTCTCAAGTCTCGACAATTTCCCGACGGGTAAGCCCTCGGGGCATTGGGGCCGGGCGATTGCGCGTTTCCGGACGGACGGCGGCACGGCTTACGACTTCAACTCCCACGTCCAAGACGTGGCGATGACGATCGTCTTCGGGCCCACGGGCTCAGGCAAGACGGTCTTCATCATGTTCATACTGGCTGCCTTCGAACAGAGCATGACGAGCGTCAACAGCGTCTCGGGGAAGCGCGGCAGCATCATCCTGTTCGACAAGGACCGCGGCGGCGAGCTGTTGGTCCGCGGCTCGAGCGGCACCTACATGGAAATCAAACGCGGCGAAGCCTCCGGTATGGCACCGCTGCGGGGTCTCTCCGGAAGCGAGAGCGACGCAGATTTCCTGCGGGAATGGATCATCGCCCTGATTGTGAGCGACGGCAAAGGGCAGTTGCAGCCGGATGAGGACAAGCGACTGGAACGGGCAATCAGCCGCCAGCTGCGTATGCCCGTCGAAATGCGATCGCTCGCGGGGCTCCGTGAATATCTCGGGCATGCGGACCCGATGGGCTGCGGCGCGCGTCTCGAAAAGTGGTGCCGTGGCAACTCGCTAGGCTGGGCGTTCGACGGCGATCATGATGACATCCAGATTGGAGGGCATCTCACCGGCGTCGACATGACGCAGATTCTCGAACATGCGGAAGTCTGCGCGCCGGCCGGCGCCTACCTGCTCTACCGGGTGACGCAGCTTCTCGACGGCCGGCGCGTCATGCTCATGATCGACGAGTTCCGCTTTTATCTGCAAAATCCCCAATTCGCGAAGGTCGTCGACAACCTCTTGCTGACCGTCCGTAAGACCAATGGCGGCGTCTGGATGGCTTTGCAGCAGCCGGAGCACATTCTGAGCAGCCCGCTCGGCCCTTCGATCGTCGCGCAGTGCCAGACCAAAATCATGTTCCCGTCTCCAAGCGCGGATCGCGCCGTGTACATCGACGGTCTGAAATGCACCGAAGGCGAGTTTCGGGCGGTGCGTGAGGATATGCTGGTCGAAACGCGACGCTTCCTGCTCAAGCGAGAGGAAGGCAGCATCATCTGCGAATTCGATCTCAGTCCGATGCGCGAATATATCGCCGTGCTCTCAAGCCGCGCAAACACCGTCCGCTTTGCCGAGAAGCTGCGCCGCGATCTCGGCGAGGAGCCGTCTGTTTGGCTTCCCGAATTCATGCGGCGCTATCAGGAAGCGAAAGACTGAAAGGAGAGGACCATGCGAAAGACACTCGCATTTCTCGGCTTGCTCACGGCGGCCCTTGTGGCAATGCCGAAGGCGCATGCGCAGGTGCCTGTCATCGACGCCTCGAACCTCGCCCAGAACGTGCAGGAGCTGGCGCAGGACGTGGTAGCGGTCGAGCAACTAAAGGCCCAGCTCACGCAGCTTGAGAACACCTACCAGATGTTCACGAGCCTCCCGAACCTCAACTCGATCGCACCGGGCTTGCAAAGCTCAAGTATCGAAAATCCGATGCCGGCAGCGAACGCGCTGTCCAGCCTTCTCGGTGGCACGACGACTCCCTCCGGGGCGGCATCAAGCTACTACCAGCAGAATCATATCTACACCCCGACCACCACCAGCCAGGCAGCCACCCTGTCGACGCAAAATGCGAATGGCATCGCCAATCTCGAAGGCATGGCGTCAACGAATCTTGCGGCGATTCAAAGTCGCTTGCAGCAGATTCCGGACCTTGAATCTGCTCTGAACTCAGCGACGTCCATCACGCAAGTCGATGCGATCAACGGTCGTATCATGGCTGAGTCACAGTTCGTCCAGGGCCAGCAAGCTCAGGCCGCCAATCTCCAAGTTCTCGCGACCGAGCAGCAGGCTTCCCTACAGCAGCAGCAACAAGAACAGTTTCATCAGGATGCTGCGAGTTTCGCGGCGGAGATGAAGGCAGCGGCGGCCGGGAACGGAGGATAATAGCTAGTGTCCTGACCGAGAAATAGTTAGACACCTGTGTGTGGGTATGATTCGCTGATCTCCTGACAGCGCAGGAGGCAGCGCGTGGCGACACCGAAGGCGATTGCGATCGAGTTGTCGGAGACTGAA